>Ga0214921_10004196_pt1 | contig 21408 bp, 20 predicted proteins | sample LL1505_MetaG_FD_177992 | JGI IMG/M metagenome (GOLD analysis project Ga0214921, IMG submission 177992) | Freshwater microbial communities from Lake Lanier, Atlanta, Georgia, United States - LL-1505 | ecosystem: Environmental > Aquatic > Freshwater > Lake | place: USA: Georgia | collected... | reverse complement strand
ACCGAACGCAGCTGATTGCCTAGGGCGCTCACCCTCTACCGTAGCTCCCCCATCCCGTGAGAAGAAGGACCCAAGTTCCGCCAGAGGTCGAGGCATTTCAACCGACGCAGCAACGACGGCGTCCTGGTTGCGAACGGCGCCACCGTCCAGAACAGCCCCACGGCCCGTTTCACTAGGAGAAGAGTGCCCCCCACCTACGACCTGCGCTTCATTTCCCATAGAGTCTCCCACCAGTCGTAAACATACTCTGGGTCGTAATGAGGCTCTTTCATCGCCGTGTGCCGTAAGGGAAATACCTAACGGCATAACCAGTTGAAAGGGTGTTCCGCTGTGCAATCGCCTGTTGCTGGATGAGCGCTCGGAGGAGCTTTCGCAAGGTGGTGAAAAATCACCTCCTTTAAGGATAATCACCTCACATATCACGTTTAGCGGTCCTACTGGGCTGGCGCTTCCCCAAAAAAAGCGCCCGAACGTACCTACACGTTCGAGCGCCTCTTCAGGTGACAGCCGGTCTCCTTACTTACTATTCACCGCTACGATATCAAGATCGAGATCGTCTTGCTGATTTTGCGGACGTTGCTCAACGAAGAATCTATTCAGTCGTCGACGGAGCATAAGACGTGAACGGTGAAGTCTCGATTTTACCGCAGGAACGGTAAGGTCGAGGATGCGGCTCACCTCACGGCTCGTGAGTCCATCGACATCCCGTAGGATAAACACCGGGCGATAGTCGTCTGGCAATTTACGGATAGCTGTCTCAAGCGCCTCAAGCATCTCGTTACGGATCGAGAGCGAATCAACGTAGGTGTGCTCCGGACTCTTGAGAGCGGGAACAACGTGAGCTTGTTGCACGAGCTCCTCAAGGGGAACGGTCTGATCTTGTTTACGCTTGCGCAACTTCATGAACGCCGCATTAACGGTCACACGATACAACCAACTTGAGAAGGACGACTTCCCTTCGAAACCAGCGATCTTTCTATGAACGGTCACGAAGACATCCTGGAGAACCTCTTCGGCGTCCTCGGCGTTGCGGGTAAGCCGTGAAGCGAGGCTGAACACCTTATTGCTGTATCGAGATAGGAGCTCCTCGAAGCTCTGTTGGTTACCCTTCTGAAACTCTCCGATCAACTCCTGGTCACTCTTCTTCGTGGTCGACATACCAGCAATCCTCCAGACAACAGTCGAGCACCTGCTCAACATCACGACTGGACTGCTCCATGCGAAAACCTTGCCATGTTGAAATGGGCGTGATGCAAGGATCTTAAAAAAGGATGCAACTCGTCCTTTCAACGAGTTACACCCTCTACGAGAAACTACCTGCCTGAAAAAGCGACAGGCGCGTCACCGTTCCGATAGGGGGAGTCAAAAAAGGGGCAACTTTTTCCCGGGTGGGTGCGTCGTGGGGGTGGCGAAAGTGCCGGGGGGTATGTATCGACCCGGTAGGTGGGAGGGCGACCATTCCTGGTCGCCACATTACGTAATAAAAAGAACCTTTGAGCAGCTCGATAGTACGGCGACCAGGAATGGTCGCCCTCCCGACATACCAAGTCAGAAGAGCCCCCCTACCCCTTCGCCCGCTTCACGTACGAGACACGCAAGGTATGCAGAACATCCTCAAGGAACTTCGCCTCCTCCGTGGAGAGGTTTCCCCGTGTTTTCTGCTGAATCATCGCCAAAATGTCGATCGTGCCCTTCCCTGACTCAACATCGACCGGGATCTCCATGCCAGGGGGCGGAGCCATCTGACCGAGCTGAACCATAGCCTGCGTAGCGAGCGACATCACAAAGGAGGAGAAATTTACCTCAGACTCAGGTGGGGCCTCCTCCATGCGAAAGTTGCCTGCCACCTCTTGAGCCTTCGAGGGTCCGGCCTGCGGCGCGGCTTCGGTCTCCCCCTCACCTCGCTCCTGACCGGTGGCGTCGAACCGTCGCTTATCGACTACGTGAAAGGATTTTTGTTGTTCGCCGTTTTCATTATCAGCCATAGGAACCTCGTGAGCGCAAAATGATATACCTGTCCTATATTTCGTTCTTCTTTACCAGATTTTCAAGAGAGAACTCGCCATCCTCTGCCGGAGGGGCGAGGAAAGAGGTTCTAGGGGAGACATCCCACGCGACGTGTACTAGACTACGATAACCCTTTTCAGGATATCGTCGACCCATGAAATTCACCCTACTCGGCTCAGGCACCTCAACGGGAGTTCCCCTCCCCGGGTGCACGTGTAAGGTATGCACATCGACCCACCCTCGAAATCATCGGGACAGAACCTCCGCGAGCCTTACCCTCGATGACGGTCGCGTTATCCTCATCGATGCTGGGCCCGATCTTCGCTACCAAGCGCTCAAGCATAAGGTGGGTCGGGTTGATTCCGTACTTTTTACCCACGCGCACGCCGATCACATCCTCGGCATCGACGATCTTCGGTCATTCAACTACGCTTCACAGAATCGGATCTCGTGTTACGGAAGCGCCGAAACGATGGAGGCTATAACGTCGAGCTTCTCCTACATCTTCAGCCCCCGTCCTGGGTATGAGGGAGGGATGGTCGCGCAGCTTGATCCCCACATCGTAGCGAACGACGAGACCTGTCTCATCGAGGGGCTCTCATTTGAACTATTCCCCCTGGTTCATGGGTCGATGACGGTAACAGGTTTCCGAGTCGGAGATATTGGCTACGCGACCGACTTTAATATGGTCACCGAGCGCGCCGAGCGCGTACTCGCGGGGGTGAAATACCTCTTCATTGACGGACTGCGATACGAACCTCACAAAACCCACGTCACGATTCCACAGGCCGTCGAGATCGCGCAACGGTTAAAAGCTGAGAGCACCTACATCATTCATACAACGCACACCATCGACTATGACGAGGTAAACGCGTCACTTCCGGCCGGCATCGAGCTTGGCTACGACGGTCTTACGATTCAATGTTCGTGAGCGCGGTCTGCGGAGCGCTCTGAGACACCAGTCGCGCATCGATCACTTTAAGAAGATCTCCGATCCCTATGCGCTTCGCGGCGGACACGGCAACGCCCGAGAGTTCGTTCTTGAGCGCTTCTACGGTTTCAGGATCAGCCGCATCGATCTTATTGAGCACAACGAGCTCTGGAGCGTCAGCAAGCTCCATCTGCATTAATATCGTGCGAACCGCGTTGTATTTACCCACCGCGTCCTTATCCGACGCGTCTACAACGTGCACCAAAAGCGACGCCTCGTAGAGCTCCTCCAGGGTGGCTTGGAAGGCGGTCTCAAGCTCCTTCGGTAGCTTTCGGATAAACCCTACGGTATCGCTCAGAATGACGGTGCGACCCACCCCACCATCCTCAAGGGCGATAGCAGGAGGAAGATAGAGCCTGCGTTGGCTTGGGTCCAAGGTCGCGAAGAGCTTGTTCTCCGCCGTCACCGTGCTACCGGTGAGTAGATTGAAGAGGGTCGATTTACCAACGTTGGTGTAGCCAACGACCGATACAAGCGGGAGTTGGTTCTCACGGCGGCGAGTTCGCCTAAAGTCTCGCGCACTCCGCACCTTCTCAATACGACGTTCAAGTTCAGCGATCTTGTCTCGAATCCGACGCCGCCCAACCTCAAGCTTCGTCTCTCCAGGGCCACGACCTCCGATTCCACCACTCAATCGTGAGAGACCGCTATCTTGGTCAGCAAGACGGGGAAGATTGTACTTTAACTGCGCAAGCTCAACCTGAAGACGCCCCTCGCTGCTCTGCGCTCTCTGCGCGAAGATATCGAGGATCAGCATGCTGCGATCGAGAACCTTCAGTTCAGTAGAATTTGTGATCGATCGCCACTGTGAGGGCTTGAGCTCCGTGTCAAAGATGAGCATATCCGCACCGAGGCGGATACATCGAATCACGAGCTCCTCGAGTTTGCCGCTTCCGATATAGGTCTTCGGATCCGGGCGTCGCTTCTGAATAACCGAGTCAACGATCTTCACACTTGCCGTGCGAGCTAATTCCCGTAACTCAAGCTGCGACACTTCCGGATCATCATCCGCTTTATCATACACGCCAACGATCACAGCGCCGACCTGGTCATCAGCATCAAGCTGGACAACCTCGGCCGAGAGGCTCTGCTCCACCGACTCGATAAACTCACGATAGTCGAGCTCCAACGCTCCGAGATCACTAACGACCTCGGTATGAGTCGTCGCGTTCTCACTACCGTTGGCTGGAATAAGGTAGGCGTACGCCATCGAGACCCGGTTACGCGCGCCACGGAGACCAACAACGGAGTCAAAACGAAGCCGCTCAAGGTCGGTGTAAATATCGTACGGTATTGATGCCTCGTCTCTATTGTTTGTGAGGTCAGTAAAGATGAGACGGAGATTTCGGAGACGACCACGCCCCAGACGGTAACGCCCAAGGTCGGGAAGGAAGAGGATCTCCTTCGTTCCGAGAATAACCTCCTCGATCCGCCCCTGTCGGTTTATCAAAACTCCGATACGCCGACGAAGATGCTCCGCGAGCGTCACCATCTCGCGAGCGAGATCGAGCGAGACGATCTCATCCGGGGAGATGGAACGTTGAAACAACTTCGCAACGGCACGAATCTCGGATTGGGCGAGCCCCTTGGTATTTCCTGCAACTACGTTAGGCATACGAGGCTGCGAGCCTACACTGTTTGGAGCGGGTTTTCACCAAACCCAGCCCGAAATCGCGCGAAAAGGCTCCCGGATAGGGCCCGTGTCCTCACGGACCGGACCCCGAAATCGAAACATGCGTCCATACCCGGCCCGTCGGGAGACGGGCCCTCCGGTTCATTGCATCCCATGAGATCACGCCATCAATGCGGCATATCTATCCGGAGGGCCTGTGTCCTCACAGGCCGGTGATGCACGAACATTTTGTCGCGGATTCCGACCATAAAGAACACGGGCCATCCGGGGGTAGATAACCCCCACGAAATACGACATTTTCATCTCAAGATATGGAGAAAAGAAACTGGTAAGGATCTGCCCTACTTCCGCTTCAACACCACCAGCTCAGCAGCGACATCACCGACGAGCTTCGAACCACCCTTCATGAGGCCGGCGCTCTTGGCGTATCGCTCAACGATAGTGCCCTCTAGAGCCCAATACTGGGAGAGTTCAGGAAGAACTGAGGAGAGCGCGTCGGAATAGTTGACCGGTTTAACGCCGAGACGGCCTCGACCAACCCGAACAACGGCCCGCCCACCCTTACGAACGGTACGAGCGGTCTCTAGCAAGGTCTCGTTGATGTAGCCATTCCACTCATCAACTGAAGAGAGCTGCGGATCGGTTTGATATTGTTCCATTCCGAGGAACCAACTGCGGAGCCAAGAGCGCAATCCCTGCTCGGTCATCCCCGGCTGATTCGGGCACACGAGCGCCAGATTCACAGAACCGGTACGAACCGGTGCCATGTCGTTCTCCGCCGCCAGGAATACCGGACGCTCAAGGTCACGAGTTTGCAAATTACGAGGCACTCCATCTCGAACGAGAGCAGCCGCTCTTTTAATCACACGAGCGCTAACCGCTCGGTACGATGGAACCTCCCCTCTCTTTCGATTGAGCGAGGCCTGCTCGCTCGGAGCTGTAGCTACATGGGGCGAGGAGTATCCAGAGAGATGCCCAACGGTATGGCCGTGAAGCACGGATGCCACGATCAGCTCAATGAAAGCATCAACATGACTCTTTCCGTTTCGGAGCGCGGCGCGAAGGTTCACCAACTCACAGAACGTATCCACATCAAAATAGAGGGGGAAGGGATCTTTAAATTCACGAACATCAACCGGTCGCTTCAGATTGATAAACTGAAGCCGAAGCACAACCTCCGCGATATCCGCCGGGGAGAGTCGCGCACGCGCGAGCTTGACGAACGCGGGATCCTTCGCGCATCCGACGAAGTGACGGCCGAGAAAAGCGGCCTCAACCCCCGTAGCTCCCGTTCCGCACGAAACATCGAGAACCGTGTCCCCCTTCTCAGAGAAACGATCAATGACATATCGAGCCACCGGGGACTGCCAGAGGTGGGTATAGGAAAAAGCCTGTTGAAGGGAATGTCCGTCACGCGAGTAACCAGCAGGGTCAACATCGACCTGCTCATTGAATTGGGGCGCTTGAACGAGTTTTAAAACTGCTGCCATTGTTATTCCAACCGCTACAACATCAACACGGTGAAAGGGGTCCCCGGTGCACGTTCACATTAATTGAACACGCTTTTCCGGGTTTAGGCCATATAAACCTTCACTACTTTCTGAAGCCTAAGCCCTGTCACCCCCCTCCTTTGGGGTCCAAAAGAAGCTTTCGGACCCGAGAGGGTAAAGGGGAGTATGGGGAAGCGGTCTAGTTCACACCATCGACTTTGTGACAAACGAAGTTCCTAGTACAAGAAATTTAAACTCCGCAAACCTCCAAGATTACTACACAAAATACCCTATTTATATTTTCTCACCACGGGACATTTTTTTGTGGAACGGTGTAATCGAGCGCCGTAAGTCCCACAACAAAGGTCACCATTCCTAGGCGTCCTTCCCTTTGCACCACCCCCTTTCGGCTATAGTTACCCATGACGTGGGCGGCCTCCCCACCTATACTTAGGCGATGGCCCTCCCCTTTCTCTCTGCCTACTGGCGCAATCTTATCGTCCTCAATTACGAGGTAGACCCTTTAATCCTTGCGCGGTTCCTTCCGCTCGGCACCGAGCTCGATCTCTTCGAGGGTAAAGCCCTCATCAGCGTCATCGCGTTTAACTTTGAAAGGACGAAATTCCTCGGGGTCATTCCGACGGTTCCCGTTACCGACTTTGAGGAGATCAATCTGCGCTTCTACGTACGTCGAACCGTTGGCGATGAGGTTCGTCGGGGAGTGGTGTTCGTAAAGGAGGTCGTGCCATCGACGCTCATCGCCGCGACCGCCCGCATACTCTACAACGAGCCGTACGAGGCGCGGCCGATGCAGCATTCCTTCTCAACATTTCATGAGGAATCGGGGGGCACACTCTCCTACGAAATGAGCGTCGGCACTTCCACCGTATTGGTGAAGGCAACAACCCAAGGAGAACAACGAGCCCTCCGCGAGGGGTCGATCGAACATTTCATACTCGAACACTACTGGGGCTACACGCAACAAGCCGATGGAACCACATCGGAGTATCGGGTCGAACATGCGCCGTGGAGATATTGGGAAACGACGAGCTCTGGGATTCATGGAGATATCACCTCCCTCTATCCCGCCGCATTACATGCCGCGCTGAAGAGCGCGCCTCATTCGACCTTCGTCGCACGTGGATCGCCCGTCTCGGTGTTCGCGTACCAACGATTCCATCCGCGCTACGATACCTCTCTGTTTCCAAAGACCGACGTGCGTGGCTACCTCCTCTACGATGGTGGATGTGGATTGTGCTCGTGGTGGGTATCAAAAACGACCTCTCCCCTGACTACGATCGGTATTGCGACCGCGCCACTCCAGAGCGATTGGGTGGCCGAGACCCTCTCGATGCCTTCCGAACAGATCGTCGACGATATCCGCCTCCTTCTTTCAGATGGAACGCTCCTGAGTGGCGCCGACGCCTATATCTATCTTCTCAAACGCTTGCCATACACCGGTCTTGTCGGCGTTGTCTTGGGGCTTCCGGTGCTACGGTGGGTAACGTGGGGACTTTATAGATTGGTGAACCGGAACCGATTCACTCTGTCACGCATTTGCGACCTCCATCCTCGCGTGCCCCGATCATGAAGCCACGATCAAAACAGGGAGAAGGCTGAGGCTAGCTGAAGTTTGAGGCGTTCCGCTTTACTCACAAGTAAGTGTTCCTCACACTCGCCCGTAGCTCCCTATTCACCCACAACCTCAAGATTCTTACTCGCGACCTCAAGATCGGGATTCAACGCCAATGCGGTCTTGAACTCCTGTCGCGCCTCGTCACGCTTGCCGAGTCGCTGAAGAAGTACGCCAAGGTTGTTGTGCGCATAGGCGTTGCTTCCATCAAGCTCAATCGCGTGTCGGAGGTTCGACTCCGCTGAGCCCGTCTCTCCAAGCTCAAGCTGGGCGCGACCGAGCGCGCTCCATACCCGTGAGTTTTTTGGTTCAAGCACCGACGCCTTGTTGAGAGTTGTGATGGCCTCGCGATACTGCTTGTTATCGATCAGAAGCAACCCGAGGTTTACCTGCGCGACAAAGTTATTCGGTGACATCTGCGCAACTCGACGAAGCGAAGCTTCCGCGAGGTGATGTTCACCGAGCTTCTCGTATACCTCGCCAAGCGCGAGGTGCCCACGCACATCGTCAGGCTTTAGCTCAACGGCGGCCTGCAAAGAGCGACGAGCGTCTTCAAGGGTTCCAAGACGGATCTGCATCGAACCGAGGAGGTATCGAGACTGAAAATGTTTCGGATTAAGCTCCACCGCTTTGCGATACGAGGTAGCTGCGGCGTCATAGAGGTGAATCTTCTCCTGAAGAACTCCCAGGTTGAAATAGGTCAGGTGGTTCGATGGATCAACAGTTGCCGCCTTTTGAAGGGTCGTGATCGCCTCGGGAACCTTCTGCTGCTTCTCTAAGATGACAGCGAGCCCTTGCAGCGCTGGAACGTTTTGAGGGTTTTGCTCAAGAACCTTCTCGTACTGCTCCTTGGATGCGGACACCTCCCCTTTCTGAAGGAGCACGCCGGCAAGCCCAACCCGAAAGGTCTCATCGTCTTTAATCTTGATCGCCTCGCGCAGCTTAGCCTCGGCGCCAGAGAAATCACCTTTGCGCTGGAGAGCGAGCCCCATGTTGAAGTAGGCCTCAACCATTTGAGGGCACAATTGGATAGCCTCGTTATAGAGAGCTATCTCAGCGTCCGATCCATCTCCGACCTGAACCCCCTTCTTGACGAGGTCGACAGATTTAACACACGAGGCCTCTCCGTACGAGGTCGACGAAAATCCGATCACTATACTCAAGATAAGGCATACCTGAAGAGAACTTTTGCGCACCGTCTCGCCTCTACCGTAAACGTTCGTTCAACTCTACCACAACTTCCTTGGATCTGTCGTGTGACCGTTACGCATTTTGTATGAGCGCCAAAGCGGACACCACCTCTCGCATCCGTTCCTCGGTGACGACAGCGGACAAACGGACGTAGCCATCCCACGCATCCCCGAATACAATTCCTGGAGTCACCAATACCCCGGCCCTCGCCAACAATTCATTCGCTACGCGGACGGACCCGCTCGTAGCACTATCCCCGACCGGAACGATGCTCGTGGGATATCGCGCCCACAAGCAGGCACCAGCTTCGGGGACCTGCACATCCCAGCCCAACTTGTTTAGCCCTGCTCCAAGCACACGAAGCCGACGGTCATACGCCATCACCGTCGGACGCACGAGATCTTGTGGTGCAGTGAGGGCGACCGATGCGGCGTATTGAAGTGGCAAGAAGAGCCCATAATCGGAGTGAGACTTCCATCTCGCTACGGCCTGAACTATCTGCGCATCCCCAACGAGAGCACCAACCCGCCATCCAGGAACGTTATACGCCTTAGAGAGGGAATATACCTCAACGCATCGCACCCCACGCTCACGCACCTTAAGAGCGCTCACTGCAGGCTCCCCCGAGAAACACATTTCGCCGTAGACGAAGTCGTTAATGATCGCCGCGCCGTAGCGCCAACATACATCGGCGATCGCCATCCACCACTCTTCCGACACAACCACACCAGCGGGATTGGAAGGGAAATTAAGCAATACAACTCGAGCACGCGAGGAAGCGAGGAGCCGGTCGAGCGCTGCCGCGGCCTCATTCGGCTCAACTCCGCACTCCCACGGAACAACAACGCCGCCAGCAAGGGTGACAGAGGAAACATGTGCTGGATATGAGGGAGAACTTACAACCACCGAATCTCCGACGGTGATGAGGCTCTTAATCGCGTGATAGGTCGCGTCCTTACTTCCAAGACACACACAGATCTCAGTCTCTGGATTAAGCGTCACACCGAATCGGGAGCTATACTTGACAGCAAACGCCTCACGTAACCGGCGTACACCCCGAGATACAGCGTATCTGTGATTGAGGGGCTTGGTCACCGATTCAAGGAGCCGATCGAGAACCGCTCTCGGCGGAGAAAGGTCAGGATTCACCATGGAGAGATCGAAGACCTGTTTGCCATCAACCAACATTTGGTGTTGGAGATTTTTGAGGGCCCTCAGGTAGTCCCGTCCGAACACAGATTCCACATTCACACGAGCTCCGACATCCGAAGGTGTGGTGGGAATACCTAATTCAACGACCTCCGACTTTGGGAGAATGTTCGACGACATGTGGGGCTCTTTACCTAGACAAACAAGATCTACTGCTGAAATCGCGGAGCAATCAGGTTGAAGAGGTACACCGCCGGGCCGATCTTTCCCTTAACTTTAATCTTATCAGAGAGCATCGCCACCTGTGGATTCAGATCGCCTGAGCGAACAGCCATCAGGTTCTGCTCTGTAATAGAGATAATCGCGTCAACCAAGGTCGCATCTCCGGGATTCTCCGCGTTCACCGTCAGAGCACCGGTCGCCGGAGCAACGTTAGGTTCCTCCCCTTTCCAGTCGAATATGAAACGTTCCCCTGAGCTACTCAGCTCGAGGGCAAGAACGCAGGTAAGGTGCGGTTTCAAGCGCAATTTTGCGCGAGCCGCCCGACTTGGAAGCTCCTCGCATAAAACGTCCCGCCCATTCTGAATGACCTTTCGAGTAACTGGCTGAACATCATGATCCTCCTCGTCATCAAGAAGATCGTCATCGCCAGCTTCGGCATCAGCCACAGCGCCTTTAGCGGGTTGGTTCGTCCAGGTCTCATCATCATCATCCCCATCAACAGGAATGGAACGGAGAGGTGCTGGCTCATCACTAGGGTCGGTCGCCAAGCGAGTTGGCTCCAAAGAGGTATCCTCAGAAGAGGTTTGGTCGTGCTGCTCGTTATCTTTTGGATCCGACATGGTGCTCCTTGGGTATCACTAAAGCTGAACGGCATTCTTTCATTAAGCGCCCCGGACGTCAAAACTCTTTCATATCGGGAACCAAGCAGGCCCCCATCTCCCGATTAGGTCGAAAACGGTGCGGATCTATCCGGTTTACCCACCCCCTTGGGGCAACGATCCGTGCCCCCCGCTCCTCCCACGACGTCCCGGCCACACGCAACTATTCGGAGGCCCGACCGATACACATACTCATCTTCCCATTCCTGGAATGCTTCAAGATCGGGGAGAAAACATCTCTACAGGAGACCTCATTATGAACATCCCAACACTCACGTCCTCCCAACCAGCAACCTATGCACCACTCAATCAACCATTGACCAGAGAGGATAAAGTGTCCCATTTCTTGGGCTCGGCCCTCCCGACCGCGCTTCTCTCTGGGCTTCAGGCGCTCAACACATCCGCAGGGGTAGGAGCGCGCGGAGGGGCGACCCTTTCGACGGGCGCCCTTTCCACCTCGGTCGGAAGGCTCGGAACAGCGGCTCAGGTAACAGGGGGAATTCTCGGGGTGCTCGACCTCGCGATGAACTGGGGCCGTTCATCACCTGCCGTCGCGGCGAGCTCGGGAATGGCGATCGGAGCATCTATCGGCACACTCTTTTCACCCGGCCTGGGAACTGCGATCGGAATCGGTGCGGGCGCTCTCGTTGGGGGACTCCTTGGATGCGTTACCGCCGGAAAACACCGGGACCAGCAGGTGCGAGACTCGGTCCGGGATATCCTCGTGCAGGGCGGCATCCTGACTTCCGACTACCAACTCCAGCTACCTGACGGCTCACTCTACGATATGGGGAAGGATGGAGGCCCACGCGAAGAGTTCGGCGGTCGTCGCCCGTATGAGATAGACTATTCAAATCCGCTCGCACAGTACGCGATCGGCTGGATGGATCCGATAATCGCCCTGATCGCGCCGGGGAATACCAAGATTCGAACCGACTTCGTCGGATACTTTACCAATGCGATCCTTAGCAACGCCAAGGACCTTAACGATGTACGCAAGAACGTTGATCTCTTTCTCTCGAAATTCGGCCTGACCAACGAAACGCTTGCAAACGCGGTGATGCAGATGGCGAACGCCGGTGCCATAGATCAAAACACCGCGCAGGGTTGGGTTGGAGGGATACAACAGAGGATAGATCGGTCGTTTGTAGGAGATCTCGAACTCACACCGAAACGACAGCCTGATGAGGCAAGCACGGAGGAGTAACCGCCCCGAACGAGATCTGTAGAGTGCGCTTCAAGACGCAACGGCGGAGTGTGCGCTCTCCGCCGTTGCTCTCGGCCGCGGCCCTCCCCCGCTACATGCAGAGATCAAACGGTGTCGAGAGGGATATGATGTGCTGCCAGTCGTTATTACCAACGGTTCGGTATTCAGCAGCGTAATCAAGAAGGATCGCCTTGATAAATGAATCTTTATCCAGGTCGTACTTCACGCCAGCTCCCGCTGTCCACGCGTTGTACGTAGCACTTCCGGTGAGGTCGCGAAGATCGGAGCGATCGTAGTCCCACTTGAAGTTTGCAGCGTAACGATATCCCCCTCGAATCGCGATCCAATCGTCGAGATACTGCTCAATACCTACTCGAAGATTCATGACTCGACCCATCGAATTGCCACCGAAGACGTAGCCGGGGTCATTTGCCTCTGGGCTATTGTCGCCGTTATTCGAATAGAACGTGTAGTCCGCACCAAGGGCGAGAGCGGTGCGATCCATTTGGTATTCAAATCCTGTCGCGATGCCATACTGCATCTGCTTAACAGTTTGGGAATCGGCTTGATGCCCCTTGTGATCGAGGTTGTGTTGCCCGTGACCGATAGAGATCGTGGTTCCCCATGTGAGATCCTCCGCCGAATGAGTCTGCAAGCCGAGCGTATGAAGAAAGGTCTCTCCAGAGTCATAGTCATGCACATCTGAATTGAGACTATCTTTTTGATACGTTAATCCGTATCCCAAGCTCGCATAATCGCCGATCGCCTTCGCATACGCGCCGGAAACCTGGTACGTGCCGGAATCCGTATTATCCCGATCGTATGTCCAGTTACCGTTACGCCCCCACCATCCCAACCCAAGATTGCCGCCATCAGGGAGACCATCCGCGGTAGGATTGATCGGGGTCGCGCCGTACACCTGCCCGATATTCTGCTTATCCTTCGCGTTGGAGCCACTTGGATACTCCTGCCCCGTAACCTCGTTGAAGCTATACGATGCAGACATATCTCCATTTCGCATGAGTCCGAGACCTCCGGGATTTTGAACGGTAGCGAGCGCATTCGCGGTCGTTAGATTTGTACTACCGGACATTCCGAGCATTCGCGCGTCAAAAGGCCTATCGACGAAGCGTTGTTGCTGCTCCTGGAAGTAGAAGTCCCTCTGTTTTTCATCTGAGTACGCGGGTTGGGTGGATATAGCCATGCCGAGCGACATCAGCAGGGCCGCCCTCGTAAGTGTGGTCTTCATCATATCTCATACCTTCTCAAAGCTTTGGAACGTTGATCCGCCGAACGCTCTCCCACGCCCTTCAATAAACCGAGCGCTCGAGCCGTGAGCATGTTCCGATGAGCACGACGTTGGCCCGCTCTTCATCTCCCGTTTCGCCGAATGACTGTATGACCATGGTCATCGGGCTCTACCCTCCTGAGGAGATAAGGCAAAACAACGATAATGATAATGAGCGGATCCGGAGCGCTAGACCCGCCTAATCATCGGCTCGTGCCCTTGACCGGCTATACCCTACTGGTTTTGCTTGGCTTGCCAGCCGTCAGAGGAGACCTTTTCCACCAAACTTTCCCTTGATATCTCCCCCTTGCGGGCGTACACTCACCGTATGAGAGTACTCCGTAACACGTTTTATCTTGTGTTTACCTTTCGGCCCTAAGGGCGGAGTGCTCGGCCGTATCGGCTGAAGAAGGCTCTGCTTAACCGCGGGGCCTTTTTTTTTGCTTAGTACCGTAAGCTTTACGTAACGCGAGGACCTACTCGATGGAACCAACGCAGGTAATTTGGATGAACGGCTCGTTCATCCCGTGGAACGAAGCGCGAGTGCACGTGCTCTCGCACGGACTCCATTACGGATCATCTATCTTTGAGGGGTTACGAGCCTACAAGACGGAGCGGGGATCCGCTATCTTTCGGCTAAAAGAGTACATGGATCGGTTCCTCTACTCAGCACAGGCGATCCAGATGAAGATCCCCTACTCCGCTGAGGAGCTCGGCGCCATCGCCCTTGAACTTCTAAAGCGTAACAAGGTGGAGGCGTGCTACATCCGCCCACACGCGGCGTTTGGGTACGGGGTTATGGGGCTCAATCCTGCCGCTGCACCGGTCGATGTGACGATCGCGTGTTGGCCGTGGGGCGCGTACCTGCCGATCTCCTCGGCGAATATTAAGGTAAGCAAATATATACGCATCCATCCGAGCTCAACCGTAGCCGACGCCAAGATCGGCGGACACTATGTAAACAGCATCCTCGCCGTTCAAGAGGTGCAAGGCACTCACTACCACGAGGCACTCTTCCTCGATTACGAGGGGAACATCGCTGAGGGTCCGGGCGCGAACTTCTTCATCATCAAAGATCGCCACCTCTTCACCCCGCCACCCGGGTCTATTCTGCCGGGCATCACCCGCGCCTCGATCATTGAGATAGCTCGCGATAAGGGGCTGACGGTTACTGAGAAGAAACTCACAGTCGCTGAGGCGCAAGACGCCGACGAGGCGTTCTTCACCGGCACCGCGGCAGAGATGACACCGATAGGCTCGATTGAGGACAAACCGCTGCGAAGCGCAGCTCCGGGCCCACTCACTACCGAGCTTAAACAGGCGTACCTCGACGCCGCGTATGGACGATCCCCTCAGTACGACAAATTCTTAACCTTCGTTTCGTAGCTATCATAAAAAGGAAGTACCTATGACAACATCATCACCATCAACCACCGGGCTCACCGACGCGCGACAAGAGATCGATACACTCGACAAGGATCTCATGGCGCTCCTCGCCCGACGACGTGAGATTACCGAGCGGGTCATTCAATCGAAAACAGCGGCGAACACCCCAATTCGAGATGAGGCACGCGAACAAACTCTAATGCGAGACAGAATCGCCGAGGGACGCTCCCTCGGACTCGATCCTCAGCTCGTCATGAAACTGTTCCACGAGATCATCGCTGATTCCGTTCGACTCCAGCAGGATATCCTTCAATCGAAGCTTAACGGCTCCCCCGACCGCAAGCGCTCCGTAAAGGTCGCCTTCCAAGGGATCGATGGCTCGTACTCCCACCTCATGGGACGCTCACTCCTCTCCTCATCAGGAGGATCTCCCAAGCTCGCGACTCACGCGGCTGGAGAACCTGAATTCGTCGGCTTCTCGTCCTTTAAGGAGGCGGTTGAAGCGGTCGAAAAAGGTACATGCGACCTCGGCATCCTTCCGATTGAGAACACCACATCCGGCGGTATCAACGATGTCTACGACCTCCTCCTCAACTCCCGAGTCTCTATCGTGGGGGAGGAGAAGTTCACGGTGAAGCATTGCCTGATCGGATTATCGAACGTTCCGGTAAGTCACCTTCACACCGTGCATTGCAGCCAACTCGCCGTGACGGAGTGCGCCAATTTCTTGGCCACCATCCCGTCGTGCGTCCTTCAGTACGCGACCGATTCCGCGACAGCGCTCAAGGAGCTTAAAGAGAGCGGGGACAATGGACGAGCTGCTATCGCCAGCGCGGAAGCGGCGGAGATGTTCGGACTCAAGGTGCTCAAGCAAGGGATCGCCAACCACGAGGAGAACGTCACTCGATATGTGATCGTTGCAAAAACCGCGGTCAAGGTTGATCCTCGCGTCACGAGCAAGGTCTCTCTCGCGATGAGCACATTGAATCAACCCGGAGCTCTCGTTGAGACCCTCCTGGTATTCAAACAACACGGAATTAACCTTACGAAACTTGAGAGTCGTCCGATTCCGGGGAATACCTGGGAGGAGATGTTCTATGTGGACTTCCACGGAAATCTCGAGGATTCAAATGTCAAAACCGCACTCGGCGAGGTCACCAAGCTTACCCGTTTCATTAAGGTGCTCGGATGTTTCCCGTCGTGCGATGTCACGCCGACTGAGATCCCCCAACAGGAGACCTCGTCGTGCGATACCGATACATGTTCGACCGATTCGGTACGGATCGAGGTTAAGGAGACACCTGCCCCGAAGAGCAGCGGCAAAGACAAGGGATACAAACTCGTCAGTCGCGACCACAAACCGGAGAACACCATCATCGATGTGGGTGGCGTGAAGATAGGCGATGGAAATTTCCTCGTGATCGCAGGTCCGTGCTCAGTTGAGTCTCGGGAGCAGATCATGGCGTGCGCGCGCGAGGCTCGCGACAACGGCGCTAGGATCCTTCGAGGTGGCGTGTTCAAACCCCGAACGTCGCCCTACAGCTTCCAGGGGATGGGTTACGAAGGTCTCGACCTTCTCGTTGAGGCGGGACGAGCGCATGGCATGCCCGTCATTACCGAGGTCATGACCACTGAGGATGTCGAGCGCGTAGCTGAGAAGGCGGATATCCTCCAGATCGGCGCTCGCAACATGCAGAACTACAGCCTTTTAAAGGCGATCGGCGAAACCCGTCGCCCGGTAATGCTCAAGCGTGGGCTGAGCGCTCCAATTGAGGAGCTCCTTCAAGCGACCGAGTATATCCTCGCCGGAGGAAACCAACAGGTGTTCCTCTGTGAGCGTGGTATCCGCACCTTTGAAACGGCGACCCGAGGCACCCTCGATATCAGCGCTGTTCCAGTACTGAAGGCCCGAACCCACCTTCCCGTGTTTATTGATCCATCACACGCTGCCGGAACAAGGGAGCTGGTCGCGCCACTGGCGTTGGCCGCGAAGGCAGTAGGTGCTGACGGTATCATCGTGGAATTCCACCCTGAGCCCGAAAAGGCGCTCAGCGACGGGCCTCAAGCACTTCGATTCCCTCAATTCGCCAAGCTGATGGCGGATCTTAAGAAGATCGAGGTGTAGGGATGTTCACCTTGGAAGTTAACGTCGCGCGCACCGACTCACGATCACCGCTGTGGGTCGACAGAGGGTTGATTGAGAAGCTCCCTCACCTCATCTCCCTGTCGCAGTACTCGTCGGTGGTAGTGGTTGCAGACGCTGGCGCCTCTGCGGCTCGGGATCGCGTGTGCGCAGCGCTCTCGATTCCGGCCGCTCGAGTATCTTCCCTCAAAGGGGGGGAAGCTCAAAAAGATGTGAGCGCTCTGGTTAACCTTTGGGAGTTCTTCGTGGAGCAAAAGCTCGATCGAAGATCCTTGGTAATCACGGTGGGCGGTGGCGCGACGAGTGATCTCGTCGGCTTTGCTGCTAGTACCTACATGCGAGGCATCGCGTTCCTCCACGTACCGAGTACCCTACTCGCCCAAGTCGACGCGAGTATTGGTGGAAAGGCGGGCATCAATTTCCAAGGGGTCAAAAACCTTATCGGTTCGATCGCTCAGCCGGTCGGTATCGTTATCGACATCGACGCTCTCTCCACCCTTCCTGAGCGAGAGCTGCGGTCAGGGTTCGCGGAGGTGGTAAAACACGGATTAATCGCTGACCGCGATTACTTCGATGAGGTTACCGCTCGCGACTGCGCGCACTGGACACCTGAAGAGATGGTCGAGATCGTTCATAGATCGTGCGTAATAAAAAAGAGGGTCGTTGAATCCGATGAGACGGAACAGGGACCTCGAAAGACCCTTAATTTTGGCCACTCTATCGGACACGCGATCGAATCGTTTGCGCTGGCGCATGGACCGGCGTTAACACACGGAGAGGCTATCTCGATAGGGATGTACGGCGAGTCGTACATCTCGCACCGACTCGGCAAGATCTCAGCCGCCGACCTCACCACTATTAACGTTGGTCTCAAGACAGCCGGGCTTCCAACGCGACTCCCAGTAGCCATCCCAACGGCGGATCTCCGAGCCCTCATCTCCAAGGATAAAAAGAACGTCGGAGGACAGGTAAAATGGACCCTCCTTGAGCGGATCGGGTCAGCCATCTTTGATGTCGTCGTACCAGAGGAGTTGATCGTTGAAGCGCTCTCAGCGATACAGCCCGGAGCATCACACGCATGAAGACACTCACGCTCATACCTCCGAACGCCCCTATCACTCACACCTTTGAGGTGCTCGGCTCCAAGAGCTATACGAATCGCTCGCTGATCATCGCGGCCCTCGCGTCCGGGGTGTCGAAACTTTCGCTCGCCTCCATCAGCGCGGACAGCGAAGCGATGACGAAATCGCTGCGATTACTTGGGGTGTCGATTGAGGAAGAGACCGGACCCCACGGCACAACACTGATCGTTGAGGGCACCGGCGGAGCTCTTAATCCATACCACGGTGAGATCAACATCGGACCAGCCGGCACGACGATGCGTTTTCTAACCGCGCTCTGCGCCGCGATCCCGGGGATCGATGTCGTACTTTCAGGTTCTGAGCGCATGCACGTTCGTCCGATCAAAGAGCTTGTCACCGCGCTCCGAAGCCTCGGCGCCGAAATAGAGTATCTTGGAACCGATGGATGCCCTCCCCTTCGCATCCGTTCCAAGACTCACCTCAAGGGTGGCACGATCACGATGAACGGCACTGTGAGCAGTCAGTTCATCTCAGCCATCCTTCTCACAGCACCGCTCAACACAAACAAACTGATCATCGAGATCGAGGGAGAGCAGATATCGAAGTCCTACATCGACATGACCCTCCAGAGCGTTAAAGAATTTGGAGTTTCGATTACCAACGATTCCTACAAGCGCTACCTCAGCGCCGCCGGGCAGAAGTATCAACACCGCGTTACTCAGATCGAAGGGGACGCCTCAGGTGCCTCATACCTGTGGGGGCTCGCGGCGATCTCCGGTGGAAAAGTAACCGTTAAAAACGTCAACCCTCAATCAGCGCAGGGCGATATTCACTTCCCAGAGGTCCTCATGCGCATGGGGTGCTCAGTGTCTTCAGATAGTCGCTCCATCACCGTCACAGGCCCCAAGCTCCTCAAAGGGATCGAGATAGATATGTCCAATATGCCCGATGTCGCACAGACCCTTGCGGTTGTAGCGGCGTTTGCGCAGGGCAAGACGATTATGCGCGGACTCAGCACGCTCCGTGTCAAAGAGACGGACCGAATAGCGGCCCTGCACGCCGAGCTTGAGAAGGTCGGCATCACGAGTGACCCGGGACCTGACTACCTTATCGTTCACGGCGGCGCTCCACATGGTGCGCGTATCAAGACCTACGACGATCACCGTATGGCGATGTCCTTCGCGATGATGGGCGCCCGGATACCAGGCATCGAGATCGAGGAGCCCAATGTGGTTGAGAAGTCTTTTCCAACCTTTTGGGAGGCGTTAGCTGAAAGCGGCATTAGAGGCGTAAGCTAGCAAGTATCCCTGCCCCCATCCTTCGGCACGATCGTTATAAACTAACTATGAGACACATCCTGTACCTTTAAGTTCGAAATAGTACCGCACCGCATATCCTGCTGAGGTCACGGCCAAAAATAAATGTCTCATACCGACTCATATGCGGGCAACAGACCCCTGGCATAGCTTGAGTAGCTCTCCTCATTCGAGGACGATCGGGGACTATACACGCGAAGATAGAGCGATATATGAACGAGTATTCAAAACTAGCTTTGGCCGGATTCATCCTGATTCTCATGTTCGCCTGCTTCAAGAAGCAGCGAAGATACTGGCGAGAGATGAGCACAAGTCGCCCCACGGGCACCCTCAAAGCGGGATACATAGTCGCTATCGCCACCGTAGCTCTCTCTCTTCCGGTTGCTATCTATTCCAACACACCAGCGGGCTGGGAGCTTTTCATCAGTATCCTTTTGATGACCGTAGTGTTCTGCGCCAAGATCACCTTCTCTCCGGCGGCGATCGCAGTTGTCCTCGGGATATGCACCTTTCAGCTCTTCGTTCACGACCGATTTCCCTTCTTCGAGGTGTGGGGAGCCGCCGTTTCGGTCATCGCCTGGAAGCTCCCGGAGCAGGTGCGCGCGCTCTACACGACCCTGACCTTCGTGTGGGCACTGATTATCCTGGTTGGTGGGGGAGCCTCTCAGGGAGAGAGCTCAACCTCAACGGATATCACGGACGTGACCACCCTCATGCCTGAGTAAGGGGGCGCATCATCCTATCCCAAAGAGCGTAGTGCGCTCACTCCACGGACAACGCTAACTATTACCTAATATTAGGCTACCCGCCCACCACTAAGGTCGTGGAACCTGCTGAAAGTACACGGGCGAAATCAACCCTTGAAGGACGTTACGGTACGGGTTACTGCTGCCTATTGGCTCACAACGAAAAGCTAACACGCAAAGACTTGAATATATGGTCCTTTAGGTTCACCATTGTGAAAGCAGAAGTGCCAGGCCCCTTGGAGTTATATGACCGACTTTCTGAAAATTGCCGCCACCGCTTTCGTCCTTCTCTTGGTATTCGCCTGCTGCAAAAGACAGCGAAGATACTGGCGCGAGATGCAAACAAGTCGCCCCACCGGTTCACTTAAAGCGGGCTACGCGCTCGCTATTGCAACGGTTTTTATCTCACTCCCCCTCGCTATGTACTCCAACACCGAAACTGGTTGGCAGTTGTTTATTAGTATCCTTCTGATGACGGTGGTTTTTTGCGTGAAGATAACCTTCTCACCGGCAGTAATCGCCGCAGTGCTGGGAATCTGCGTGTATCAACTCCACGTACACGATAGGTTCCCCTTCTTTGAGATCTGGGGAGCAGCGGTATCAGTTATCGCCTGGAGACTTCCCGAAGAGGTGCGAATTCTGTACACCTCGCTCACCTTCATCTGGGCGATGACGATCCTCATAAGTGGCGGAGCATCCGAGGGCGAGGCCCCAACCGCTCTCGATGTAACGGAAGCAACGAGCGTCATTCCTCACTGAGCCCTGATACGGTCAGCAAGAGCGTTAGCGATTCCCTAACGTACAGCTCACGTACTCCTAACCCTCTAATAGTTTCTAGATAGCGCACAAGCTAGTATGATTCTGTCAACAAATTGAGCAGTTGAAGTCCCATGAACAAGAGTATCAGACACATTATAACCCTCATCCTCTTCGTCGGAATTGTAGTGACCCCGACCTTCGCTTTTGAATCGAGCCCCACAGCGGAACTAGGTAGCAGCCTTAGTGACGCGACCTTGGATCGCTCCCCTGCGCCCTATCCAAGCAAACTTAAGAAGATAGCGGCTCAGCTTAGCAGCTGGGACACCCTCCGTGATGGCATCAGCCAGGACGACGAGCTTACCGAAGCGACCTCCCTTGAGGAGCCGGTTGAGGAAGAGGACGCAGAGGAAGGCCCCCAAGAGATCAAGAAGCTTGACAAAGTTTTCCGCGATTACGTGATGGCGAAGTTCATCCGACGTATCAGGTAGTCGTGACGCACAAATAAA
>Ga0214921_10004195_pt1 | contig 21409 bp, 15 predicted proteins | sample LL1505_MetaG_FD_177992 | JGI IMG/M metagenome (GOLD analysis project Ga0214921, IMG submission 177992) | Freshwater microbial communities from Lake Lanier, Atlanta, Georgia, United States - LL-1505 | ecosystem: Environmental > Aquatic > Freshwater > Lake | place: USA: Georgia | collected... | reverse complement strand
TTGTCTTGATTATCGTTGGTTTGAGATGGTTTCATTTATTTTACTAAATTTATTTGCTGGATTTGTGAGGTAAAACTCATGATTTCTTGCAAATAAATTTAGGTTAAAACTGGTTTGGAGTCAAGTGGATAAAGGGTTGGATGGGTATTTCAGGATGGACTAGATATATTGCTAATATTGGCTCTAAACTGAGTTACCCATTTGTTTAAAGTGGATTTAGAAACGTTAAAATCACTGCATATTTGAGCGATTGTTATTGTTTCAGATAAATATTTTAAAACCACTTTCAGTTTAAAGTCTGGGCTGTATTTTTTTAAAGGCTTACTTGTTGATGACATATTTTTACCTCGTTAATTGTTGATAGAAGATCAATAATATTTTGAGGTAAAAAAGTCTTGTTAAAAAGTTGAGTTAGTGGTCTTAAAATTGGGGTTCACTATACTCGTTATCAAGGAGAGGAATTAAACCGAACTCGAAGCAACTCCCCTCCTTGATAAGGAGCGGTTAGGGGTGGTAGAAAGAAGAGTTTACAAAAATAAATAGCTAAAAAAACTTAAGAGAATGGAAGGTAAAAAGATGCAGCACAATTTTATCTTTTACCAACAGAAAGCTTAAATTTCTTAGGGGTTTTTGGTTCGGGATTTTGAATTTCTTGAACTGGAGTTTCTTTCTTCTTAGAGACGAAATTCAAAAAACTAAAAAAACTATCAGATTTTTTTAGATCTTCAGCAGAAACTTCTTTTTGAATATCGTTAATCTCTGGCTGAGCTTGTTTTTCAAAAACTTCTTTTGAAGTATTTTCTTTTTCAAACTTAACTTCTTCTTTGGGAGCTTCTTCTACAATATCTGCATTTTTAGTTTTAGAGAAGAAATTCAAAAAGCTAAAGAATCCAGATTCTTCTTCTTTATTATTCGCAGCAACATTTTCTTCAGCTTTAACTTCCGCCAATAATTCAACTTTTGCTTTAGTCTCATCTGCAGAAACATTGGACCTAGAAGAATCAGATAATTTAGCTTCTCCTTTAGGGCCTTGAACAAATTTAAACTTTTTAGTTGACTTGCTATCAATCACTTTTTCAACAACGACACTTTTTGGCTCTTCTTTAATTTCAGAAACCAAAGGCTGTATCTCTTTTTTGGGCTCTACTTCTTGCTGTTCTACCTCAACAACATTACTTGGTTCAGATTTAAAATCTGTAACAACTTTTTCTTTCTTTCTGAAGATATTCAAGAAGGCAGAAAATCTAGATTCTTTTGGTTCTTCAATAACAGTATCTAAAGGTTGTATTTCTTCTTTTTTATATTCATCTACAATAACAACTGGTGGCTCTTGCAAGGCTATTTCCGGCTTAACTATTGATGGACCTTGAGTAAGTTTGAATTTTTTAGAACCTTTTGTTTTTGCTGGAGCGGTAGCTTCTTTATATTCTATTTTGGTAATTACGATTGGTGGTATATCTTTTTCTGTCAGAGTTGTTGTATCTGATTTATTATCTAGTTTTTGCTCTAATTCTACAATTTGCTTTTGCTCTAACTCTACAACTGGTGGCTGCTGCAATTCTACCACAGCAGGTTTTTGCTCTACATCTTTATTTTTATCATAAGATAAATCAACAATCTCAACTGGATCACTTAATCCTTTAGTGACCGTTTCTTTGTATGAGTTAATCACAACCGTATCTTCAGATGGAATTGCTGCAAATTTAATAGCGGCGTCTAAACCAGATGTTAATATTTCTTGCCCAAGCTGATTATCATGACTTCTTGCAATTGCGAAAGAGCGGCTTATTTGGCTTTTTACAGTTTTTATATCAACGATTTTTACAAAATCAGATTTTGTAATCATATAATCCAGACATTCGTTACAATCTGACATTGCAGCGTGAACTATTGCTGAATCTTTAAAATTATTAAGAGTTTCAATCTTAGCACCTTTTAATAGTAACAAACTAACAATTTCAGCACTTTTTGACAAAGAAGCCCTCATTAATGGCGTCCAACCTTCAGCATCAACTAAATTAACATCAGCACCATTTTCAAGAAGAATTCTAGCAATTTCTGCATTTTGAGTACGAGAAGCAATATGAAGAGCAGTCGCTCCACCCATGTTTTTTTGATTAATAGAATCGCTAGATTTAAGAAAGAATCTTACACCATCAACATCATTATCAACAACAGCTGACATTAAAGATGTAACACCAAAAGATAAATTTTCTTTATTAGAAAAAAACTCAGCTTGCGCCATAGCTGAATTTACTGTGGCAGTAGTTCCAATCAAAGATACTAATATGAATAATGCGCTCTTAGTTGTTATTCTACGGTTAACCATAAGTCCTTTTATGTTTTAATTTTTAATTAACTTTATGTTTTAATTTTTAATTAACTCAATTTATAAAAAACAAAAATGTTTTTTACCAATCAATTCTTCCATCTATCATTCAACTCTTTTATCAAAGACTGAGAACTTGAATCATAAGGTTTTTCAACCCAAGTTTGAGCTCCATGCTTCAAAAGAAATTTTACTATCACATCTTTTTTATGACGATATGCAATTGCAAGAGAGGTGAATCCGTCATTATCCATGGCATTAACATCAACAACTCCTTTTGAAATTAACAAATCCACCGCTGGTAAAAACCCAACACGCGCCGCGTGCATTAAATAAGTTCTGCCAAAAGCATCAACATAATTAATATTGGCACCATTTGTTAATAGTAATTTTAAAGATACCTCATCACCAACTTCAATTGCAATTCCAAGCGGAGTATATCCAAGACTATTTGGCATATTAGGGTTGGCTCCCAAACTTAAAATTGATGCAACTACTGAATGTCTTTGCAACAATATAGCGTAGGTTAAAATTGTATCTCCTGAATTATTTTTAGCATTAGATTTTCCGATATCTCTGTAAGAATTATAAATACTTTTAAAATATGAAACATCGTCACTATCTGTAATTGCTTTAAATAAAATTTCTATTTTTTCTGCCTCGCCTAGAACTGTAGGAATATTAACATTATCTCGGGTTCTATATTTATCTAAAATAGGAGGGGCAGGAGTTTCATATAAAACGAATTTATTAATCTCTCTTTTTCTAGGGATAATTTTAACATTGTCATCTGAAAAATCACCATCTTCTTGATTATTAAATTGGCTGGATTCTTTTGAATCAAATTTAATGAGATATTGTCTGCGCAATTTATTTAATTTTTTTAGCCTTTCATTTTGCTTTTTTTCATTCTTAGTAACTTTTTTTAAACTTTTACCTTTCTCAGATTCTTTTTTTTGAACAGGCTTAGCTTGCTCTATTTGTGATGGAGGAACTATTACACCTAAATTATTTTTAACATTATTTTTGGCGCTATTTATAAAAGTTTGAATTTTAGAAATAGCTTCATCTACTTGAACTTCAGAACTAATTAAAGGTTTTTTGACCTCCTCTTTTACAATTTTGGCTGGCTCAATTTTTGGTAAATTTTCTTGCTTAACTTCTTCATTACTTTTTGTAGCAACAATAGCAGGTTTTATAACTTCTTTTTTCTCTGGAATTTTTTTCTCTGGAATTTTAGCAACCGCAGGAGCTACTGGAACTTCTTTTTTAACAACCTCCTCAACTTTTTTCTCTACAATCACTGGCGCTACTTTCTTTTCCACAGTTACTAGTGGCGGAGTTACAACTTTCTTTTCTAGAACGATAGGATTTCTAGCATCAATATCATCAAGACCCAATGACTCAATATCAACCTTAACATCTTTGGATTCTGCACTTTTATTTTTGGCTTTTTCTTCCAATAAATCATTGATTTCTTTTAAAATTTCATCTCCAGATTTATTTGGATCTGTGGCAGCAAAAGAAAGTGAGGCAAGTGGCAATTGTATAGAAATGAAAATTAAAATAAAAAAAATCCGCAACATTTAAAAAATTATTTAGCTTGTCACTGCACGCGTGGCGGGAATTCAGCCCTTATTTTACTAAAAACTGGACTCCCGCCACGCGGGCAGTGACAGGGACCTGAATTATTTTACAGGATAGTCTCGGTCTTTTTTAGAAAAAGGATGACAATTTAAGATACGCCATATTCCAAGTAAAAAACCTTTAATCAAACCTTTTTTCTTAATTGCTTCTAACATATAATTTGAACATGTTGGATGAAAGCGACATTCATAGCCTCGCAGCAGATAAGAGAAAAAATATTGATAGGTTTTAATTAAAAAAATTAATGGTTTTTTAAGCAATTTTTCTGTTAACCTTTCTAAGAAATTAATTCCAACCATTCTTCCTCACTTAAAATTTTTAACCCTAACTCTTGAGCTTTTTTTAACTTAGAGCCAGCTTCTTCGCCAGCTACCACAAAATCAGTTTTACTTGAAACTGAACCTACAACTTTCATTCCCAAATCTTCAGCTTTTTTCTTTGATTCAGCTCTGGTCATGCGCTGTAAAGTTCCTGTGAATACAATTGATTGTCCTGATAATTTTGAATACGCACGCTTTTTTACAGCATCTTGAATTTGTAATTCAGATTCTAAATCTTCAATCATTGATAAATTTCTAAAATCTCTAAAATAATCTAAAATTGCTTGAGCCATTTTTTCACCAATGCCATCAATTGCCACCAAATCCTGATAATCGTGGTTCGCAGGCAATTCTTCTTTAGATAAATTTACCATTAAAAGCATTTTATTTTTAAGATTTTGATAAGAAATAAAATGCTGTGCAATCACTTTGGCTGTAGTTTCGCCAACATGTCTAATGCCAATCGCATAGATAAATTTTTCTAAAGAAATTTGGCGTTTTTGATTAATGGCTAAAAATAAATTTAAAGTTGATTTTTCGCCCCAACCTTCTTTGTTAATTAGAGGATTTTCGCTGGTTTCTTCTAATTTTTCTAACTTAAAAATATCAGCAAAATTTCTAATTCGCCCTTCCGTAAAAAAATTATCAATTTGTTTTTTTCCAAGCCCAGCAATGTCGAAAGCATCTTTAGAAACAAAATGTTTAAGAGCTTCTTTTAATTGAGCCTCGCAAGAAAGACCGCCCAAGCAGCGCAAAATAACATCTTCTTCGGTTTTTTTAATTTCAGAATTACAAACTGGGCAATTAGTGGGAAAATTAAAAGCTACGGAATTGGCTTTTCTTTTTGATAAATCAACTTCTAAAACTTGCGGAATTACATCTCCAGCGCGTTGTATTAAAACCACATCGCCAACTCTAATATCTTTACGAGCTATTTCATCTTGATTATGCAAAGTTGCGCGTGACACCATCACGCCGCCAATATTTATAGGCTTCAAAACTGCAACGGGAGTAAGTGCGCCAGTTCTACCAATTTGAATAATGATATTCTCAATTTCAGTTTTAGCTTTTTGAGCAGGAAATTTATGCGCAATTGCCCATCTTGGACTTCTGGCAACAAAACCAAGTCTTTCTTGCAACACATAATCATTAACCTTGTAAACCATACCATCAATATCGTAATCAAACTGATATTTTTGATCGGCAATTTTTTCGTAAAGAGTAATTACTTCGTCAATATTGCGGCAAAGTTTGGAATTTGATTCAGTTCTAAAACCAAATTCCTGTAGCTTTTGCATTAATTCAAATTGAGAATTACAGGAAAAATCTTTAGAAAAATCGCCCAAAGAATATGCGAAATAACTAAGATTTCGAGAGGCCGTTATGCTAGAATCTAATTGGCGCAAAGATCCAGCCGCCGCATTTCTAGGGTTAGCAAAAATTTTACCGCCCCTCTCTTCTTGATCTTGATTTAATTTTTCAAAATCTTTTTTCCCCATGTAAATTTCACCACGAATTTCTAAAACTTTTGGAGGATTTTGGGTTTTTAATTGATGGGTAAAGTTACGAATTGTTTTAACATTTTCAGTTACATCTTCACCTTCAAAACCATCACCACGAGTAACTGCATGAACCAATTGACCATTTTCAAAACGAGCAGCAAAAGATAATCCATCAATTTTTACTTCACAAAAAAGTTCAATTTGCGGAGTTTTGACAAAACTAAAAAGATCTGTTGCCTCTTTTTTATCTAATCCTAAAAAGCGATTGATACGCGCGATAAAATCTTCAATATCTTCGCGACTAAAGCCATTTGCTAAAGAAAGCATTGGTTTTTTATGAGGAATTTTAGAAAAAATTTCTAAAGATTTTCCACCAACTTTTTCTTTGGTAAAACTTTCATCAAAAGCCTGAGAAAAGTTGAGTGGAAAATTGGCGCGATATTCTTCAAGTTTTTTACGCAATTCATCATATTTGGCATCAGAAATTAAAGGCGCGTCAAATGTATGATAAGCCTCGTCATGCTTGGCTAAATCTGACTTTAACTTATTAATTTCTAAAAGAATTTCTGGACTTAAAATTTCTGGGTTTAAATTCGACATTTTCTAAATTGAATCATCATCGTTAACATTACTCAAAACTTTAACAGTTTTTGCTAAGTTGAATTTTCTAAAATATTTATCATCAATGCAATGAAGCAAAAAGCCTTCTTCATTAGCATTCAGGGAAAGAATACCAGTAGTCATGTTGAGGCTGGCTAAAAGCAATGGACGATTGAAAGCAACTTCATCACTCAAATTCATAGACCTGATTATGGGCCTTAAAGACTTGTTAGAAAAAGCCATATTAACCAACATTCTTAAAGATGGAAAAAAATTCTTAAAATAAATTTTGAAAAAATATCTGTAAAAACCAACACTTAAATAAAGCAATTCGCTTTTTTCATTGATTAATTTTGTTTTGTAAGAAAGAACACTAACAAGCCCCGCCGACAAAAGACCAAGAAAGGTGTAAAGCCATGAAATGTGGTTAGAAGAAACCATTAACAAAGCCCATAAAGTAAATAAGAATAGAAATAAATTGAATATATTTAGCATGTAAACAAAATTAGAGGTAAATTTTATCTTCAGTGTCATCCCCGCGAAGGCTGGGGTCCAGAAGGATTTTTTTAATTGTACTTAAAAAATAAATTTGAGTTTGTTTTAATTATTCTCTGGATCCCCGCCTTCGCGGGGATGACAACTTTGGTTGATCCCGCACCATGCCAATTATGATGACAGTTGTGTTTTAAAAAATAATTATCAATGCTTTAAATTTTCCACAAAACATTCATCAAAACAACTAAATAATAACAAAAATAATGACAAAAATTCTAATCGTTCAAGCTGACTTTTACAAAAAAATTTCCGCCCTTTTATTGGAAGGCGCTATTAAAAAAATTACTGATGCTGGCAAAGAATATGAAATTATCACAGTTCCGGGAGCTTTTGAAATCCCCGCCGTTATTTCCTTTGCTAAAAATAGCAAAAAATATGATGGTTTTGTGGCTTTAGGATGCGTGATTCGAGGCGAAACAACTCATTATGATTATGTTTGTTTAGAAAGCGCGCGCGGATTAAATGAATTGGCTATTAAAGAAAATTTAGCAATTGGTTATGGAATTATCACTGTTGAAAACGAGGCTCAAGCTATTGAAAGAGCTGATATGAAAAAGAAAGATAAAGGTGGATTTGCGGCTAATACTTGTTTGGAAATGATTAAGTTGAGGGAAAGGTTTTTGTAATTCTTAAATATCCACCATCGTCATTGCGGAGCCATAATTTCTTAGAATTGCGAAGCTATTCTTAGAAATTCTTCATCCGCAATCCATGTTGATTAGTGAATTGCGAATGAAGATTTTCTAAGAGCTAAAGCTCTAAGAAAATCTAGCTACGCAATGACGGCAATATAGACAGTCATAGCACACTTCTAAAAAACCTATATTTTCTTAGAAACCCCAATCGCAAATTTAGTAGCACCTTTAACAAAAGCCGAAAGCGGCGCAAAACCACCAAATTCAGCAGCTTTATTCTCATAAGCAATATCACGATGCTCCAATTCTTCTTCACGAAATTTCTGAATTTTACTTTTTAATTCCCTCGCCTCTTCTTTTTGACTTTCATTCAAAAATTCTTCCTCTTTTTCAATAGATTTAATTTGCTCTTGATAATGTTCATCAATAGTCTCTTCCACCGCAGTTGTACAAACCATCGCCGCTTTTTTATCAATAATTGCAGTTAAAAAACCCATGGCAAAACCACCAATTCTCCAAACAGGCTGCATCAATGTTGGACGAATTTTCTGCTTTTTAATTTCAGCATTAAAATAATCAAAATGTACAATTTCCTGCTCTTTCATATGCTTAACTAAAGCAAGAGTTTTATAATCCTTTTTCAATTTCAAAGCCGCAATCTGCCCATCGTAAATCATCTTAGCACCAAATTCTCCAGCATGATCTACGCGGATTATTTTTTTAATTTTATTTTGGAAATTTGTCATAAATTTATATTTTTTATAATTCTTTATCACTAAATCTTGGTCATCCTGACCCTTCTAAAAGCTCAGGTGGCTACAAGAATTAGGCTCAGAGTGTTTACAATTCGAAGAGTAATTTTTAAATAACCTATTGACTTCTTCCCAATCTCTTTAAAATAAAGCTTCTTTTTTTTCTACTCCAGCCTTTTAATCTTTTTTCAGGCTGTATCGTTTGAACTGGATATTCTAGAAATTCTGAGAATTTTAGAGTTACCAGTCTTTTGTTGTCAAAGTAACTACTTTCATCAATAAGATTCAAGTAGCTTTTGAGATATTTGTGGATAGGATTGGTTTTTAGGTGATGTGTTTTGTGTAATTGTTGTGACTTTCCCGTTATTTTTTTGGGACTTTCTTTTGGAATTTTGGGTGATTGGTTGGATTTTCTGATTTACTTTCTTACTGAATTTTTGACCTTAGCTTGTTGGGTTCTACCGCCCCTAACCCCTTCTTATCAAAGAGGGGGATACTGACGCACAGAACTTGGAATATTTCCCCTCCTTGATAAGGAGAAAGCTTTAAATTCTCCCCTCCTTGATAAGGAGGGGTGGGGCAGTAGATAACGCATATTCAAACTAAATTCTTCATCTTCACTAATACAACAAACAAATCCTACCAGCAACTCTGCAAAAGGGATTCCAATTAATAAATAAAATATGCCAAGCTTCACAAAATTAAATTTAGACCAAAGAATTCTTAATGCTTTAGAAAAAAAAGGTTATACAACCCCTACTCCGATACAATTTCAAGCCATTCCTCACATTTTGGAAGGAAAAGATATTTTAGGAATTGCTCAGACTGGAACTGGAAAAACTGCAGCTTTTTCTTTGCCGATTTTGGATAATTTAACTAAGAGTAATAATCGCGTTAAACCTAATCAAATTAGAGTTTTGATTCTTACTCCAACCAGAGAATTAGCCTCACAAATTGCTGAAAATATTTCTGGATATGGTAAAGAATTGGGATTTCGCCATGCGGTAATTTTTGGTGGCGTGGCAATCAATCCGCAAATTAAAACCATGTCACAAGGTTTGGATATTTTAATTGCAACCCCAGGTAGACTTTTAGATTTAATGAACCAAGGTCATGTAAGATATTCTAATTTGGAAATTTTTGTTTTAGATGAAGCTGATCGTATGCTTGATATGGGCTTTATTCATGATGTGAAAAAAATTATTAAGAAACTTCCTGAAAAAAGACAAACTTTGTTTTTCTCGGCAACAATGCCTGAAGCTATTGCTGAATTAGCTGATTCGATTTTGACTAATCCAGCTAAAATTGAAGTAACTCCGCAAGCTACAACTGTAGATAGAATTGATCAGAGAATTAATCTTGTGGCAAAAGGCAATAAACAATTGCTTTTGAAGAAAATTCTTAAGCAAGAAGATGTGGAAAGTGTTTTGGTTTTTTCTAAAACAAAACATGGCGCTAATCGTATTGTGCAATATTTGGAAAGCGAATCTATTAAGGTTGCGGCAATTCATGGTAATAAATCACAAGCAGCAAGAGAAAAAGCGCTTAGCGGCTTTAGAGCTGGTTCGATTAAAGTTTTGGTGGCAACTGACATTGCGGCGCGCGGAATTGATGTACCAGGAATTAGTCATGTGATTAATTATGATATTCCTAATGATCCAGAAAGTTATGTTCACAGAATTGGCAGAACTGCAAGAGCTGGTAAAGAAGGAATTGCTATTTCATTTTGCGATCCTTCAGAAAAAAGTCTTTTAAGAGCCGTGGAAAAATTGATTAAATTTCAAATTCCTGTTGATGAAAGCCATCCTTTGCACGGGGTTGAATCAAGCACTCCTTATGTAAAAGCTGATCCTAGACATACTAATGTTAATAATAGAAATAAAAGCGCTGCTAGGGCTGAAAGTACTAGAGAGGCTAATGAAAGAAATAGAAGCTCAAGACCTGATACAGCAAGATCGCGTGATGATAGAGCTAAATTTACTAAGAGAGATGATGGAAGGGACGATAGAAGAGATGATAGAAGAGATGATAGAAATTTTAATAGCAGATCAGAAGAAGATTTGGATTTAAAATTCAATCAAGAAAAATCTAATGTGAATAGAGAGGCTTTTAGCGGTTACAAGCCTAAATTTGGCGCTAATGGTAAGAGATTTAATAAAGATAGTTCGCGCTTTTCTTCTGGAAAAAGTAGTGGTGGATTTGGTGGAGATAGTTCTCGTCCTCGTTTTGGTGAAGGAAGATCTGATGGAGTCCGTTCTGATAGAGGCGGGTTTGGAGAAAATTCTCGCCCTCGTTTTAGTTCAGCTGCTGGTGGTAGATCTGATGGAGCTCGTTCTGATAGAGGTGGCTTTGGAGATGCTGCGCGCCCTCGTTTTAGTTCAGCTAATGGTGGAAGATCTGAAGGTGGTAGATCTGAAAATAGACCATCTCGTTTTGATAATACGCCTGTTGCTGATACTTATGTTTCGAATAAGGATGGTCGTAGAACTGATAGAGTTGCGCCTAGTGGTAAGGGTAAGAATTTTAGTTATGCGGGAGTAAGAGAAAGAAAGATTGGTGGTGCTAAGAAGAAGCCGTTTGGTAAGTCTTGGAAGTCTTAGATTATTAGCACCGAACGCGTTAAATCTACCGCCCCTAACCCCTCCTTATCAAGGAGGAGAAAAACCCCGAGCTCGGTGCTTAAGCATCCACTCCTTATCAAGAGGAGGAATTGCTCTGAGCTCGGTGCTTAAGCATCCCCCTCCTTGATAAGGAGGGGTTAGGGGCGGTAGATTTAACGCGTTCAGTTTTTAAAAAGTTAACGCTAAAATTAACTCCCTTAATATAAATAAAAACTGGATTACCGCCTACGCGGGAATGACAAGAGTTTACTCCACCGTAACCGATTTCGCCAAATTCCTCGGCTGATCAACATCGTTGCCTTTAAACAAAGCCACAAAATAAGCTAAAAGCTGCGTTGAAATTACTGGCAATAAAGCCTCTTGAATTGAACCATCAATTTCAGGAATTTCGATAGATTTTTTAGTCATTTTCTTAAATTGACCCAAGCCTTTTTTACTGCTAATAAAGATTATTTTTCCACCTCTGGCATTAACTTCCTGCGCATTCGACACCGTTTTTTCAAATAAATTATTAAAAGGTGCCACAACAATTACCGGCATTTTTTTGTCAATTAATGCAATTGTACCATGCTTTAATTCTCCTGCCGCAACACCTTGCGCGTCAATGTAAGAAAGCTCTCTAAATTTTAAAGCCGCTTCAAAAGAAGTGATTTGTGAAATGCCGCGACCAATGTAAAGAACATGTTTTGATCTGGTTAAAGATTTAGCAATTTGTTTAATATTTTTAATTTCTTTTTCTTTAAGCATTGATGACATTTTTGCGCCTGACTCCGCAAGCTGCTGCAATAATTTTGCTTTTTCTTTAGCATCAATTTTCCCCTTCATACAAGCAAGTTCAATGGCAAAAAGTGATAAAACTGCAATTTGCGCCGTGTAAGCTTTAGTTGAAGCAACGCCAATTTCAGGGCCAGCGATTGTTCTGATAACCGCATCAGAAAGTTGAGCCATGCTGCTATGAGCAACATTTACAATTGAAAGAATTTTTTGACCTTTTGTTTTCGCGTGTTTTAAAGCCGCAATTGTGTCTGCGGTTTCACCTGATTGAGAAATGAAAACCATCAAATTATCTTCACGAAATGGATGGGCGCGATAACGAAATTCAGAAGCAATATCAACTTCAACTTCTGTCTCTGCAATTTCTTCAATTAAATATTTAGCGCAATAAGCCGCGTAATAAGAGGTTCCGCAAGCAACCATGGTAATCTTGTTAATCTTTTTTAGATCGAAAGGAAAGTTTGGTAAGTGAGTTGAATTATCACTTAAATTAACATAGGCTTGAATTGTTTCTTCCAAAACTCTTGGCTGTTCATAAATTTCTTTAAGCATGAAATGATCGAAGCCTTCTTTAGAAACTTCACGATTTGTGGCTTCAGTGACTTTAAGTTTTTTCTTTATTATTTTTTCATTACTGTCAAAAATTTCGTAAGAATTATTGGTGATTATGCCAAATTCTCCATCATCTAAAGTAATAATTTTATCGCTATGCGCGCTTACCGCATAATAATCAGAAGCGATGAAATTTTCATCTTTACCAATTGCCACAATTAAAGGAGAGCCTTTTTTGGCAAACGCAATGGTATTTTCTTGGTCTTTAAAAATTACTGCTAAAGCGTAAGTGCCATAAATTTCAGCGGCAGTTAAAATTAGAGATTTTTTAATATCAGAAGTTTTTTTGTAATGATATTCAATTAAATGAGGCACAACTTCAGTGTCAGTTTGACTAAGAAATTTTACACCATTTTTTTGCAATTTTTCTTTTAGCTCTTGGTAATTTTCAACAATACCATTATGCACCACACAAACTTCACCAGAAGCGTGAGGATGAGAATTTTCTTTACTTGGAACGCCATGAGTTGCCCATCTGGTGTGACCAATTGCAATATTTGATTTAAGAGGATTTTCTTGTAAGGCTTTTTCTAATTTAGCAATTTTACCTTCTTCTTTTACGGTGTTGAAGTTGCCATTTATTAAAGAGGCAATTCCTGCCGAATCATAGCCGCGATATTCAAGTTTTTTTAAACCTTCAAGAACTTTTGCAGTAATATTTTTATTGCTGACAGCGCCAACGATTCCGCACATTTTTTATTTTAATTTGGTTGAGGAAATGAGAATGGAGTTATGCTATTAAAGGCTTTGGGAAAGTAAATTGTAATTTTTTGAAATAATAATTTGTGGTGGGAGGGCGTGAGACACCTGAATACTTAAGCACTGAACGCTTTAATCTACCGCCCCTAACCCCTCCTTATCAAGGAGGGGAATAGCTTCGAGTTCGGTTTAATTCCCCTCCTTGATAAGGAGGGGTTAGGGGCGGTAGATTAGCACATTCGGTTTTAAAAAATAATTCACCAACCCCATATTATTAGTTGCGACAAAAAAATATTAGGCTAAAAATTCACTAACTTTTTCAAAAACATTTTAAAACCTCACAAAATTCGTAAATGCAAAAAAACCAATATTTCCAAACTTGGCTTTTCGTTGCTTTTACATTCTGCTTCTTATTATGCAGTTTTTTAAAAATTGCCATTGCCCAAGAAAATCAAGTCGAACCAATTTCAGTAAAAGAAATTTTATTCTCTGTTGAAAATAATTTAGAGATCTCTCTTTCCAATCAAGCTAATTTTAAAACCTTTACATTAACAAATCCAAATCGCTTAGTTATCGATATTGCAAATGCAAATCTTGAACAAAAAAATTATCAACCCACCCTACCAAGCTTTGTTACCTCTTTTAGAAACCGCGTTGATGAAAAAAATTCTTTACGATTAGTTTTTGATTTAAAAGAAAAGCTTACAATTAAAAAGTCTGTCTTTCAAAAAACAGAGAATTCGAATTCTGGAAAAATTGTTACAGACTTTTCTGAAAAAATTAATACTCCCGCCACTAAATATGTAGATCCAAAAACTCCTCTAAAATTTTCTAAAAACCCTGCTGAAAAAAAAGTAATTGTAATTGACGCTGGTCATGGCGGAAAAGACCCTGGAACTATTGGCGATTATGCCCGAAGTAAAGAAAAAAATATCACTTTATCTTATGCTAAAGAACTAAAAAAACATCTTGAAAATACCAAGAAATATAAAGTTTATTTAACTCGTGATGACGATTATTTTATAAAATTAAAACAAAGAGTTGAAAAAGCCCGCAAATTAAAAGCTGATTTATTTATCTCTCTTCACGCTAATTCAATTGGCGACAATGTAACTTCTGGCCTTTCAATTTATACTTTATCAGAAACTTCTTCTGATAAACAGGCGGAATTACTAGCAAAAAAAGAAAATAGAGCCGATATTATTGCAGGAGCAAATTTCTCTGGAGCAAGTAAAGACATAATGAATACTCTAATTGACTTATCTCAAAGAGACAGTATGAATAACTCCTCACTATTCGCCAATATTGCTATTTTATCAGTAAGAGATGCTGAGATTAAAATTTTGCAAAATACTCATAGATTCGCTGGATTTGCCGTTTTAACAGCTCCAGATATGGCTTCGGTATTGATTGAATTGGGATATTTATCGAATAAAAACGAAGAGAAGAAGCTTAATAGTTTAATGTATAAAAGAACAATTGCTCAAAGTTTGGTTGAAGCAATTGATAAATATTTTGTTCAAATAAAAAATTAAATATGAAAAGAGTTTTAAAAATTTTAATGTTACTAGCGCTGGTTTCTGTTCTATTTGGAAGCGCCATTGGCTTTGTTTTTTTTAAAAAATATAGCAACAATCTTCCTGATTATGAACAGTTAAAATCTTACACCCCTCTAATTACAACCAGATTATATGCTGCTGACGGCTCTTTAATTAATGAATTTTCTAAAGAAAAAAGAGTTTTCGTTCCAATTACTAATATTCCAAAACATCTAATAAATGCTTTTTTAGCTGCTGAAGACGCTAATTTTTATGAACATTCTGGTATTGATCCTTTTGCAATTTTTCGCACTTCAATTCAAAATACTTTATCACTTTTAAAAGGCGATCAAACCGTTGGAGGAGCTTCCACAATAACTCAACAAGTAGTTAAAAACTTTTTACTAACAAATGAAAAAACTTTCGAACGCAAAATTAAAGAAGCTATTTTAGCTTATCGCATGACTAAATCTTTTTCTAAAGATCAGATTTTAGAACTTTATTTAAATCAAATTTATCTTGGCGCTGGGGCTTACGGCGTTGCAGTTGCTGCTGAAACTTATTTTGATAAATCAATTGATGAATTAACTATTGAGGAAGATGCGTTACTTGCAACTTTACCAAAAGCTCCTTCAAAACTTGATCCAAGAAAAAATATTGAAAAAGCTAAAGTTAGAAGAGATTGGGTAATAGAGCGCATGATGGCGGAAAATTTTATTACCTCAGAAGAAGGCAAAGCTGCGATTGAAAAACCAATCACTCTTAAAGAAGAAGATCCTAATACAATTAATAAAGCAGAATTTTTTTCTGACAGTGTGAAGAAAGAATTAACTGAACTTTATGGCTCTGATGATGTTTTTGAAAATGGCATTGTAGTTCGTACTACTCTTGATACTAAATTACAAAAAATTGCCTCTAAAGCTCTTGATGATGGAATTGAACAATACGATCAAAAACATGGTTATCGTGGCGCTTTAACCAAGATTGAGACTGGCGATAAATGGCAAGAAACTTTGCAAAAATTTGATGTTAAAAAGCTTTACAAAGGCTCTTGGAAAAAAGCTGTAATTCTTTCTGCGTCACAAGATACCGCGGCAATTGGTGTAGAAAATGGCGCTCTTGGATCAATTGAATTAGCATCTCTTAAATGGGCAAGAAAATATCTTAGCATTAACAGTCTTGGTCCTGTTGTTAAAAAAATTAATGATGTTCTTGCTGTTGGCGATGTAGTTTTGGTTGAAAAAAGTGATAAAGGAGATGTTTATTTATTGCGCCAAGTTCCAGAAGTTAATGGCGCTTTTGTGGCAATAGATCCACATACTGGAAGAGTTTTAGCAATGATGGGTGGATATGTTGATGAACCAAATCAATTTAATCGTGCCACTCAAGCTATGCGCCAACCAGGGTCAACTTTAAAAACCTTTGGTTACATTGCAGCTCTAGAAAATGGTATGACCCCTGCAACAATAATTATGGATGAAGAGATTTCCTTAAATCAAGGCGCTGGTTTACCACCTTACAAACCAACAAATTATTCTGGTAAATATTATGGACCATCAACTTTAAGATCTGGTCTTGAAACATCTCGAAATGTTACAACCGTTAGAATGGCTGACCAAGTTGGCTTGGATAAAGTGGTTGATGTGATTAAAAAATTTGGCGTTAATGACAATCCGCAACAAATTTATTCTTTGGTTTTAGGATCAACAGAAACCACCTTAATGAGAATTGTTACCGCTTATGCCATGATGGTTAATGGCGGAAATAAGATCACCCCATCAATGATTGAGAAAATTCAAGACCGTAATGGAGCAACAATTTACCGCCGCGATAAAAGAGTTTGCAGCAATTGTGTGGCTCATGGCATTAGCGTGGAAGACATTGCTATGCCTGTTTTAGATGAATCTAGAGAGCAAATTACCGACTCTGCAACTGCTTATCAAATCACTTCAATGCTACAAGGGGTTGTGGATAGAGGTACGGCAGCAAGAGCTAAATCTGTTGGCAAAATTATCGCTGGAAAAACTGGAACAACTAACAGCTCTTACGACTCTTGGTTTGTTGGCTTCTCACCTGATTTAGTTGCGGGAGTTTATATTGGTTTTGACATGCCTAAAAGTTTAGGATCTGACGAAACTGGCGCTTCCGTTGCCTTGCCAGTCTTTATTGATTTTATGAAACAGTCTTTAAAAGATACACCTTCAACGCCTTTCCGCGTTCCAAGTTCAGTTAAATTTGTAAAAATTGATCGCGAAACTGGAAGGTCTCCGTCAGGCTCTACTCCGAAAGATAGAGTTTTCTTTGAGGCTTTAAAGCTTACAGATAATATTGATGAAAGTAGTCCGTCAGAAGAAAATGGTTCCGAAGTTTCTAGTGGTGAAGATGGGTTTGAAGATGGTGGTGTTGATCCGGTGGGGATTTACTAATTACATTTTGGAGCGCATTTCATCTACCGCCCCTAACCCCTCCTTATCAAGGAGGGGAACTAAAAGAATTACCTCCTTTATCAAGAAGGAGGATAGAATAGCCTAAACGGCTATTTTTTCGGCAACAACGCGTTCGGTGCTTAAGCATCCCCCTCATTGATAAGGAGGGGTTAGGGGCGGTAGACTACACAAACTCAAATTACAAAACCAAAATAACAAAACACAAAATGTCCACAACAATATCATTCTTCCTCATCACATCCATAATCCTAATCACCACAAAATTCCTCAAAGCCAAAAACTTTTACGAAAAAATTCTAGGATTCTATTTCATCTTCACCAACGCCATCATCTTAATTTTAGTCAATTCCGCCACAGATTTTGAAAATATTTTAGACATCACAATTATTTTATTTTTACTACAAATGACAATAATTTTATTCCTATTCTCAAATCAGAAAAAAATCTAACAATATGGAATTACTAGCTTGGACAATATCTATTATAGCATCTTTATTGTTAATGGTTTCAGCGTTGGCATTTTTGAAATCTCGCGACCTTTATTCAATGACGCATGTAATTATAATAAGTAATTGCTACATCATTCCTTTATTACTTATTGGACTTGGAGTTGAGAAATTTTCCCTAATATCTTCTGCTAAAATTTTAGCTTTAATTCTGCTGAATATAATAATAACAAATTTGCTTTGTTACACCATATTGCGTAAAGCGTTTGCTGATAATGTTAAACCACAAGCTGAAGTGAAGTGAAAATTTAACACCTTGTTATTCCCATTCCATTGCCATTCCTGCGTAGGCAGTAGTCCATACATACATTACCAAGACAAACTGAATTCCCGCCTACGCGGTAAAGGCAATGGAAAGTTTTTAAAACTTTTTACCATAAGTCATGAAGCCCAAATAATTATTCACGGCACTCTTAACACTTCCCGGTTCTTTTTGAGTAATGAAGTTGAATTTGATTTGAGAATCTTGGCTCAAATTTCTGGAATAGAATAATTCAATATCTTGCTCTTTACCTTGTGATTTCAAAGAAACATCAGAAGTGTATCTAGTAACATTTCCATTAGCGTCACGACCAGTTGCAATATTGATTGAAGCTTTGCCAGCGTAAACTCTAAGAGGTTCAGAATAAATCATTCCTATCTTGCCGCCCAGAATATTATCATTAACTAAACCAATTGAAGAACTTCTGCTTTTAATATCGTTGTAATCACGAAATATTCCCAAATCATTACCATTAGCTTTAGTTTGCCCTTCAGAAAAGCTAGAAATTAGATAAAAGTTTTTAGCTAATTTTTTAGTTGAAGAAATTTTAAAATAAGAAGTTTTAACATCTCCCGCAGTTTCAAAGGCACCAAGCGCTTTTGAATTTAAAAAGTTATTATCAAATTCATTTAAATTACCAAAAGAAACTGAAAAGTTTGATTCATGACTTGGCAAATAAGTTAAGTTAAAATCAGAAACTTGATTTTGACGATTGCCAATTTTGCTTACAGCTGAAGAAGTTTCATATGAGTTTTGTTGTAAGAAATTTGCTGAAAATTTATCATCAAAAAACTTTTTAGAAACAAAAAGCTGATTGTAATTTCTTTGATTTCCATTTTCTGCTGAAGATAAATTTGTTGTAGCAAATGATTGATATGGATTTGCCGCATAATTATTTACCGAAATGAATCCAAAATTATTGAATTTGTCATTTCTAATATTAGCTGCTTCATTGCTGTTGAAGGCAAATCCAGCTTGCAATCCTTTAGACACATCTTGCGTAAAAGAGAAACTTTCTGAATTAGTTAAATATCTGTCTTCTTGAGATTTATCCACTGTTAAGAATTTTAAACTGTAACGATTTTTAGAATAGTTTTTACTTAAACCATTTCCTGTTTCTGAATAATCATTGTAAGACTTAACTTGGAATTTTAATTGAGAAGAAAGGTTGTTGCCAAATGATAAAGGAATGGTTTTGTTGCTGTAATTATTGAAGGCATAATTATCTAAAGTTGGCACTGTGTAACTTGCAGTTTGAGTAATTTTGCTACCAAGATCAGCTTTAAAATCACGACCAAAACCATCAAAAAATACTGCTGAATTTAATTGAGATGCAACATTAGTAGAAAAGGCATCACCAAAAATTGGATCAACTGTTAAAGAAGCTGTGCTGATATCGTATCCTGCAGAGTCAACACTAGAGCCAGAACTAAGGCTAGATCCTCCTACCGGGGCAACTGCAGCTTCTAGATTTAATAAGCCATTTCCAAAGACAGTATCAACACCAGTTGCTCCTAAGTCGGTTGCAGTTGTAAGTAAAAGAGTAACAATTTCATCAGCTGTTAAAAGTGGCCAAGCGCCGCGAAGAACCGCTGCCGCACCTGCAACATGTGGAGTTGCCATTGAAGTACCGTTAATAGCGCAATATCCAGAGCTATCACATCCATAATCAGGATCGCTTTGTATTGTAGAGCCAACTGGCATTGCCGCATAAATATCAACACCGGGAGCAACTAAACAATAATCTTTAGAGGTTCCGCATTCATTAGAAAAACTTGCTATTGTTAAATCTGAATTTACAGCACCAACAGCAATTCCAAAACCTATTACGCCAGTGCTAATAACATTTAGAGCTGGATAAGCTGGCCCTGTATCTCCGTCATTACCAGTTGCTGCAACGATTACGGTATCTGCTGCTGTTGCTGCTTGCAAAGCGGTTAATATGGTTGAGCTTGAAGTAGGTGAACCTAAGCTTAGATTAATGACCCCCACACCAGCAGCCACAACTCCATCAATACCACTCGCAACATCTGCAACTGATCCAGATCCAGAATCATTAAGAACTCTAGCAACAACAATATCAGCTTCATAAGCCACGCCATGCATGCCACGACCATCTTTAGATCCAGCAGCAGTTGACGCCACATGAGTTCCATGTCCATCTCCATCCACAAGACTAGTATCGCCAGTAATGTAACTAGCACTATTAGCAGAATCTAAGTTAGCGGCTATTTCAATATGATCTGCCTGTATTCCAGAATCTACAATTCCAATTTTAACACCATTTCCAGCAACTTTTTTACCTTGATCAGCCAAAGAAGCATAAGCTTCAGCTGCATTAATTGTACCAAGACCATATTGCGCATCATATTCAGCTGTGCGATAATATTCTGCATTATTAGAAGCATATCCAGTGTTATAAACTATAACAGAAGCCGCAGCCGAACCACCACCCCCACCCCCACCACCGCCGCCAAGAGAAGAAGCGCCAACAGCAACGCCAGCAGAAGCAATAATCGCAATTAGAAGTGCTATCATGTTTAGTATATGTAATTATTCGTAGCATAAGGGGAAGATTTGGAATCTAAATTTACTTAAATAAAAAGCAATTTTATTTAACAATTGCAAAGCAAGTAATTTTAACAAGATCAGAAAGATCATCCATACAAATTTTCTATAAACCTCATCATCCTTGACGCTTAAGCGCCTAGGATCTCATGAGCTTTATTGCCTCACATAATACCAATTATCACAATTAAATATACATTTGAGCGAAAGATTTTTGAGGATAAAATTTAGAAGAAAAACCGCCTGTATCAGGATATGCAGAAGGTTTTTTTTAAATTTTAGACCAAAAAGATGAAGCTCAAATGTATATTTAATTGTGATAATTGGTATTAAACCTTTACTCAAGCTTTAATCCAATTGATAGCAAGAGTTTTGCCCTTTTGATGCCAAATGTTGATACGGATTGCATGAATGTTTTTTTAGAAGAAATGTCTGGAGAAATAAAAGAAGATTTTATTCTAATTATGGATGGCGCCGATTGGTATTAAGTCAGAAGGCGTTAAATCTACCGCCCCTAACCCCTCCTTATCAAGGAGGAGAACTAAACCGAACTCGTAAGTAACTTCTCTGCCTTGATAAGGATGTTGATTAAACCGAACTTGGAGCAGTTACCCTCCTTGATAAGGAGGGGTGGGGGGCTGTAGATAACGCACATTCCATACTAAAAAAATTATCTACAAAATCTCCGCCACCGCAATTCCATGAACCTTCCCAGCACCATCCAAAAGCAACAAATTACCATCCTTATCTATATCCTGAAACACCCCAACCTCGCCACTTGACAACTTAACCTCCTCGCCAATTTTATAAGCATTATTTTTCCATTTCTGCCTAATCACAGAAAATCCAAATTGCTTATACTGATCTTCATAACTCAAAAAAACATTCTCAAACTTCTGCAAAAAATCTTCCTTAAAAATTCCGTAATCAACCAAAGAAACCGCATATTCAGGGCAAGAAACCAAATTCACCCCAACCCCAATCACCAAATTATTCACATTATTAATTTTCTGAAACTGCAATAAAATTCCTGCTAATTTTT
>Ga0214921_10004194_pt1 | contig 21413 bp, 23 predicted proteins | sample LL1505_MetaG_FD_177992 | JGI IMG/M metagenome (GOLD analysis project Ga0214921, IMG submission 177992) | Freshwater microbial communities from Lake Lanier, Atlanta, Georgia, United States - LL-1505 | ecosystem: Environmental > Aquatic > Freshwater > Lake | place: USA: Georgia | collected... | reverse complement strand
CAGACACCAATAGGTCTTGGAACTGCGGAGTTGAAGGCGCCACTGATGATCCAGCGATTTTAGAATTGCGGCGCCGGCAAATGCGCAACCTGATTGCGACAACTTTTCTGAGTGCTGGAACACCGATGCTTCTTGGTGGCGATGAAGTTGGTCGAAGTCAGCAAGGCAACAACAATGCGTATTGCCAAAACAATGAGATTGCCTGGAATCACTGGAAGTTCACCCAAGAACAACAAAACACCTACGACTTCGTTCGTCATGTGATTCACATTCGTCAAGAACATTCTGTTTTCCAACGCAACGGGTACTTGAATGGCCAGAATGTCGATTTTGTTAATGTGCCAGACATCGCATGGTTTAGAGCCGATGGCGAACAGTTCACGCATGAAGATTGGGAATCATTCGACACTCGCCAAATTGGCATGTACTTAGCTGGGGCAGTTCGCTCGCATAATCGCCACGATCTGGTTGATAACGGTTTTTACTGGTTCTTGAACTCTGATAGTGAAGAAGTTGAAATCACACTTCCCAACGGCGAATTCGCATCTGAATACCTACTTCGGTTTAATACGGCAGACGAATTACATTGGCAAGGCTCTGAGCCAATTCCAGCCAAAACTAAGGTTGTCCTCAAGCCTTGGGCTAGTGCGCTTTGGATGGTCACGCGCCGCGACTAACCTGACGCTGCTTTTCCAGACTTTCTGCCCGCAAACCAACCAATCTAGGTTCACCTTTTGGCAACTTGTCGCTACGGTTGAGTTATGGCTGGAGTGAATTCTCGCAAGAATACGGAAAATGTAGCACAAGCACCTGGATTTTCTGCTCGGCTAGATTTCGGCCGCATCCCAGTCTTGGATGTCTCCCCTACCGTTGCAGGCGGAACTCGTCCGGTTAAAGCAGTGCTTAACGAAAAATTCATGGTACGCGCGCGAGTATTTCGCGAAGGTCACGACGCTGTGGCTGCCGAAGTTGTGCTGATAAATCCAGCTGGTCAAGAAACTGCCCGAATTCCGATGCATCAGTTTGGTTACGAACAAGAAGAAAAAGGTGCCCAGGTTCAACTCGATGAACTTGGCCATTGGCATTACCGCATAGATGCGTTTAGCGACCCCATTGCAACCTGGATTCACAAAGCCACGGTAAAGATTCCAGCTGGAGTAGACGTAGCAGTTGAATACCAAGAAGGTGCACTTCTGGTAAATCAGATTCTTGAGCAGGCAGATGCCGAGAGTGTGCCCGCACTTCGCTTGTTGTTATCGGCGCTGACCGATGAAACCAAATCAGATGAAGCAAGACTAAGTATTTTGCATGAGCCAGCAGTTACTACCGCACTTGCTAAAAACATTGTTCGAGAGTTTGTCTCGAGTTACGGCCAATTCCCGGTTTACGTTGAACGTAGCCGCGCACTATTTGGCAACTGGTATGAATTTTTCCCACGTTCGGAAGGTGCAACCCAAAAGAAAGATGGCAGTTGGGTTAGCGGAACATTCAAAACCGCAAGCGCGCGACTTTCTGGTGTTGCGGCTATGGGATTCAATGTGCTCTATCTGCCACCGATTCATCCAATTGGCACAACAAATCGCAAAGGGCCGAACAACACCCTTAACCCTGGGCCAAATGATCCAGGATCGCCGTGGGCTATTGGAAGTAAAGATGGCGGGCACGATGCGATACATCCAGATCTGGGTAACGAACGTGACTTTAAGAAATTTGTAAAGCAAGCTAACGAACTTGGCATCGAAATCGCATTGGACCTAGCCCTGCAAGCCAGCCCAGATCATCCGTGGGTCAAATCAAATCCGCTGTGGTTTACCCAGCGCGCCGATGGCTCAATCGCATATGCCGAGAATCCACCAAAAAAGTATCAAGACATCTACCCCATCAATTTCGATCGCGATCCTGAAGGTATTTTCACCGAAGTAAAACGGGTAGTTAAGCACTGGATGAACTTGGGAGTGCGAATTTTCCGAGTTGATAACCCGCATACTAAGCCGGTGGCATTCTGGGAGCGGTTAATTACCGACATTAATGCAACTGATCCTGATGTGATTTTCTTGGCTGAAGCATTTACAAATCCATCAATGATGCGTGCGCTTGGCGAAGCTGGTTTCCAACAGAGTTATACCTATTTCACTTGGCGAAACTCAAAAGGTGAGATTATCGATTACCTGAACGAGCTCTCTGGATCTGCAAGTGCATATTTTCGGCCGAACTTTTTTGTTAACACGCCTGATATTTTGCCCCTTAATGTGCAGACAGGCAGTAATCGCAGTTTCGATATTAGGGCCACACTTGCTGCAACTTTGTCGCCAACTTGGGGCGTTTACGCTGGCTTTGAACTTTATGAAAATGCGCCAACCAAACCAGGTGCTGAAGAGTATTTGAATTCCGAGAAGTATGAATATCGGGTGCGCGATTGGGATTCGAAAACCCAGCCGACTTTAGCGCCGTATCTCACAAAGTTGAATAAAATTCGAGCGGCTAATCCTGCGCTTGCCTTCCTTCGCAATCTGACATTTCATGCGATTGATTCCGAAGCCTTGATTGCTTATTCAAAACGTGAAGGCGACAACGTTGTAGTTGTAATTGTGAATCTCGACCCAACCAATGTGCAAGAATCTACGGTGCACCTCAACCTGCCCGAAATCGGGAAGAACTGGGGCGATAGTTTCACCGTGCGCGACGAGTTAACCGGGCAAGAGTTCCATTGGAGTGAGCACAACTTTGTCAGACTCGACCCCGCGCAGGGTTGCGCCTTGATTTTGACGGTGAATGCCGGTGCCTAAGTTTGGCTTTCCATTTAAATTTCGATTAAAGACTCGAGTGTCCGAGCCACCGAGTGAGCTAGATCGAGTTATCGATGGCTGGCATCATGATCCGCATTCAGTATTAGGCGCGCATTCAAATGAAAGTTCAACGACATTCACAACCTTGCGTCCCTGGGCAAACTCAGTCTCGCTAGTAATTGGTGAAGAAATAATCCCAATGGTCAGTACGCTACGAGGCGCATGGGCGATAACAATCGAACAGCCTGAGCTAACTGATTACACATTGCAGGTTGATTATGGCCAAGGTGTTATCGATACCGACGACCCATACCGATTCTTGCCAACTATTGGCGAGTTAGATCTGCACTTAATTTCTGCCGGGCGCCATGAAGACCTTTGGAAGGTTATGGGAGCACATTGCAAGAGTGTGCAAGGTGTGGACGGTGTCGCTTTTACTGTTTGGGCGCCAAGCGCGCAGGGTATGCGAGTTATCGGTGACTTCAACATGTGGGATGGCACTGGCTACCCGATGCGCTCGATGGGCAACTCCGGGGTTTGGGAACTTTTCGTTCCAGGAATCGGAATTGGTACGAAATACAAGTTCAATATTTTGACCCAGGCCGGCAACTGGCTAACTAAAGCCGACCCGATGGCGTTCTATTCTGAAGTACCGCCAGCCAACGCCTCAATTGTTTTTGAATCTGAATATCAGTGGCGCGATCAGCAATGGCTTGAACAACGTGCAAACTTAATTCCACACAAGGCCCCGATGTCGGTTTACGAAGTCCACCTTGGTTCGTGGCAGCCGGGTAAAACTTACCGGGATTTAGCCGTTGACCTAGTCGCATACGTGAAAGATCGCGGATTCACTCATGTTGAATTCATGCCTGTTGCCGAACATCCGTATGCGCCTTCGTGGGGGTACCAGGTCACGGGTTACTACGCGACAACTTCTCGCTTTGGCACACCAGATGATTTCCGCTACCTCGTCGATGCTTTCCACCAAGCGGGCATTGGCGTAATTGTCGATTGGGTGCCAGCGCATTTTCCAAAAGATGAATGGGCATTGGGCCGATTTGATGGGACTGCGCTTTACGAACATCCCAATCCTGCGCTTGGTGAACACCCAGATTGGGGAACTTACATCTTCGACTTTGGTCGAAATGAAGTCCGAAACTTCTTGGTTGCAAATGCAGTTTTCTTGTTGAAAGAGTTTCACATTGATGGGCTTCGCGTAGATGCTGTTGCCTCAATGTTGTATCTGGACTATTCACGTGAAGATGGGCAATGGAGTCCGAACCGATTTGGCGGACGAGAAAATCTTGAAGCTGTTGAATTCTTAAAGGAAATGAACGCAACTGCATACCGCGCTATGCCTGGCATTGTGACGATTGCAGAAGAGTCAACGGCTTGGCCTGGCGTTACAACCCCAACTGATGCTGGCGGCTTGGGCTTTGGGTTGAAGTGGAACATGGGCTGGATGCACGACTCACTTGAGTATGTTAAGCACGAACCAATTCATCGGCAGTACCACCACAACGAGATGTCGTTCTCACTGGTTTATGCCTGGAGCGAGAATTACGTACTGCCACTTAGTCACGATGAAGTTGTGCATGGCAAAGGCTCGATTTATCAGCGCATGCCTGGCGACGACTGGCAACGGCTAGCGAACTTACGTGCCTACTACGGTTTTATGTGGGCGCATCCTGGCAAGCAACTGTTGTTCATGGGTTGCGAGTTCGGACAAGTTGGTGAATGGTCGCAAGAAAACGGTCTCGAATGGTACTTATTGGAGCACAACCGCCATGTTGGTGTGAGTAAAGCGATAGAGCATATGAACAAGGTTTATCGTGAGCGTCCTGCACTTTGGGAACGCGATGACGACCCAGCTGGATTCCAGTGGTTAATTAGCGATGACGTCGAAGGCAATGTATTCGCTTGGGTTCGATGGGATCAAGCCGGCAATCCACTTATCTCGATTACAAATTTTGCACCGGTTGCTAGACATAACTATCGCCTACCACTACCGATTGCCGGCACATGGGACGAAGTTTTCAATAGTGACGACTTAGCATTTGGTGGCAGTGATGTTGGCAACAAATTAACGATTGATGGCACTGGCCCAGCACATTCTGGACAACCAGCATCGACTGAAATAACCTTGCCACCACTTGCAACTGTTTGGCTAGCACTGCGGTAAAGCTAAGAGTTCTAGGCCAGGCTTTGTATGACATTTTTGGCCCTAGATTTCTGCAGTGCAGAAATCGTACAAATCCATTGCACCATTTCATCATTGTGCGCAGAAATTTGGGTTAAAACAGAGCGCTGGATAAATCGATCCGTGCTTTAACAACCGCGGCGTCATGCGGACCCGCAATTTCAAAAAGTTCTAGTAACCGCGCTTTTGCTAAATCGCGGTCCGCGCCACTTGAGTCACGTACAACTAAAATGAGTCGGCTAAACGCACTGGACCAATCGTTTAACATAAATTCGCAATCGGCCGCCAACAGCTGTGCTTCAACTGATGTCTGAGCATTTGCTAATGCGGCGTCGAAATCAACACCATCAAGGCGCTTGAACAACTCAACATTTAGCAGACCAATGCGGGCCAGCGAATCTGATGGATTGGCCTTTATTAATTCTTGATAAGCGACAATAGCTTCGTCCCAGTTACCCTCGTCGATTGCACTCTGAGCTTTCGCTAAGCCAGGATCAAGTGGCTCGTCAATTTCGGCCACTGCTTCGTCCGCTTGCGCACCCACTTGCCCACGGCCGGGCAAGCCAACCTCTTTTGCCTTAGCCAGAACCGCATCAATGATTGTGCGCATCTGATTTTCGGGATGCGCGCCTGGTGGCAGTGGAACTGGCTGGCCACCAATCATGGCAAACAAACTTGGAATTGATTGAATCTGAAAAGCCGCCGCAATCTCTTGTTCAACATCAACGTTGACCTTGGCAAGTACCCACTTCCCAGCATCTTCGCGGGCAAGTTTTTCCAGAATTGGCGATAGCTGTTTACAGGGTTCACACCAATCGGCCCAGAAATCCAAAATAACCGGAACAATCTGCGACTGTGTCAAAACTTCTTGTTCAAAATTTTCAGCAGTTATGTCAATGCTTACTGCAGTCGTAGGATTTTCAGCTTGTGCGGCTAGCGCTGCTTCTTGCGCCTTACGTTGTGCACTAAGTGCGCCAAGATCCACTGCGCCCTGAAGGTTCAAATTATTGTTCACGACTCTATTGTGCCCTACAAATAACACCGTCTGTCATAGACTGACGGCTATGGATTGGTCACTGCGTTCTTGTGCCCGCAATGGACATGTAACTTATCGCCCAGATGAAACCGACTTGGCGCAACAACTCGTTGTAGAGACCCCAGTCGGACCGGCTTGGAAATGTTTGCGCTGCGGCGCCTTTGTCCCGGAAGTGCCATTTGCTTTCGGGCCAGCAGAAAATGCACCCGAAGTCCCACATGCTGGTCAGATTCGAGACCGATTCATCATCAGATTGCTCGGTCTAGAACGCGGTATCCGCGGCCTAATTGTTTTCATTGTTGGCCTTGCCGTATGGCGGTTGCAGATTTCACAAGAGACGCTTGTTGATCATTTGAATTCTGCATTGCCGTTACTAAAACCCTTTGCTGATCAGATCGGCTGGAACATGAACGACTCTGGAATTATCAATTTCCTTTCTAGCTTGCTATCAACATCGCCACACACTCTGTATTTAATAACCATCGCACTTCTTGCTTATGGGTTGCTGCAAATTGTTGAAGGTACCGGACTTTGGTATCAAAAACGTTGGGCTGAATACTTAGCAGTTGTGGCAACAAGCGCTTTTATCCCACTAGAGATTTTTGAGCTGACGCACAAAATCACTTTCTTACGGGTAGGCGCACTTGTAGTTAACATCGCTGCAGTTCTTTGGTTGCTATGGACAAAACACCTATTCGGACTAAATGGTGGAGCAACTGCTGCGCATGACGAAAGCGTTAAGGGAAAAGCTGCAATTGACTATGCGATAAAGATGCATAGCCGGTTAGAAACTTTAGATTTAGAAACTCATTAGAGGGCCGCGCTTTTCTCACGCAGCCCTCTAATGAGTTGCAAGCCATGAAGTTATTGCCTGCGCACAAGCCTTCGGATCTTCTACCGGCGGCAAGTGTCCGCAGTTTTCTAATTCGATAAATGTTGGATTTTTAGCAAGATCGCGCATCACCTGAAAGTCTTCAGGCTTACTTACAACATCATCAGCGCCACGAATTAAAAGTGTTGGACCAGCAAAACTTTGCAGAACACTACTGCTATCAGATCGGCCAGCCATTGCGGTCTGCAGCCAGGCAATTGTTGTTGCGCTACTTGCGCGAATCCAACCGCGAACTTCTGCAACTACTTCAGTGCGATTTTCATGCGTGTATTGCGAGAGCAGTGTGGGTAACATTTGTTCGGCATATTCCGAAACAGTTAACGCGTCTTGAATTTCGCTGGCAATGCGGCGGCGGTTGCGAACAGCAGCTGGTGAATCTGCCGAAACTTTGGTATCGATTAGTCCAATGCCCGCAACCGAATCTGGTTTAGCGCGTAGCATCGCAAGGGTTACATAACCGCCGAGCGATACACCTAGGATTGTTGCTCGCTCAATCCCCTGCTGGGCTAACAGTTGCCATACATCTGCGGCCAGCAAATCCATATTTGGTTCAGAATCATCGCTCGCACTTGTGGCACATCCACGTAAGTTCGGCGCAACAACATAGAAACCCGCAGCGGCGATTGCTGGCGCAACTGCAGTCCAAAACTCGGCCCGAAATGGGAATGGGTGAATAAGCACTACTGCTGGATTTTCAGACAATCCGTAGCTCTCAAAAGTTAATGCCACAGTCATTAAACTAACCGACCTTTTAAATCGTCCCACTTATTCATTGGCCCATCCCATTGCCAGGTAAGTTGTGGCAGATCGGGCCGGATTCGTTTCAATGCTTCATCCCAAGCGATGCGCACAAACTTCTCGCCCACCCATAAGTGTTTACAATCCGCGATGCCAATAGTTTCGCACTGCGCAACTTTGGCAAACCTTGGTAGCGCTTGTTCTGGCGTTAAATACTCGTCGAGTTCGGGTACAAGAGCCACCAGCGGACGACCCGACTCTGCCCAACTCTGCAACGCAGAATCATCACTCCACTTCAGGGGCGGACTAAATAAGATGCCACCTTGTATCGGATCAACATTTCCATGCATCAGTAACACATCGGTGCCGAATGACCAGCCCACCAACCAGATGTTTGGCAGGTTACGAGCAATAGCAAAATTCAAGGCAGCTTTTAGGTCGTTCCCTTCGAGGTGTCCCTTGTCGTAAGTACCCTCGCTTGTGCCAGCAGCACTTGTGGTACCACGAAAGTTAAAACGCAAAATTGCGACCTGTGCTAAAGCAGGCAAGCGCCAGGCAGCCTTACGAAAAAGATGGCTGTCCATCATGCCGCCACCAGTTGGATTTGGGTGCAAGCAAATTATTGTTGCAACGGGCTCGCCCTGCTCGGGCAGTGCTAATTCGCCAACCAATTTAAAACCATCTGCGGTGGTTAAGGCAATTTGCTCACGTCGCGCAGGCAACACGTTGTTTGCTGCAAGATCAGTCACGGTTACCTTCTGTTCCGACGATTAGCCCAGCAGGCTTTATGCCAATGACGCCGAGTTTCTACACCTTCATCTAAACTGCCACCAAAATGTTCCCAAGCCACCATATGGGCAACACCAACAGCAATCAGCTGATCGCAACCTGGGCATCGGTAAGTTTTGGCTGAATCTGCGCCAGAAATTTGTTGAGTAACCCAACTGCCATCAGAAGCAGTCTCAATCTTCCTGGTGCCATTGGGATTAAACTCCCGTGGCTCTGGAATTGGTTCTCGGCGGTTGTGACGACCCATAGGTCAATTCTAAGCAATCAATAAGACACCAGCCCAACTGCAAAGGGTTGCTGAACTCTGGATGAGATGCGCTTTATACGCTTGGACAATGCGCTTAGTGATTGCCACCTGCCAGGTTGACTATGTTGGTCGATTAAGCGCCCACCTGCCTGTTGCCCAGAGGTTAATTCTGATTAAATCTGACGGTAGTGTTTCCGTTCACGCTGATGATCGGGCATACAAACCCCTCAACTGGATGAGTCCACCGTGCACCTTCAACCCAACCACAAGTGATGAAGGTATTGAGACTTGGACTGTTACAAATAAAACTGGTGAGCGCCTCATTATTTCAATTCACGAAATTCATCATGATTCATCACACGAACTTGGTTTTGATCCAGGCCTTATTAAAGATGGTGTTGAGGCACACTTACAAGAATTGCTTGCCGAGCATCTGGAAACATTTGGCGAAGGCTGGACACTTAACCGCCGCGAATTCCCTACCGCTATTGGTCCAGTGGACATAATGTGTGTAGATGCGAATGGTCAAGCTGTGGCCATCGAGATTAAACGCCGTGGCGAAATCGATGGTGTGGAACAACTAACTCGCTACTTAGAATTACTAAACCGTGATCCTCTGCTGCGCCCAGTACGCGGCATCTTTGCTGCGCAAGAAATTAAACCGCAAGCTCGCACTCTGGCTGAAGATCGTGGGATTGAATGCGTGGTTGTTGACTACGACAATCTACGCGGCCATAAGGGCGATGAATTAAGTTTGTTTTAACTAGTCAGTTTTGCGGCCAAATCCCCAAGTTCAGCTTTTTTCGGGTAAAAATGCGGATTCTGCTCGCACCCAGCACACTTAAGTTATGCCTCGTTGGAACTCATTCTCGTATGTCTTTGGTCCTGTTGTTGGACTGCTGGCGATTGGCGTGATGGTTTTGATCCTGCGTTGGGCTTTCGCACGAGGTAAATCGGTGGTTGAACGACCTACTAAAAAAGGTTCGCCTGACGAATATGGAATGTTGATTCCAATCGCCTCCCCTGCCGATTACATACAAGGTGAGATGCTGCGTCGCACACTAACAGATTCAGGAATTAAGGCAACGTTGGCAACTACAACTGAAGGTCCGAGAATTCTAATTTGGCCAGGCGATGAAAAGCGTGCTCAATCAATACTTAGTCGAGGTCGTTAATAGCTTCGCGCGAAATCGGCGCACCGAGTGCAATTAACTGCTCTTCAAAGCCAACATATCCACGATCGATGTGCTCAATCCCATGCACAGTCGTTGTACCTTCAGCAACTAGCCCCGCTAAAACCAACCCGGCGCCAGCGCGAATATCTGTCGCTTCAACTGGAGCGCCCGAAAGTAACGGCTTACCACGCACCAATGCATGGTGGCCGTCGGTTCGCACTTCAGCACCCAGACGACTGAGTTCTTGAACAAACCTAAAGCGCGCTTCAAACAAGTTTTCGGTAATCATCGCTGATCCTTCAGCAATCGAATTCAAAGCGATGAACTGTGGCTGAAGATCTGTTGGGAAACCCGGGTACGGCAATGTGACGATATCTACCGCAGTTGGTCGGCGATCAATGTGAACTCGAATGCCATTTTTAACAGATTCAACGGTTGCCCCAGCTGCACCTAACTTCTCAAGCGGCAGAGCCATATGTTCAGGGCGAGCATTCATGATTGTGATATCGCCCTGAGTCATAACTGCGGCAACTGCCCATGTTGCCGCCACGATGCGATCGGCAACTGTTGTGTGTTCTACGGGGCGCAGTGAAGTAACTCCGTTCACAGTTAGCAGAGATGTGCCAACACCTTGAATGTCGGCGCCCATCTTTAACAACATTTCGCAGATATCAACAATTTCAGGTTCGCGCGCTGCATTGTCGATTACAGTCTGACCATTAGCAGTCACCGCGGCCATCAGAAGAGTTTCGGTCGCGCCCACACTCGGGAAATCTAGATAGACATGTGTGCCATGCAAACCTTCGGCAGGTGCGTGCACAACAAGGTAGCCATGTTCACTAGTTACCGCTGCGCCCATTCGCTCCAAACCTGCAATATGCATGTCGAGCCCACGTGAACCGATATTGTCACCGCCTGGCAGTGCCACATCGGCAGCCCCAGTGCGTGCAACTAGCGGACCAAGTACAGCAATAGAGGCGCGCATGCGACGCACAAGGTCGTAGTCAGCGCGATGTTCAATCTGAGCCGGTACATCAATAACAATGGTTTCAGTATCGGAGTTGTAATCAACCGTGCACCCTAACCGACGCAGGAGTTCAGCCATGATGGTCACATCAAGAATGTTTGGCACCGCATGAATTGTGGATGTGCCAGTAGCCAAAAGTGTCACAGCCATAAGTTTGAGCGAACTATTTTTCGCGCCAGATACCGATACGGTTCCAGCTAGGCGCGCAGCACCTTGAATATGAAAAACATCCACGATAAAAGAGAATAACGCCTGCCCAGCAAGCAAGATACCAATAGGCACTCTAGAGTGGGATTTATGGTGAATTTGACTCGTATTTATACTCGCACTGGCGACGACGGCACAACAAATCTTGGTGACATGAGTCGCACTGGTAAGAACGATCCGAGGCTGAAAGCGTATGCCGATGTTGATGAAGCCAATAGTGCAATTGGACTGGCAGTGACTACCAAAGACCTTCGCGAGGATCTAGCCAAATTGCTAGTAGATATTCAGAACGATCTTTTTGATGTTGGCGCCGATTTATGTACTCCAGTTATCGACAATCCACCACATGAACCACTTCGGGTAACTGCGGAATACATCGACCGTCTGGAATCTGCCTGCGATACTTTCAACGAAGAATTAGAAGCACTTCGATCGTTCATTTTGCCTGGCGGAACTGAAGCCGCTGCGCGTTTACATGTTGCGCGCACGGTCGCGCGCCGTGCTGAACGAAGCACTTGGGCAGCAATCGACATGTATCACGGGGGCGTAAATCCATTAGCCGCTACCTATCTGAACCGTTTGAGTGATTTACTATTCATTCTCGCTCGGGTAGCCAATAAAGAAATTGGCGATGTGTTGTGGGAACCAGGTCGTAACCAAAAGTAATTGTAAAAAATGGGCGACCCGAGTGGGTCGCCCATTTTTTTATTGGAGGAAATTGGATTCACATCTAGTTAATTTGTTGCTGCAGAGGCTGACGGCATCGGTGGCAGTTGACCATTCTGATCTGGACCCTGACCTGGTCCCATCATGCCTGGTCTGTCACCATCTGGTCCGTTTCCCGGACCCATCATGCCTGGACCACCCTTACCCATGCCACTGCCCATGCCACTGCCCGGTCCAAACTGACCTTGACCCGGGCCCATCATGCCTGGTCCACGACCATCATGATCAAAGTCTGGACGCATCTGGTGGTTACCAAAATGCTCGCGCTCGTGGTCCCTTGTTGAAACATGGCCCAAACCAATACCAACTACTAAAGCAAGCACGGATGCCACGATCACCGAAGACAATGCTCGCTTGGACAACCAGATGGAAATTCGATCCCGTAACGTAGGCTCAGCCTCGACACTTGGTACAGCTGATTCAGTTGGAACGTCAGCATTTGATTCATTGCTAGTGGGTTCTGCCATTTTCTATCCTTTGTTTGCGGGGTACTTTCAGCGTAACCCTGTTTACATCACTAACCGTATAGAACCATTGTTAAGAAACCCGAAGTGAAACATTTGGGTCAGGTAAAGAAACAGGAAACGAAAAAGGGCCGGCTTCAAAGTGAAACCAGCCCTAAATCTAGGAAATTTAGTTGTGTAAGCCTGATGCAGTAGTTTCTGCTGCGGCCTTTAAACGAGTCTCTGCCCTGCGGTAAGCGGCTAGTTGCTCTGGAGATTCAGAACCACTGGCTCGATCAAGCGCTGCTTGCGCGCGGGCAACATCAATTTCAGTACCAAGTTCCGCACCTTCTGCTAAAACTTTTACTTCATTTGAATCCACTGCAAAAAATCCACCATGGACTGCAACTGTTACTTTTGCGCCATCGGTTGTTTCGATGCGGACAACTCCATCAACGAGCAGTGAAAGCACTGGTTCGTGACCAGGCAAAATACCAATCTCGCCTTCTGGAGTTTTAGCAACAACAGATTTTGCCACACCAGACCACACTTTGTGGTCGACTGCAACTACCGCAACTTGAAGTTCCGCCACAATTAGCCCTTTAGCTTCTCAGCATTGGCCTTGACATCATCGATGCCACCAGCCATGAAGAATGCCTGCTCTGGCAAGTGATCGTACTCACCTTCAGTAAGTAGCTTGAACGATGCAACAGTTTCATCAACTGAAACGAACGAGCCCTTCTGGCCGGTGAACGCTTCAGCTACAAACATGTTCTGGGACAAGAAGCGCTCGATACGACGCGCACGGTTAACCAGAACCTTGTCGTCTTCAGACAATTCGTCAATACCAAGAATCGCGATGATGTCCTGAAGTTCCTTGTTGCGCTGCAAGATTTCCTTAACCCGCGCAGCAACCCGGTAGTGCTCGTCGCCAACGTAACGGGCATCGAGAATACGTGAAGTTGAGTCAAGCGGATCCACCGCTGGGTAAATACCTTTTTCCGAAATCGGACGAGACAAAACGGTTGTCGCATCCAAGTGAGCAAAGGTTGTTGCTGGCGCAGGGTCGGTCAAATCGTCTGCAGGTACGTAGATTGCCTGTAGTGAAGTGATCGAGTGACCACGGGTTGAGGTGATGCGTTCTTGGAGAACACCCATTTCATCAGCAAGTGTTGGCTGGTAGCCCACAGCTGAAGGCATACGGCCAAGAAGAGTTGAAACCTCTGAACCTGCCTGGGTGAAACGGAAGATGTTATCGATGAATAGCAACACATCCTGCTTTTGCACATCGCGGAAGTACTCCGCCATGGTCAAAGCTGACAATGCCACGCGAAGACGCGTGCCCGGTGGCTCATCCATCTGGCCGAAAACGAGTGCCGTGTCGTTGATAACGCCGGACTCGGTCATTTCAAGGAACAAGTCGTTACCTTCACGAGTACGTTCACCAACACCAGCGAATACCGAAACACCACCGAAGTTCTTGGCAACACGGGTGATCATTTCCTGGATAAGAACGGTCTTACCAACACCAGCGCCACCGAATAGACCAATCTTTCCACCCTTAACGTATGGAGTTAGAAGGTCGATAACTTTGATACCGGTCCAGAAAACTTCAGTCTTTGATTCCAACTGATCAAATGTTGGCGCCTGGCGATGGATACCCCAACGCTCATTGATCTGAAGTGATGATTCTTCAACATCAAGTGGCTTGCCAAGTGTGTTCCAAACGTGTGACTTGGTTACATCGCCTACTGGAACTGTGATTGAGTCACCGGTATCACGCACTTGCGCGCCACGAACCAAACCGTCGGTCTGCTGCATCGAAATCGCGCGGATCATGTTGTCGCCAATGTGCTGAGCGACTTCCAGTGTCAAAGTTCTGGTATCGCCGTCGCCAAAGTCCACATCAACGTGAAGTGCGTTGTATAGCGCTGGCATTGATTCGACGGGGAATTCCACGTCAACAACCGGGCCGGTAACGCGGGCTACTCGGCCGTGAGTGCTCTCTGTCGTGGTTGTCATTTTCTTTAGCTCCCTGATGTTGCGGAAGAAAGAGCATCGGCGCCGCCGACGATCTCGCTGATTTCCTGGGTGATTTCTGCCTGACGTGCTTGGTTAGCACGGCGAGCAAGGTTTCGGATAAGTTCTTCGGCGTTATCTGATGCGCTCTTCATGGCACGACGACGGGCGGCGTGCTCACTTGCAGCGGATAGTAACAACGCGGTGTACACCACATTCTCGACAAAGCGAGGAAGTAGTGCTTCAAGCACAGCCTCTGGGCTGGGCTCAAAATCGTAAAGTGGAAACACTTTGGTTTCCAATTTTTCTGAAGCCTGCTCTTTACTGACTTCCAGAACTTCTATCGGCAGAATTCGACGAACTCGGACCTCTTGCACACCCATATTGATGAAGTGTGTGTAGACCAAATGAATCTCGTCAACGCCGCCCTCTTCAGGCTTTTTCAAGAAGGCTTCAAGAACTGTCTGCGCAATTTCCTGGGCATTTTCGTATGTTGGTTGGTCGGTGAAGCCTGTCCAAGATGCGGCAATTGCCCGCTCGCGGAATTTGTAGAAACCAAGACCTTTACGTCCAACAATAAAGTGAACAGGCTCGACGCCCTCTTCTTTAAGTAGGGTGTTTAGGCCTTCGGTTTCTTTAATCACGGCAGATGAGTAAGCACCAGCGAGTCCACGATCTGCAGTCACCATGATTACTGCCGCGCGTTTACGCACCTCTGGCACGGTGACTAATGGATGCTTACTATTTCCGTGCGAGACTGCTGCAGAAATAGCACGCAGAAGTTCTTGGGTATATGGCAAAGCCGCATCGACGCGTTGCTGCGCCTTCACGATGCGCGAAGATGCAATGAGTTCCATTGCCTTCGTAATCTTTTTGGTCGCCTGTACCGACTTAATGCGGCGGCGATAAACCCTAAGCTGTGCTCCCACTTGTTATGCCTTGACTTTCACAATCTGCGTTGGATCAATTTCATCTGAATCCAAGGCTTCAACTGGCGCGTCATTCACAAGTGTCTGACCTGCTGATGTGGTGAACTGCTTCTTAAAATCAGCAATAACTGAAGTAAGGGTGTTCACTGTGTCGTCAGACAAATCTGTGGTGTCGCGGATCGTTGTGAAGATACCTGCATGATTGCGAGCCACATAATCAAGGAATTCGGTATCAAATTTACGAATGTCTTCAACCGGAACTTCATCAAGCTGACCTGACGTGCCCGACCATACTGAAACCGCTTCGCGTTCCATTGACTGCGGCTGGTACTGGCCCTGCTTTAGCAATTCAACAAGACGCGCGCCACGGCCGAGTTGGGCCTTGGATGCAGCATCAAGATCTGAACCGAACGCCGCGAATGCTTCAAGCTCACGGAACTGTGCAAGATCAAGACGCAGACGACCAGCAACCTTTTTCATGGCCTTTGGCTGCGCAGAACCACCAACACGAGAAACCGAGATACCAACGTTGATAGCTGGGCGGACACCAGAGTTGAACAAGTCAGACTCAAGGAAGCACTGGCCATCAGTGATGGAAATAACGTTCGTTGGAATGTATGCAGATACGTCATTCGCTTTGGTCTCAATGATTGGCAAACCAGTCATTGAACCAGCACCAAGTTCATCAGAAAGCTTGGCACAACGCTCGAGTAAACGTGAGTGTAAGTAGAAAACGTCACCTGGGTAGGCTTCACGACCTGGCGGGCGGCGAAGTAGAAGCGAAACGGCGCGGTAGGCCTCTGCCTGCTTTGAAAGATCATCAAAAATGATTAGTACATGCTGGCCGTTGTACATCCAGTGCTGACCGATTGCTGAACCGGTGTATGGCGCTAGGTACTTGAAACCTGCTGGGTCAGATGCTGGTGAAGCAACGATTGTGGTGTATTCCATTGCGCCGAATTCTTCAAGAGCGCCCTTAACCGCCGCAATTGTTGAACCCTTCTGGCCAATCGCTACATAAATACACTTAACCTGCTTCTTCGGATCGCCACTCTCCCAGTTTTCTTTCTGGTTCAAGATGGTGTCGATAGCAACAGCTGTTTTACCGGTCTGACGGTCACCGATGATTAGCTGGCGCTGGCCACGACCAATAGCAGTCATAGCATCGATAGCTTTTAGTCCAGTCAACATTGGTTCTTTAACTGGCTGACGTTGCACAACAGTTGGAGCCTGAAGTTCAAGTGCACGACGACCTTCAGCAGCAATCGGGCCTTTGCCGTCGATTGGGTTACCCAGTGGGTCGACAACGCGACCTAAGTAACCATCGCCAACTGGAACAGAAAGAATTTCGCCAGTGCGCTTAACACTTTGACCTTCAGCGATTTTTGATCCGTCACCGAGGAGCACGCAACCGATTTCACGAACATCAAGGTTCAAAGCCAAGCCGAGTAGGCCGCCTTCGAACTCAAGCAATTCGTTGGTCATTGCTGAGTGCAAACCTTCAACGCGAGCAATGCCGTCGCCAGTTTCTACAACATGGCCGACTTCCTCATTTGAAGTTCCTGGTGCGAATGACTCGACATTACGAGCAATCGCATCGCGGATTTCTTCTGGCCGGATGGACAGTTCCGTCATGGTGTCCTGCTTTCTTTTCTTTGTGGTTATGCCTGCAGTGACCTGCGGGCACTTTCTAAGCGTGTTGCAACCGAGCCGTCAATGACGTCTTGGCCAATCTTGATTGAGATGCCGCCGATGACTGTTGGGTCAATTGCGACGTTGATGCTGACCTGTTTGCCGGTCAGCTTTGTAAGTGCATTAGCAAGGCGAGTGATTTGTGAATCATCTAGTGCCACGACACTGCTTACTTCGGCAACAACCTGGTTACGTTGCGCTGCGGCGAGTTCGCTGAGCAAGTCAACGACAGCATCCACTCGGCGACCACGTAAGTTACTGGCAAAATAAGCGATTACCTGTGCGGTTTGTTCCTGAACTTTGCCCTGCAGTAATTCATTAACAATTCCGGCTTTAGTAGCTGAAGTTAACGAAGGATCAGTGAGAGTCATCTGCAAGTCGGCAGATGCATCTACTGCGCGGCCGAAGTGGAAGATATCGCTTTCCGCTTGATCTAGAGAATTCGCTGCATCAGCTGCCATAAACGCGGCCTTTGCACCAAGAATTTCAAGGGCATCAATTAAGTCGCTATCTGAAGACCAACGCTGGCTCACCACAGAAGCAACAACACTCTTGGTGTTATCGGCTATCTGTGCGCCAAGTACGTCAGCAATCAACGATGTACGAGCAGAAACAGGCTGACCACTATCGGCCAACATTAGGCGAAGTGATTTTTCACCTGCCAATACTCGAGCGACAGCAAGAAGTTGACTAGACAAGGCGGACAGATCGCCCTGCCCTGCACTGGAGCGCAAAGACTCCTGCACGGTAGTCAAACTTTCGCGTGATGCACCAATCATTTACTTAGCCGCCTGTGCCTCTAGTTCAGCAATGAATCGATCCACAGTTGCCCGAGCTTTGGCATCGTCCTGCAAGGTTTCCCCTACAACTTTGCCGGCCAAGGTAAGTGCTAGATCGCTAACATCACGGCGAAGTGAAGCAACCGCCTGTGCACGCTCAGCTTCAATCGAAGCTGAAGCACGTTCAGTAACTGCGGCAGCCGCAGTAGCAGCTTCACTCTTTGCTTGTTCAATAATTGTTGCCTTTTCTGCTTGAGCCTGATTACGAATAGCAGCAGCTTCAGTGCGGGCATCCGCTAGCTGTGCTTTGTAAGACTCAAGAAGTGCAGTGGCCTCATCTTGTGAATCTTGCGCACGCTTGATGCCGCCCTCAATAGCATCGGCGCGCTCGTCAAGAGTTTTGCTGATGCGAGGGAATGCAAATTTCGCGAGTGCAAAAAATACAAGTAGGAATGCCACTGTGCCGATGACTAATTCATCGAGAGGAACACGAAGAATATTCACGTCGTGTTTCTCTGCACTGGCAAGTAAGAAAGTTGTCACAAAATGTCCTTAGTTAATTAAGCACCGAAGACGAATGGAACAACGAAGCCGATTAGAGCAAGAGCTTCAGCAAGCGCGAAACCCAAGATCATGTTCTGACGGATTACACCGTAGGCCTCTGGCTGACGGGCAATAGCCTGTACACCCTGACCGAAGATGATTCCGATACCAATACCAGGACCAATCGCGGCAAGGCCGTAACCGATTGAACCTAATGAGCCTGTTACCTCTGCGAGGATTGACATAACTTATTCCTTCTGTCGAGAGTAAGTGGCAGTTCCACTTACTCAGGTTTTTGTTAGCTATTCAGTTGTGGTTCTTGCGTTTTAGTGTTCCGCGTGCAGCGAGCCACCGATGTAGACGGCTGTTAGCAACGTGAAGATGAATGCCTGTAGGCCTTGGATGAACATCTCAAAGCCAGTCAGAACTACAGTTACACCAAATGAGGTAACTGAACCCAGTGCGCCGATGATTGACGGCGAAAGCAAATAGTAGGCACCAACCGTGAAAGTGGTGATAAGTAAGTGCCCAGCGAACATGTTGGCGAACAAACGAATCGCCTGTGTTACCGGACGAGTAACAAGAAGTCCAAGCAACTCGAGCGGGGTAAGAAGTACGTACATTGCCTTTGGCACACCCGGTGGGAACGCGGCGTTAGTGAAGAACTTGATTGGTCCCTGATGCTTCATGCCAAGGTACACATAGGTGATGTAAACCATCAGCGTTAGTGCAACTGGAAACGCCAAGCTACTCATGACTGGGAACTGTGCGCCAGGGACAACGCCCATGAGGTTACAAATCCAAATGAAGAAGAACAGCGAACCGAGGAACGGAACGAATTTATCGCCCTCTTTACCTATTACTTCACGAGCAATCTGATCGCGAATAAAGAGGTACGCCTGTTCGCCGATTGACTGCAATTTGCTCGGGATAAGTTTGGGCGCGCGTGAAGCTGCGACAAAGAATGTAACAACAATTAGGGCAACAAGTAGGGCGAGAATAATTGACTTGCTGATTAAAAGGTGATGACCAAAAAGGTTAAGGCTGTATGGCTCTAAGAAAAAGATTTCGGCATTAGGTGCTGGAAAACCGCAACCTGAGTTCAGGTGGCATGCATCTTCAGTCGCGATGGTCGCAAGGTTCATTGCGGCGGCTTCCTTAGGTCACTCGTAGTGGTATCTCGTTCCATGAACGAAACGCGTGCGTATGTGAGATAAAGCGCGAGTACGATTCCGATAATCACACCTGCAGCTATGAAAACTGACTTGTGCCCGAAATAGTGTCCGAGCAGCCACCCGATACCGCCGTATAACAAGATTCCGGCGGTTAGATAACTAACTGATCGCCATGCCATGTCTGAAGTGGACCGGTCTGCGTCACTGATGGGGAAATCTGTACCGCGGGCCTTCATTGCACCTTCACATTAGCAGGAATTAGATAGGTACGCGAACTCGACCCTGACCCTGTCCGGGCTAGAAATTGAGACCTAGAACAGCTTGTCTTTTTCTGTGACTGTGGGCACAATTTCTGGACCTGATCCGGGTTCAACATAAAGCACTTTTCCGGTGCTGAAAGCCCACATTTCGGCAGCTGTCCAGACCAAGGTGCAAAGCAAAATAGTGGAGGCAAACACCTTTGTGTCGAAGGCTGATGTGTGCTTGAAAGCCAGCATCAGACCAAATAACACCGCCACTTTTACCAAGTACATCAACATAGCAACGCTCATGGCCATTGACGGATTGTTCTTGATAACACTATTGAGCACAACCTGCCCAATTGTGAAGAAAATTACGACTATCAAGCCACCGATTAATGCTCCAATTGCTCCCGCTGAACCTCTAACAGCGCCACCAACAGCTACTGCAAGGATGGCCGCAATTATTGTCGGGATGGCCGCCTTGCGGATAAGTTGCAGGCTCGAAGAACTTAGATCACTAGAGTGCTTGGTCATGAGCCTAGTGTGCCATAACTGCGGGCAAATTCAGAAAGGTTAAAACAGCGCTGCTCCGTAATTAATGGACCGATCTTGCGTCAACTCAATGTTTGCAGGCAGGTCGAACGACATAAGATAACCATCATCAGTGCTAGTCGGCCCACTCCCCGTCAATGGCGGTGAAGTTTGGGTTTGTAGGTCTGGGCGAAGGTATTTACTAGGGGTACAGGCATCGCGCCCGGTTGTGTCTAGATCAAGTATGTCGATGCATTTTGCTTGAATTGATACAGCGTAAGTATCTGCTGGCAACTCTATGTCGCTCCATGCGATTGAACAGTTCATCATGTTGTTGTCGGCATGAGAAGTGTTTGAATCAGGCAGATCAACTACTACTGGCGCAATGCCCGCCGAAGTTGATGCAAAAGTTATTGATGTGGCAACAACCTGTTTGTGATATCGACCGCAGTCAACAAAATCTAAGGTAAACGATCCACTGGACTTAAATTTTGAAACTGGTGAAACACTCGGTGAAGCAGAAGCACTCGGTGAAGCACTGGCAGATGCAGATGCGCTAGATGAAGCTGTGGCACTGGCTGATGCTGACGCGCTAGCAGACGGTAACGGTTTGGTTGCCGTGATCACAATTGTTGCCTTGTCAGCATTTAATCTCTTAGCCGATGCTCTAGCTGGCAAAGAAATCTTCTTGGTGATGGTGGCTGTAATTCCAATTTTCTTAAGTTGATTAGCGACCGCAAGTGCGCGCTCTGTAGCTAATTTTTTCTGCTTCTTAATCTGCCCGGTGCTTGGCGCAAAACCTGTCACTGTAATTTTGCTGGCGCTAGTTAACGGTGTTTTCCACTCGAGCAAACTTCGCTTTGCAGCAGCAGTTAATGAACTTGAACCTTTAGCGAAAGTAAGGGTGCGCGCTGGCGCAGTGGCAGCGCGGGCATTATTTGGAGAATTTAAAGTTGCAAATATCAGAAAGATTGCCAAAAGAAATATCGATGCAGTAATCGAATCTTTCGCTCGATGCCTCAGGGCAATCTTCAACATAATTCAAGAATACTTACCATGAGCAAACCTGAGATGCTTAGTCAGTTAACAGTTGGTGAACCTAATCGGAGATTTTTGCAGAAACTACCGGTGGGTTTAGCACCCAGACTATTAAGGCAAAAATGCCGAACGAAACCCCTAGTCCAGTGGCCCAGAACGGAACAAATGCCATGCTAACCGCGCCAAAAGCCACCACTGC
>Ga0214921_10004193_pt1 | contig 21427 bp, 20 predicted proteins | sample LL1505_MetaG_FD_177992 | JGI IMG/M metagenome (GOLD analysis project Ga0214921, IMG submission 177992) | Freshwater microbial communities from Lake Lanier, Atlanta, Georgia, United States - LL-1505 | ecosystem: Environmental > Aquatic > Freshwater > Lake | place: USA: Georgia | collected... | reverse complement strand
TCGCGCAAAGGTCGCAGGGCCTTGGCGATCTGATAATGGTCTTGCGGTGAACGGGCACGGTCGAGACTGAGCTGAACGACCGGCACGTCCGCTTGGGGATAGAGGGCGGTCAAAAGGCCCCACGACCCGTGATCTAGCCCGCGCTCAGGATCGATGGTTGCGCCATAGGCTTTCAGAAGCTGGGCCGTTCGCTCAGCCAACCAAGGTGCGCCCGGTGCGGGATAGACCACGTCAAACAGGGCTTGGGGAAAGCCACCAAAGTCATGGATAGTTTCGGGAGACTCTGAGCCACCGATCTTAACGCCATGGGTTTCCCAATGGGCGGAAACACAAAGAATCGCCTTCGGCCGGGGCAGGCTGTCTCCCAAGGCGCGCCATTCCAAGTGAAAGCGGTTCGGCTCGATGGCGTTCATGGGTGAGCCATGGCCGAGAAAGAGCGCGGGATAGGGTGTCATGACCGGTCCAATCTGCTGTTGGTACAGTTACAGATGGGGGGTCTGATGGAAAACGAAAGACCTTCAGCCGACCTGCGTCACTCTGCGTCGAGGCCGATGTCCAAGACCGGTGCCGAATGGGTCAGGGCACCGACGGAAATGACATCGACGCCTGTCTCGGCAATCGCCCGCACTGTGGAGAGATTTACCCCGCCCGAGGCCTCCAGCACGACCTTGCCCTTGGCGCGGGCGACGGCGGTGACTAGATCGTCAATGCTGAAATTGTCGAGCATGATCACGTCGGGCGCGTAGGCGAGGGCTTCGTCTAGTTGCTCCAGACCGTCGACCTCGACCTCGATCTTCATCAGATGGCCCGCATGGGCCCGCGCCCGTTCGAGCGCCTTGCCGACGCCGCCGCAGGCTGCGACGTGATTGTCCTTGATCAGGATGGCGTCATCTAGGCCAAAGCGGTGGTTGATCGCGCCGCCGCAACGCACGGCGTATTTTTCCAGCGCCCTTAGGCCCGGCGTGGTCTTGCGCGTGCAGGTGATACGAGCACCCGTACCCTCGACCTCTTGGACATAGCGCGCGGTGAGGCTGGCGACGCCGCTGAGGCGACCGAGAAGGTTCAGCGCCACCCGCTCAGCCGACAGGATCTGGCGGGCACCGCCGCTGGCTCTGGCGATGATCTGACCGGCGGCGGCATCGCGTCCGTCACCGATTTCGACGGTGAAGCTCAAGGCAGGATCAAGGGCTGCAAAGGCGAGGCGGGCACAGTCCAGTCCCGCTATCCGGCCCGCGCTGCGCGGACGAAAGACAACCGACAGGCGCGCATCGGCGGGGATACAGGCCGCTGCCGTGACATCTCCGGCTCGGCCCAGATCTTCGGCCAAGGCGGCGCGGACGATCGGATCGATGATCAGGTCCGGCAGGGCGGTGATGCTCATTCGGCGGCAACCTTTATCGGAGCCTTGGCCAAGGTTTGGCTCAGGGTGGTGAGGGTTCGGCGGGCGACCTCATCTGTTTGCGGATAGTCAGAGCGGCTGTGACTGCCCCGGCTCTCGGTGCGCATCAGCGCGCAGGTCGCGACCAGCCGGGCTGCGATCAGGGGCAAGGCTGGACCGTAATGCCCCTCCATCCCATCGATCAGGCTCAGGAGCTGGATCAGGCCCTGCCGGTCGCGCACAACCCCGGCATAAAGACCCACGGCACGGCGAAGGTCCTTTATCGCACGAGCCGGCAAGGCGGGGGCCGCTTGGGTTGGCAGGATCGCGCAGGTCAGGTCTGCCGAGGCTTCGAGCGCAGCAGCTCGCCCGGCGCGGGCTCCGAACACGGCGGCTTCCAGCAGGGAGTTGGAGGCAAGGCGGTTGGCCCCATGAACGCCCGTGCCGGCACATTCTCCGGCGGCGAACAGGCCCGGAAGGCTGGTGCGGCCATCGGCGTCGGTCCAGACCCCGCCCATATGATAGTGCGCCGCCGTCGCGACGGGGATGGGCTCATGGCGAGGGTCGATCCCAGCGCCCATACAGGCGGCAAAGACGGTCGGGAACAGGTCTGGGAAATGGTCGCCTATGGCCTGACGGGCGTCGAGGAAGGCCCCTTGGCCCGTAAGACGCTGCTCGTGGATCGCACGCGCGACAACATCGCGCGGCGCGAGGTCGCCCAAGGGGTGATGGCGGGCCATGAAAGGCTCACCCGCAGCATCGATCAGGCGCGCACCGTCACCGCGCAGGGCCTCGGTCGCGAGAGGCGCAGGATCGAGGCCAATATCGATGGCGGTGGGGTGGAACTGAACAAATTCAGGGTCAGCGATCACCGCACCGGCGAGCGCCGCCAAGGCCATGGCCTCGCCGCGCAGGCTGTGGGGATTGGTGGTGACATCATAGAGCCCGCCGAGCCCCCCCGCCGCCAAGATGACGGCGTCGGCTAGGATGGTTTGGGTCTGGCCATTTTGCTCAACCAAGGCCCCGCGCACCCGCCCGCTGGCATCCTGAACCAGAGCCCTCACGGTGGCCCGCTCTAGAACCTCGATGGAGGGACAGGCGCGAACAGCAGCAATCACGCTACGTAATATTTCTTGCCCTGCCTGATCACCTTTTACTCGCGCGACACGGGGGCGGGAATGGGCGGCCTCTAGGCTTTGGGCAAAGCCGTGATCTGCATCCCGATCAAAGGGTACGCCAAGGCTGGCCAGCGCCCGGACTGCGTCTGGCCCTTCGCGAGTCAGAATATCGGCCATCTCTGGATCGACGAGGCCTGCACCCGCCGCAATCGTATCGGCGGCGTGAAAGGCGGGCTCATCGCCTTGCGATAGGGCCGCTGCAATACCGCCCTGCGCCCAGGCGGATGAACAGTCCTGACCCAGTGGCCCTGTCGATAGGACGATCACCCGGCGCGGCGCGGCAGCCAAGGCCGCCGTGAGCCCTGCAAGGCCTGCACCGATCACCAGCAGAGGGGAGGGGGGCGTGGTCATGGCCCTGTCAGATCAGCTCGACATCGACATGATGGCGCGCCTTGACCAGATCATAACGGGCCGGGATCGCCAGGGGCGGCATATCAATCATCCGCTGCACGGCCAACCGCGCCCTGTCGGCCATGGCCGTATCCACCGTGACCTCATAACGATCATGCAGCAGGGCCTCATAGATGTTCTCAAGGCTGATGCGTTTCATATGAGGGCACAGGTTGCAGGGCCGCACAAACTCGGTCTCTGGCGCGTCGCAGGCGACATTGTCGGCCATCGAGCATTCGGTGATCAGCACCACCTGCTTGGGCTTGCGGGTCATGACAAAGTCCGACATGGCGGCTGTCGATCCAGCAAAGTCTGAGACCTCGAGAACCTCGGCCGGGCATTCCGGATGGGCCAAGATCTGGGCATCGGGATAGGCGGCTTTCAGTTCCAGAATATCCGCCGCGGTAAAGCGCTCATGAACCTCGCAGCGCCCGGCCCAAGCGATGATCTTGATGTCGGTCTGACGGGCAACATTGCGGGCCAAGAACTCGTCAGGGATCAGGATGACTCGGTCCACACCCCATTCGCGCGCGACGTGCTCGACCACCTGCACGGCGTTGGCCGAGGTACAGCAGATGTCGGTCTCGGCCTTCACCTCGGCGGTGGTGTTGACGTAGGTGACCACAGGAATACCCGGATAGCGCTGCTTGATCAGGCGCACATCCGCCCCCGTGATCGACGAAGCCAGCGAACAGCCCGCTAGCAGATCGGGGATCAGAACGGTCTTATCGGGTGCCAAGATCTTTGAGGTCTCGGCCATGAAGTGGACCCCGGCCTGAACGATGATCTTGGCATCGCACTTGGCGGCCTCACGGGCCAGACCAAGGCTGTCGCCGACATAGTCACCGACCCCGTGGAAAATTTCGGGCGTCATATAGTTGTGCGCCAAGATCACAGCGTTCTTCTCAGCCTTCAGCCGATTGATCGCCGCGATCAAAGGGGCTTGCAGGCGCCATTCCAGCGGTGTGACCCGTGCCTTGACCTTTTCCCACAGTGGGCGCGTTTGCGCCTCGACCTCGGGGGTGAATTCAAAACCGGCAAATCCATCAGCCATGGTCTTATCCTTATGCTCAATGTGAGCATTAGTGGGGCGTAAAAAGCGCTGAGCGCCGTGGGCGACCAGCGATCCTGACTTTTGCTGGAAGTGAGCAAAAGCCTGTGGAAAACATATAGGCCCCTGACGGCAGGCTGAAAAGCAGATTTTTCACAAAATCATCACGATCGTGTGCGCGATGGGCCTGGCCTCTAGTCCGGCGCGCGCCGCGAGACGATCTCTGCCGCCACCCGTTCGGTTTCGTTCAGCGGCTCGTAGGTGAAGTTCTGAAGCAGGCCTTGATAGGGCCGGGTCGCGCCAATCTGGGCCAATTCCTCATGGAACAGGCGGAATTTGAGGCTCTGGCCATCCATCTTGAGGATGAAAACGGGCTTGCCGGTTGACGCGGCTTCGGTCGCCATATTGGTGGAGTCTTCGGTAACCAGCACGAAGTCAGCCGCGCCCAAGAAGGCAAAATAGGGATTGTCACCCTCGCCATCCCAGATGATGCCGGGCAGGTGGCGCAGGCGTGCCGTCAATATGGCGCGGGCCTTATCGGGGGTCCGGCGCGAAAAGGTCATCAAGAGGCTTCCGCTCGCCTGCTCGAGGGGCTCCAATATGTCACGGGCCATGGCGGCGGCCCGCTCTGGCGACAGATCGAAGGCCTTGGACTTGCCACCGATCAGGACTGCAACGCGCGGGCCGGGCAGGGGATCAATGGGGGCTTTAAAGCGTAGCAATTCGCTGGTGAGCCGCTCTGGCGTCACCCGATGGGGCGATCCGCAGATGGAAATGACATTATCACCAGATAACCGATCATGCTTTGGCGGCACGACCAGATCGAACAGATGGTGCGGCAGGCGCGGGTCTTGGATCTGGACCACATAGGTCTTGCCCGCCGACCAGCGCTTCATGCGGATCGACAGGGCAAGGGTTGCGCGGCCGGCGGCGATCCAGATATCCGGCCAAGGGGCTTGAATATCCGATTGGGGCGTTAGGCTGCGGCGTGGTAACAGGTTCATCAGGGCGGGAAGCCGACCGATGATCCCTCTCCACGCCACCGTCTTGATCTGCACCTCGACGGCACGTCCAGCGGCCCGGTACTGACGCGCCAAGGCCTCGGCCAAACCCACGGCTTGGGTCTGGATGCCTGCCCGTCCATCAGACACGGCCCAAATGATCAGAGGGGTATCGCTCACGAACAGCGGGGCGAACCGAGGGGGCTTAGAGCCGCCCTAGATCCACTCAACCTTCATGATCTCATAGGATTTGACGCCGCCGGGGGAGATAATCTCCACCACGTCGCCCACTTCCTTGCCGATCATGCCGCGCGCCAAGGGAGCGGTGATCGAGATGCGGCCCTGCTTCACGTCGGCTTCATGTTCGCCGACGATCTGATAACGGGTCTCTTCTTCGGTATCTTCGTCGACGAGGCTGACGGTTGCGCCGAACTTGACCTGCTTGCCGGACAGCTTGGACACGTCGATGACCTGAGCCCGAGCGATCTTGTCTTCGATCTCCGCGATGCGACCTTCGATGAACCCCTGACGCTCTTTGGCGGCATGGTACTCCGCATTTTCCGACAGATCGCCATGGCTGCGCGCTTCTGAAATCGCAGCGATGACACTCGGCCGTTCCTGCGTCTTCAAACGCTTCAGTTCCACGTCGAGAGCTTGGTAGCCCCCGCCGGTCATAGGCACTTTTTCCATAACGGATTTTTGCTCAAGTTCGCCCAAGTGGAAGGGGAGTTCCGATCGCGGGCTCATCGTTCGGGGGATAGAGGATAGCCGGAAAGTCTTAAAAACACAAGGTCGCGTGTTTTCTGGCTAAAATTGGAACCTATCCGGCCTCAACAAAACTATCGATGACCTTTTTCTCGCCTGCCTTGTCGAAGGCCACGGTCAGCTTGTTACCTTCGACGGCGCGCACCAGACCATAGCCGAACTTGATGTGGAAAACCCGGTCGCCGCGGTTGTACCTGCTGGTCGCGGCCCCGTCGGACACGGCGACCAGACGGCCTTCGCCTTCGATGACGGAGTTGCGAGTGCGGGCTGGGGAGGGCGCAGCGCGGGCATTTTCTTGGGCTCGTTTCCAGCCCGGCGAGGTGTAGCCGGAGCCAAAGCTTGGCGCATCGTCCCAGCGGCTGGTCTGCTGCTGCATGCCCGGTCCGCCGCCATAATAGCCTGTCTCGCTCGAGGCCTCGACGCTGGCAGGGGGCAGTTCATCGACAAAGCGACTGGGCAATTGCGAGGTCCAGCGGCCATAGACCTGCCGGTTGGCGACAAACGAGATGCGGGCCTCTTCGCGGGCGCGGGTGATGCCGACATAGGCGAGGCGGCGCTCTTCTTCGAGGCCCTTCTCGCCCTTGTCATCCATTGAGCGCTGGGAGGGGAACACGCCCTCTTCCCAGCCGGGCAGGAAGACGAGCGGGAATTCTAGGCCCTTGGCGCCGTGAAGGGTCATGATCTGGATCGCGTCATCGCCCGCGCCTCGGTCAATATCCATGACCAACGACACATGCTCTAGATAGGTCTGCAAGTCATCAAAGGCGCTCATCGACTGGACCAGCTCCTTGAGGTTCTCGAGCCTTGTCTGGCTTTGCGGGCCTTTGTCGGCGCGCAGCATGTCCGTATAACCGCTCTCTTCGAGGATGGTTTCTAAGAGGCGCTGATGGTCGGAGACGGCCTGTTCGCTGCGCCAACGATCAAGGTCGCGGATGAAGGTCGAGAGGGCTGTGCGGGTGCGGGCCGGTAGCTCGTCCGTGCCGATGATCTGGCGCGCGGCGGTCATGGCCGAGACGCCGGTCAGCCGGGCGATCTGGAGCAGCTTGGAGACCGAGGTGTCGCCAATGCCGCGCTTGGGCGTATTGACGATGCGCTCAAAGGCCAGATCATCGTCGGGCGACTGGACCAGCCGCAGATAGGCGTGGGCGTCGCGGATTTCAGCCCGTTCAAAGAAGCGCGGGCCACCGATCACGGTGTAGGGGAGCGACAGCAGTACGAACCGTTCTTCAAAGGCGCGCATTTGGAACGAGGCCCGCACCAGAATGGCGCATTCCTTGAGCTTGCGACCCTTGCGGCGCCAAGCCTCGATCTCCTCAGCGATCAGGCGGCTTTCGGCCTCGCCGTCCCAGACCCCGCGTACGCGTACCTTTTCGCCGCCCATGGCCTCGGTCCACAGGGTCTTGCCCAGCCGGTCCTTGTTGGCGCGGATCAGGCCGCTGGCGGCGGCGAGGATATGCTCGGTCGAGCGATAGTTACGCTCCAGCCGGATTACCGTCGCGCCGGGAAAGTCGCGTTCAAAGCGCAGGATATTGTCCACCTCGGCCCCGCGCCAGCCATAGATCGACTGGTCATCATCCCCGACGCAGCAGACATTTTGACGGGCCTGGGCCAACAGCCTCAGCCACAGATATTGGGCCACATTGGTGTCCTGATATTCGTCGACCAGCACATAGCGGAACCGGTCATGATATTCGGCCAGCACATCCGGATGTTTGGTGAACAGGGTCAGGTTGTGCAGCAACAGGTCGCCAAAATCACAGGCATTCAGCACCCGAAGCCGGTCTTGATAGAGGCTATAGACCCGCTGGCCCTGATTATTGCCGAACTGGGCGCTTTCGACGGGGGGAACCTTATCCGGGGTCCAGCCGCGGTTCTTCCAATGGTCGATCAGGCTGTTCATCAGCTTGGCAGGCCAGCGCTTGGCGTCGATATTTTCAGCCTCGAGCACCTGTTTGATCAGCCGTTCCTGATCGTCGGTATCGATGATGGTGTAGGTGGATTTCAGCCCGACCAACTCGGCATGTTTGCGCAGGATCTGGGCCGCGACCGAATGGAAGGTGCCAAGCCACCGCAACCCCTCGGCCTGCGGGCCGATCAGGTGCGTGATCCGCTCGCGCATCTCGCGCGCGGCCTTGTTGGTGAAGGTGACGGCCAGGATCTCCCACGGCCGCGCCCGGTGGGTGGACAGGATGTGGGCCAGACGGGTGGTCAGGACCCGCGTCTTGCCCGTGCCGGCACCGGCCAGCACCAGAACCGGACCATCTGTAACCTCGACCGCGCGGCGCTGTTCAGGATTGAGTCCAGCCAGATAGTCATCGCCGCCCGCCGTCATCGGGGCGCGATCGACCCGAGCCAGGTCACTGATGCGCGGTGTGTAGGGCGTGTCGGTCAAGGTGATGGTCCTGCAGCGTCTCTTAATTTCGGCCGATTCTGCGCCGCAATGAGAACGAATGTAGCACAGACCGCGCCGGGCTTAAGGGGCGAGGCCGATTATTGCGTTGGTGACCGATAGGCTAGGGCGGCAACCCGGCAGGCAGAGGCGAGAAGGCGTCCTTGCCGGGCCTGATCAATCTCGCCAATCAGTCCGGCCAGGCTAAGCCCGCGTGATTTAGCCATGGCGTCAAGCACAGCCCAGAACTCAGGCTCCAGCGCCACCGAGGTAGCGTGGCCGGACAGGTTTATCGAGCGTTTGCGCAGACCGTTCATTTGAAGTGTCTCGACGCCCTTCAATATAAAAGCCTTCAGACTGGGACCTTGACAAAAAATGACGGGTGCGTCATTTTTAGGGCTTCAATAGAGGTGATATCATGACCGCTGTCGATCTTGCCATAGACTCAAGGCCCGAGCTGTCGGTGTCTGACCGGCCCTACGACTATAGCATCCGCCCATTGGCCGCCTTGCGTGCCTTGAAGAAGCTGATTGCCAATAAGGAAGACACCGAACAGGTGTTCTTGATCATGCAGGCCCTGTCGGGTCGCTCGACCCCGCGCGGCTATGCCCGGTTGCTCGACTCACCCGAGGGCGGGCGTCAGGCCTATCTGCGTGAAGAACTGTCTCACCGCCTGATGGATCAGGCCTGGGTTGCCAGTTTTGCGCCCGGAACGGTTGGCGCGGCCTATCGCGACTTTATCGCTCCACGTGGCTTGACGGCCTATGGCCTTGCCGAAGATAGCCGTAAGGTTAACGGCTCCATCGAGGTCGCTCATCCCGTGGCCTGGTATGGTCGGCGCATGCGCGATGTGCACGATATTTGGCACGTCCTGACCGGCCATGGCACGGACGCGCTCGGCGAGGCCTGTGTGGTGGCCTTTTCCTATGCACAGACCAAGAGCTTCGGCTTTGGCTTCATTGCGATGGGCGCGGCCTATCAACTGTCGAAATCAAAGTCTGGTCTGCCCTATGCGAAAGCCGTTTGGCAGGCGTGGCGCAATGGCACGAAGGCCAAATGGCTGGCCGAGCAGGACTATGAGCGCCTGTTCGCCGAACCGCTCGACCAGGCCCGCACCCGTCTGAACATCGCCCGCCCGACGATCTATGAGTCGATCCCAGCCGGTCTGCGTGACGGGTCTATGGCGGCTTAAGAGCGGGTTTGAATTAAACACGGCCCTCACCCGACCCTCTCCCACAGGGAGAGGGCTAAGGATGTTTAAGCCCTCGCTCCCTTGAGGGGGAGAGGGTTGGGTGAGGGGGTGCATCCACTATTCTCTCCACCCATTTCCCTATCCACTACTATTTGTGAGTAGGTATCTTGCATTAACAGGTACCTTGCCGTATACACTCTTTAAGCTAATGAGGAGTGCGCGTTTGACCGAAGCCATTCAGATCCAATTAAAGCGGGGGGTTCTCGAGCTTTGCGTGCTCGCCGTCCTGTCCCGAAATGACGCCTATGCCTATGATATTGCCGCCCAGCTCGCCAAGGCGATCGATATGGGGGAAGGCACGATCTACCCGCTCATGCGCCGCATGCAGACGGACCGCTTGGTGGAAACCTATCTGGTCGAGAGCTCATCGGGGCCACCGCGTAAATATTACAAGCTGACCACATCGGGACGGGCGAGCCTTGCGGCCCAGACCGTCGAATGGACCGCCTTTTTCGAGGCCGTCAATGTCATACTGGGAGCACCCCAATGAACCGAGAGACCTTTATTGAGAAACTCAGGACCGGACTACGCGGCTTACCGCAGACCATGGTCGATGAGGTCATGTCCGACTATGAGGCGCATTTTTCAGAGGGCCTGCAAGCGGGCCGCACCGAAGACGAAATTGCGGGCGCGCTGGGCGATCCGGCACGGCTGGCCCGCGAACTGCGCACCGAAGCAGGTATTCGCCGTTGGGAATTAGAGCGAAATCCTTCTGCGGCTGCGGGCGCGATCTTCGCGATCCTCGGCCTTGGGGTGATTGATATTGTTATCCTCTTGCCTATCCTCTTGCCGGTCGCAGCGACGCTGCTCGGGCTTATGGTTGCATCGGTCGGGGTCTTTACCGGCGGAGCCATAATCTTCGTCGCTGGGCCTTTCGCTGGCATTGGCCACTATATCGCCGCCGTCATGTTCGGCGGTTTGAGCCTCATGGCAGGCGGCGTGTCGCTCGGTGCTTTGACAGCCCTTGTGTCTATCGGTTTCGTCAATGGCTTGGTCTGGTTTGGACGCCTGCATATGCGTCTGTTGAAGCCAGTTCTTGAATCTTCGGAGGTCCGTCCATGATCCGCACACTTATTCTGGTCACCGTTGTCGGGTTTTTCCTGTCCATCGGGTCGATGTCCGCTGCCATCGGCTTTGCCGGAGGTCTGTCCTCTATCGGGTCCTTCGTTCAGACCCTTAGCCACAACAAGAATTTGCATTGGTCTGTCGGGTCGGATGATCACGACTATACGACGCACGTGAGTGGACCAGTGGTCAGCCGAGACTTTGCTTGGGCAGCGTCGGATCGGTTAGAGGTCAATGACGTCGCGGACATCACCTATATCCAAGGCCCGGCCGCGAAACTGACTATCGACGCGCCAAAAACTGTACTCGACGACATAGAGATCGAGGACGGGACCATCTCGCGTGAAGGCCGCCACGATTGGGACGGGAAGCTGAAAGTCACCCTGACCGCCCCTAATGTTCATCGGTTCGAACTGGGTGGGGTCCAGTCCCTGACCCTGCGCCAATTTGATCAGAAGGACTTGGAGATCAACCTTTCTGGCACCGGAAGTGTGAAAGGTACGGGCAAGGTCAAGGCGCTGTCCCTCGATATTTCGGGCGCGGGATCGGCCGATCTGTCTGGCATGCAAATGGATGAGGCCGATGTCAGCCTGTCCGGCGCTGGCTCGGCCAAGATTGGGCCAAGGGTCAGTGCCAATATCGCGATCTCGGGTATTGGCGGCGTCGAACTGACCCGCAAACCGGCTAGCCTTTCCACCAGCATCTCCGGCCTAGGCCAGGTCAAGCAGGTTGGTGAGGTGATTTGATCAAAAACAAGGCCCCCTTCGTCGCTTCGCGCCACTTCCCCCAGAGGGGGAAGATCTTGGCGTTCTAAATCTTCCCCCTCTGGGGGAAGTACCGGCGCAGCCGGGGATGGGGGTTTTGCAAGAAAAGGCCCTCACTTAGGCCCTCTCCCTCAGGGAGAGGGCTAGAACCGATAAGCCCTCGCCCCCTTGGGGGAGAGGGTTGGGTGAGGGGGAGATCCACTTGCCGATAGTCAATCTAAGACCCTCTGGCCCCGCGCCCCTCAAACCGCTAAACTCAGCCCATGAGCCAGTCCGTTCCAGAGCCCGTCCTGTCCCGCCTCAAGGCCCTTGTCGGCGATGGAGGTTGGAGCCAAGATCCTGAGCGTTTGGCACCCAAGCTGATTGAGTGGCGCGGGCGCTGGCATGGCAATACGCCGCTGCTGCTCTTGCCGCGCACGACGCAGGAGGTCTCGCAGATCGTAACCCTTTGCGCCGGGGCGGGCGTGGCCATTACCCCTCAGGGCGGCAATACCGGCCTTGTCGGCGGTCAGATCCCCGACGGCGAGGTGCTGTTGTCGCTCGAGCGGATGAAGGCGATCCGCGAGGTCGAGACCTTTGACGATGTGATCGTGGTTGAGGCGGGCGTCACCCTAATCGCTGTGCATGAGGCCGCCACCGCCAAGGGCCGCCATTTCCCGCTCAGTCTGGCGTCCGAAGGCTCGGCTACCATTGGCGGGTTGGTCTCGACCAATGCAGGCGGCACGGCGGTGCTGCGCTATGGTCCGATGCGCGATCTGGTCTTGGGTCTCGAGGCCGTCCTGCCCGACGGACAGATCTGGAACGGGCTCAAGCGGCTGCGCAAGGACAATACCGGCTATGACCTCAAGCAGCTCTTGATCGGTGCCGAAGGAACCTTGGGCATTGTCACGGCGGCCAGCCTCAAGCTCTTTGCGATCCTGCCCAGCCGAGCCACGGCCATGGTCTCGCTGGACAGTCCCCATGCCGCCATCGCGCTTTTGGCCCTCGCCAAGGAACAGACCGGCGGCGGGGTTGAGGCCTTTGAACTGATGGGTCGGCGCGGGGTCGGGTTTGTCCTCAAACACATTGCCGGCATGAGAGAGCCCCTTGCCGAGGCTCATCCTTGGTACGTGCTGATCGAGACGGCCAGCGGCGAGCCGGGGGCGGCGGAATCGGCGTTGGAGCGGCTCTTGGCCCACGCGCTGGAACAGGGCCTGATCACCGATGCGGCCATCGCCCAAGATGGCGCTCAGGCCAAGGCCTTCTGGGCCATCCGCGAAAACCAGTCGGCGGGGCAAAAGACCGAAGGGGCGGCGTGGAAGCACGATGTCTCGGTGCCCGTCTCGCAGGTGGCCGATTTCATCGATGAGGCGACCGCTGCGGTCGAGGCCTTCCAGCCGGGCTGCCGCGTGGTGGCCTTTGGGCATGTCGGCGACGGCAATGTCCATTATGATGTCTTGGTGCCAGATGGCGGTGACGGTGAGGCCCACGCGGCGCTGCGCGATCAAGGCTCGCAGATCGTCCACGATATTGTCGCGCGCCGTATGGGGTCGATTTCGGCCGAGCACGGTCTGGGGACCATGAAATCGGTCGATGCGCTGCGTTATAAGGCCCCAGTCGAGGTCGCGGCCTTGCGCGCGATCCGGCTGGCGCTGGACCCCAAACGGATCATGAATCCGCGTGTTCATTTCTAGCCGATCGCGGTTCGTGCGATTCAAAGCTGGTTTTGTGGCGTGGTTCGCCCTATCTGCGCATTAACCTTGGCTCAATGAGACCGCCCATGCTGCTCGTTCTGTCCCCTGCAAAGTCTCTAGACTATACGCCGCTCGATCAGGGCGGCGCGCTTGTGCCCCTCACCACCCCTCAACTCAAGACCGACATTGCTGAGCTGGCCAAGGTGACCGCCAAACTATCGCGCCAGGACCTGAGGTCCTTGATGTCGATCTCCGAAAAGCTGGCCGATCTGAATTTCGAACGGTTCAAATCCTTTGATCCCGCCTGCGAAGACGGATTGCAGGCCGCGATGGCCTTTGACGGCGATGTCTATGACGGCCTGCAGGCCCGCACGCTTGATCGAGAGGGACTGGATTGGGCGCAGGATCATCTGCGCATTCTCTCTGGCCTCTATGGCATATTGCGGCCTTTGGACGCTCTGCAGCCCTACCGGCTCGAGATGGGGACACGATTAAAGACCAAGCGCGGGTCGAGTCTCTATGATTTCTGGGGTGACCGGCTGGCCAAGACCCTGAACGAGGCGGCCCATAGCCATGCTGATCAGAGCCTGATTAATCTCGCCAGTCAGGAATATTTCGGGGCCGTGGACGCCAAGGCCTTGAAACTCAAGACCATCACCTGCGCGTTCAAGGACGAGAAGGACGGCAAGCTGCGGATCTTAGGCTTCTATGCCAAGAAGGCGCGGGGCGAAATGGCGCGCTTTGCCATTGATGGCCGCATCGACCGAGCCGAGGGCTTGAAGGACTTTACCAGCGGTGGCTACCGGTTCCAACAGGCCCTCTCCACCGCCGAGGAATGGGTCTTTACCCGCAAGCAGCCTTAAGCAGGCTCTAGCCTAATGGCCCCGCCGGGTTTACGCTGCACTGCAGCATGGACTTGGAGCAGTGGTCATGACCTATAATCTCTCACTGGCGGGGCAGGTTGCCATCGTCACCGGCTCGACGAGCGGCATTGGTCTGGCGATGGCTGACGCCTTGGCGGCGCAAGGGGCCAAGGTGGTGATCAATGGCCTCGGTGATCCCGTCGCCATTGAAGAGGCCCGAGCGGCGCTCGAGGCCCGGCATGGCGTCGCCGTCACCTACCATCCTGCCGATATGACCAAGCCTGACGAGATCGCGGCCTTGGTTGCCTTCGCCAAGGATCAGTTCGGGCGGCTGGATATTTTGGTCAATAATGCCGGGATCCAGCATGTCTCGCCGATCGAGGACTTTCCTATCGATAAATGGGATCAGATCATCGCCATCAATCTGACCAGTGTCTTCCATGCCATCCGTGCGGCGGTGCCGATCATGAAGGCGCAAGGTCGCGGGCGGATCATCAACATTGCCTCGGCCCACGCGCTGGTCGCCTCGCCCTTCAAGGGGGCCTATGTCGCGGCCAAACATGGCGTGCTGGGCCTGACCAAGACGGTGGCCTTGGAAGGGGCGACCTTTGGCATTACCTGCAACGCCATCTGCCCCGGCTATGTAAAGACACCCTTGGTCGAGGCTCAGATCGCCGATCAGTCAAAGGCGCGCGGCATTGGTGAAGAGCAGGTCATGCGCGACGTGATCCTCGCCGCCCAGCCGACAAAGAAATTTGTCCAGTTTAGCGAACTGGCCGGAATGTTGCTCTATCTGGCCAGCGACCTTGGGGCATCGGTCAATGGCGCGGGCCTGTCGATTGATGGCGGCTGGACGTCGCAGTAGGTGGAAGGAAACAAGGCCCCCTTCGTCCCTTCGGGCCACTTCCCCCAGAGGGGGAAGATTTGCTTTTTTAGATCTTCCCCCTCTGGGGGAAGTACCGGCGAAGCCGGGGTAGGGGGTTACATGCCCTGTCTCTCCCCCGCTTTCCCCGCGAAGGCGGGGATCCAGATCGTTGATCCCAAACGGCGCGTAAGGGTCTGGGTCCCCGCCTTCGCGGGGAACACGGGATGTGGGGGTTTGGGCACTTCTTTCACGTGTCATTGCGAGGCGCATCGCGCCGAAGCAACCCAGGGGAACATCCGCTCAGGATCGCGTCAGTCAACTGGGTTGCTTCGCTTCGCTCGCAATGACGCGAGTATAACAAGTAAGGCCCTCACCCAACCCTCGCCCCTTGATCTTCCTCACGCAGCCCCTGACAATGGTCTCCAAACAAACAACAAACGATCAGGAGACGTCCCGTGACCTACAAACCCTTTGATCTGACCGGCAAGGTCGCACTCGTGACCGGCGGTAATCGCGGCATTGGTCTGGGGATGGCTGAGGCCATGGCTCAGGCGGGCGCCGATATTGTCATCTGGGGCACCAACACCGAGCGCAATATCGAGGCCGAGGGCAAGTTGTTGCAATATGGCGTGCGGGTGCTGGCTCAGACGGTCGACGTGTCTGACGAGCATGCGGTTGTTCAGGGCATGAACGAGGCGGTTGAAGCCATGGGCACGGTCCATTCGGTCTTTGCCAATGCCGGTGTCGGCTATCGCTCCAACTCCTTCATCGAGATGACCACCGAGACCTATCGCAAGACCTTGGCCGTCAATTTGGACGGCGTGTTCTGGACCTTCCGTGAGGCCTGCAAGCATATGGTCGCCCGCGCCAAGGCCGGTGATCCCGGCGGTTCTATCGTTGGTATTGCTTCGCTGGCTGCCATTTCTGGACCTGCACGTAACCAAGCCTATGCCGCAACCAAGGGCGGCGTCGTCTCGATGATGAAGTCCGTGGCCGTGGAACATGCCCGCTATGGCATCCGGGCCAACGCCATTCTTCCCGGCTGGATCGCCACCGATATGACGGCCGCCAGCCAAGGCAATCAGGTCTTCACCGACAAGGTCATCAGCCGCGTGCCGTCACGTCGTTGGGGTCAGCCAGAGGATTTCGGCGGCATCGCGGTCTATCTGACCTCGGACGCCTCCAGCTACCATTCCGGCGACAGCTTCCTGATCGACGGGGCCTACGCGATTTTCTAGGCATGTGACGCGGGGTCAGGCTTGCGCTCTGGCGCAAGCGGGGGCTTCCTAGGGGAAAGTTTGCAACAGAACATTCCTAGAGGAAACTCCCATGGCCCTGCGTACCTCCCTTTGCGATCTGCTGGATATTGAGCACCCCATTATGCTGGCCGGTATGGGCGGGGTCTCCTATGCAGAGCTTGCCGCTGCCGTCTCTAATGCGGGCGGCTATGGCGTGCTGGGCATGGCCGGGACCACGCCGGAATTTATCGCCGAGCAGATGCAGGAGGTTCGCCGCCTGACCGACAAGCCCTTTGGCGTCGACCTCTTGGCCGCCTCGCCTGAGTCCCTGACCGCGTCGGTCGATGTGATCATCAAGGGCGGGGCCAGCTCATTCATCGCGGGTCTGGGCGTGCCCATGCCGATCTTGCAGCAACTGCATGAGGCGGGCCTCAAGGTCATGGTCGTCTGCGGCGCGGTCAAACATGCCATCAAGGCCGAGCAGGCCGGCTGCGACGCCGTCATCTGTCAGGGCGGCGAGGGCGGTGGCCATACGGGTCTGGTCGGGACCTTGCCTCTGGTCGCGCAGGCGGTGGACGCGGTGAAGATCCCCGTCGTGGCCGCTGGCGGTCTCTATGATGGTCGCGGTCTGGCTGCAGCCCTAACCCTTGGCGCGCAAGGGGTCTGGATGGGCACCCGGTTTATCGCCTCGGCCGAAGCCCATGCTGGACAGCTCTATAAGGACGCCGTCACCTCGGCCAGCGACGAGGACACAATCCGAACCCGCTGCTACTCCGGCAAGCCGATGCGCGTGCAGAAAAACACCTATGTCGCAGGCTGGGAAGCGCGCCCCGAGGATATTCAAGCCTTCCCAATGCAAGCCATGGTCTCGGTGAAGGCCAATGCCATGGGCGGTATTGGCGGACAGATCGAGGGCCTCGATCCCGACAAGTCCTGCTTCGCCATGGGCCAGTCGGCTGGCGGCATCCACGAGGTCCTGCCCGCCGGTCAGATCGTCAAGAACATCCTCGAAGAGGCCCACAAGGCCATCCGCCGCGCGGCGGATATCGACGCTGGGTAGGGGCTGAGAGGGGCGCTAACGCCCCGCTAGACTGTTCAGCATCCCTTGGCGGGCCAAGCCGTCGGCCCGTTCATTGAGGGGGTCGCCATTGTGACCCTTGACCCAGCGCCAATCGACATCGTGGCGCAGGCGTGCCTCATCTAACCGGCGCCACAGGTCGGCATTCTTGACGACGCCCTTGCTCTGGGTGCGCCAACCGCGCGCTTTCCACAGGGGTAGCCAAGTGGCGATGCCAGTGCGGACATATTGGCTGTCCGTATAGAGCACGATCTTGCAGGGACGGGTCAGGGCCTCCAGCGCCTGGATCGCGCCCATCAGCTCCATGCGGTTGTTGGTGGTGTCGGGCTCACCGCCGCACAGTTCCTTTTCATGACCGCCATAGATCAGGATGGCACCCCAGCCGCCCGGCCCGGGATTTCCTCGGCAGGCCCCGTCCGTATAGATCACCACCTCGATGGTCACGCCTCGTCCCCGAACAGGATCAGACCTTGACCGCCAAGGGCTGCGGCCCGGTGAACCGCTAGCTTGCGCTCATATTCCAGCGGATCCTTGGGCTTAACCAAGGCCCCTTCAGGGGTTGAACCCCAATCGTTCAGGCGGGTGAGGAAGAAGCGCATAGCCGCGCCCCAGGCCAGAACGGGCAGGGCTTGACGCTCTTGCTGCGATAGGGGCCGTATCCGCTCATAGCCACTAACAAGGGCGCGGCCTGCGGTGACATTGAAAGCGCCGTCAGCCTCAAAACACCAGGCATTCAGACAGATGGCCAGATCATAGGCTATCGCGTCATCGCAGGCGAAATAGAAGTCGATGGCGGCGGCGAACTGGTCGCCCTTGAAGAAGACATTGTCGGGGAAAAGGTCCGCATGGATCGTCCCGACCGGAAGGTTGCTGGGCCACGCCTTGGCCAGATGGGCCAGATCCTCGGTGATGGTCGCGGCAAGACCGGGCTTGAGGTCCTCAGCGGCCTTGGTCAGCCCCGCAAACATCGGCGCCCATGAGTGCTGACCCAAGGCATTGACCCGGCGACCGGGATAGCCTTGTGCCGCCAGATGCAGGCGCGCCAGCCCTTCTCCCGCTTGGCGACAGTGCTTGGCCTCTGGACGGCGAACCGACAGGCCAGGAAGGAACGCGACGATGGCGGCGGGCTTGCCGCGCACATGTTTGAGCGTGCGGCCCTGACGATCCAGAACGGGGGCGGCGCTGGGATAGTCGTGATCGGCCAGCCAGCGCATGAGGTCGAGGAAATAGGGCAGTTCCTCCTCACGCATCCGCCGCTCATAGACGGTCAGGATGTAGCGGCCGGTCTCGGTCTCGAGCAGGAAGTTCGAATTTTCGACCCCTTCGGCAATGCCCTTGAAGGCCAACGGCTTGCCAAGGTCATAGTCCGCCAAAAAGGCGTCCAGCTCTGCGTCGGTGATGTCAGTATATACGGCCATGGCACTTGATCGGTGACGAAGGCCTCGCGGTCAAGCTTAGGCCGGATCAAAATTTTCCGACAGGATACGCGGCAGCTTGAAGGTCACGGTCTCGCGGACGGCATCGACCTCATCAATCGTGATCTGGAACCGCTGAGCCAAGGTGTCGATCAGGCCCTCAACCAGCCGTTCGGGGGCCGAAGCCCCTGCCGTGATGCCTACCGATTGAACGCCGTCCAGCCAAGTCCAATCGAGGCTCGACGCATCATCGATCAGTTCAGCCGCCTTGACGCCAGCCCTTAAGCCCACCTCGACGAGGCGCACAGAGTTGGACGAGTTCTTGGACCCGATCACCAACAGAAGGTCCGCCGCCTCTGCCAACCGCTTGACCGCATCTTGCCGGTTGGTCGTGGCGTAGCAGATGTCTTCCTTGTGCGGCGCGGCCATCAGGGGGAAGCGCTCTTGCAGGACCGCGACGATGGCGGCGGTATCGTCGACCGACAGGGTGGTCTGGGTGGCAAAGGCGAGTCGCGCCGGGTCCTTGGGCTCGAACGCGCGCGCATCCTCGACCGTCTCGACCAACGACACCGCGCCGTCGGGCAACTGGCCCATGGTCCCGATCACTTCGGGATGTCCGGCATGGCCGATCAGAATTATTTCGCGGCCCGCCTCATAATGACGTTCAGCCTCGACATGGACCTTGGAGACCAGCGGGCAGGTGGCGTCCAGATAGAGCATCTTACGGCTTTGAGCGTCTGCGGGCACCGATTTGGGCACGCCATGGGCCGAGAAGATCACCGGCCGATCCTGCGGGCATTCATCCAATTCTTCGACAAAAACCGCGCCCATGGCCCTTAAACGGTCCACCACATGCCGGTTATGGACAATTTCATGGCGCACATAGACCGGCGCACCGAACTTTTCGATGGTCCGCTCGACGATCTGAATGGCGCGGTCAACCCCGGCGCAAAAGCCGCGCGGGCTGGCCAACAGGATGCGCAAAGGCGGCTTGGAGGGGGAGGAAAGGTCGCTCATGGCCCCTTAATAGGCCCAGAAGTTGGTGCTCGCCACCTCTGACATTGTCAGACAGCGTTGCGAGGTCAAAGAGAAGCCTTTATCACGCAGTAGGACCAATCGCCGTGCTTTCGCGGCGAACCTGTTTGCCTTGGATTGCCCATGCGCCAATTTTCGATTGCCACTGCCGTTGCTGTTACCGCTCTCAGTGCGATGATGGTCCTTTCCGATGTCACACCAAGCCATGCTCAGGGCCGCCCCGGTGGCCGAGACGGCGGGCAGCAGGACGAGGACAAGGAAGCGGCCAAGCGTAAGAAGCGCGACGAAGAATGGGGCAACCAGCTCTCGCCCTTGCCCGGCATGCGCAATGCCGGTCCATGCCCCTATGTGAAGGTGCTCTATGACGCCTCGCGGATGGTGGAGTTCAAGGACAATCGCGAAGCTTCCAACGCCGTGATCTATTCGGGCGAGATTCAAGGCATCTCAGCGGGCTGTAAATATCGCGGGGCTGATCCGATTGAGTTGCATATGGAGGTTCTGTTCGCCTTGGGCCGTGGTCCAGAGGCACCACCCTTGTCGCAATCGGCCAGCAAGGATTTCACCTATTGGGTGGCGGTGACCAATCGCAACAAGACGGTGCTCGCCAAGGAATATTTCACCGTTCCGGCGCGGTTCGCGGCGGGTGAAGATCGCGCCCTCTATACTGATAAGCTGGACTCCATCGTCATCCCGCGTGCGGGCGAGGGCGTCAGCGGGGCCAATTTCGAAGTGCTGGTCGGCTTTGACGTCACGCCGCAAATGGCTGAGTTCAATCGGGACGGCAAACGCTTCCGCGTCAATGTCGCCCCGCAGAAGGCACCCTAGGCCTCTCCATGACGGATCTAAAAGGGGCCTTGAGCCAAACGGTTTCCAGCGTCTTTGAGGGGCTGGGCCTTGATGCAGCATTGGGTCGGGTCGGGGTTTCTGACCGTCCCGACCTCGCAGATTTCCAGTGCAACGGGGCGCTCGCCGCTGCCAAGGCTGCGCGGCGCAATCCGCGTGAGATCGCCGCCGAAGTCATCGCAGCCCTGAGCGCTGATCCCAAGGCCTCGGCCCTGTTCAGCTCGGTGGAGGTTGCAGGGGCAGGCTTTGTCAATCTGCGCCTCAGCGACGCGGCCCTGACCCAGCGCGCGGCAGAGATTGTCGCGGACCCTCGCCTAGGTGCCGCCCTCAACGAGACCCCGCGCCGAATCATTATCGACTATGGCGGGCCGAACGTGGCCAAGCCGATGCATGTCGGCCATCTACGCAGCTCGATCATCGGCGAGGCGATCAAGCGGATCTACCGGTTCTGCGGCGACACGGTCTGGGGCGATGCGCACTTCGGTGACTGGGGCTTCCAGATGGGGCTCTTGATCTTGGCGGCTGGCGACGAAGATCCACGCCTGCGGGCGATTGGCGAAGGGGCGGCGGATGCCGACCTATCGGCCTTAGCTGATCTTGATCTGCCCCTGCTCGACCGCCTCTATCCCATGGCAGCGGCCAAGGCCAAGGAAGACACGGACTATCGCGACCGCGCCCGCAAGGCGACGGCGGAACTTCAGGCGGGCAAAGAGGGTTATCTGACCCTATGGCGGCGCTTTGTGGAGGTCAGCCGCGTGGCCCTACGCCGTGAATTTGACGCGATGGGGGTCCATTTCGACCTATGGAACGGTGAAAGCGACGCTGATCCCTTCATTCCCGACATGGTCACGGACCTGCGCGCCAAAGGCCTGTTGGTCGCCGATCAGGGTGCCCAGATCGTCCGCGTGGCCCGCGAGGGCGACAAGCGCGAGCTTCCGCCGCTCTTGGTGATTTCGTCCGAGGGCTCGGCCATGTATGGCACCACGGACCTAGCCACCATCGTCGGGCGCCGCCGCGATCAAGACCCGCATCTGATGCTCTATTGCGTCGACCAGCGTCAGGCCGACCATTTCGCGCAAGTGTTCCGCGCCGCTGAGCTGGCCGGTTATGCCCCCGAGGGCGGGCTGGAACATATTGGCTTTGGCACCATGAACGGCGCCGACGGCAAGCCCTTCAAGACCCGC
>Ga0214921_10004192_pt1 | contig 21430 bp, 17 predicted proteins | sample LL1505_MetaG_FD_177992 | JGI IMG/M metagenome (GOLD analysis project Ga0214921, IMG submission 177992) | Freshwater microbial communities from Lake Lanier, Atlanta, Georgia, United States - LL-1505 | ecosystem: Environmental > Aquatic > Freshwater > Lake | place: USA: Georgia | collected... | reverse complement strand
GTATAGAGAAGTACCAAAAGAAAAAGTAAATAACGAACAGCAACAGCAACAGCAACAGCAACAGCACCAACAGCAGCAACATCAGCAAGTAATGAAACAACAAGTTGCTGACAAATTAAGAGAAAATGAAAAAATAGATGAAGCTATGAAATTAGAAGAAAAACAATCACAATTACAAGCAGAAGCTCAATCTGAAATGTTGAAATTACAACAACAATTAGCATTCGCTAATGCTGATGATAGCTTTAGTGGATTTTTATTCGGAAATTTGTTGAATGTTTTACAGATAATTACAAGTACAAAAACAAATGAATATAGCAGTGATGAAATTATTGAAAATCCATTATTAAATAAAGAATTAAATAATAATGAAAGCATTCGTGAAAAATGTAAAAAATTATCAGACAAATGGTATATGAAAGGCAAAGAAATTCAATTTAATACAAACGATTCTGAAGAAAAACGAATTATTAATAAACATTGTAGCAAAAAAAATATTGTATATGAAATCAATGAATTTTTTTTATACAAATTTTTAGTAGAATTGCCTAGAATGATGCGTACGTCAGGAGGGAGTGATATTACAAATCCGATTTGGTTGGCAATAAAAACATTTTTAATAAATGTTATTGGTGAAAATTATATTTCATATACGTTACATAGTATAATAAATGAAGCAACTAAAGAATTCATAAAAAAAGTAGATAATAATGAATTATCTTTTTATGATTATTTTATTGGAACATTTTTATATTATCAAAATTGTATAGTTCTTGATATAAAAAGTAATCCAAACAATAGATCATTATTTAATATAGCTGATAGTTCATTTGATACTACTATTATAAAAAATATAAAAAAAATAGAAGAATTATTTGATCAAACATCATTTAAGTACGATAAAGATAAAAATATTTTTGGAAGGATTGATGTTGGCAATGAAGTGACAATTTTTGATATAATTACAAAAATAACAAGTAAAGATGTTGCGTTTTTTACAGAAGAAGACAAAAACAATTATAAAAATTCAAATGTTAAAAATATTGTTGATTGTAATAATTTGAATATAACTTTAAAAGCAAGTTTTTATGCGTTTATAAATGACCCAAATGACGCATTTAATATAGTAAATAAAGTAATAGCGTGTAAAACAATTGGAAATACTGAATTAAATGTTTCTAATTTAGCAATTGCTTTATCATTTGATATTTATGGAACATGTATTAGGTTTATTAAATTATTAGGAGAAATTTTGAAAATTTTCTTAAAAAATGAATTAACAAAAACATTGACATTAGACGCACTATTTGGCTCAAATGGTAAAGAGAATGAAGATCTAAAAACAAACTTTTTCAGAAAGAATATAGAAATTAAATTAAACGAAATAAAAGATGATAATGAAATAGATGCTGCTATTGATAATATAATTTCTTTTTTATTCAATATTGTTTCAATTAATGTACAATTTTTTAATAACAATAAAAAGAATATAGATTTTTATATTAAAAATATTCAAAATATTAAACAAGACCCTTTAATTTTATATGAAAAATTATGCAATGAAATTATAAATCTAACTGTTTGGAATGGTGAATATATAAATTATTTTACTGAAAAACATATACCTATTTTCAAGCAAAATATTAAGGATACTATACAAAATCACTGTAGTCCACCTAATTATGAAAGTATTTTCAAAATATTATTTTTACGTGATAAAAATGAAGAAATTATAATTGATAATGAAGAACCAACTTTAGATGTAAACATTTTTGATTCTTCATTTAATGATTTGTTAAATACTGAATACAATTATAATAATCAGATACACAAAATATTAAAAAAATGCTATGCAGATTTTATAAAACAGCAAAAATTAAAAAAAGAATTAACGGATTTTTATAAGGATAAACCAGTTTGGATGTTAGGTATGGTTCCATTCTTTGAAGGTGATTTTAAAAAGTTTCAAGATGATTTTAAAGAGTTCACTAATGTAAATCCTATATATACGAAAGACATTGATGGCAATAAATATTATATGGAATATAATATGCCACAAGTAAAAGTAAATGGTATAGAAAAAAATTATGATGTATGGATACCGTTTCGAACACCATTTTATCAAGAACTTTATAATTTTATGTCATTAGAGGCGGTTGTTACTCTCCAACAAAGTCCACTAGCTAGACAAGTTCTTGTAGGAGGAGAAACAGGACCAAATCCTTTATATGAGAGTTATCATAACGGTCATAAAATGGATTCATTTGAAGAAAAATTTACTTTACATTTTTCTAAAATTCATTTAGAATATTGGAAAAAAACATTTGAAATAGAAGATATTAATGAATTCAAGAGTGATTATTATAGTTATTATTATTATTGTGAAGAACTTGTTAAAAAACCAATGAATAAGGGCGAATACAATTATCTTTGCAATACAAAGGGAAACCCATTATATAATTTAAAAATAAAAAATTATGGTAAAACTTTTAATGAGATATTATCAGAAAATTCTAATGTAAAACATTTATTGGAAACATTATTAAACCCTTTTGACAAAAATATTAAAGGACTTAATATTAAAATAAAATGGATGAAAGTTGAAAACGATAATGATAGTTCTGATTGGTGGGAGTACGATGGCAAAAATAATTATAGGTATATATCTGAACACGAAAGAAACAATTTTTCTTCAAATTTATCAAATGTATTTAAAATAGATGTAAATATAACCCCTGAAGAAATAAAAGATGAAAACTTACTAATTAAAATGAAATATCAGGAATAGCAAATTCTATATACTAATATACTAATATACATTGACATTCATATATGTATCGTCAAAATATACATATATGATAAGTAATTTACTCTAAATACAATTTTAATGTTCTAGCACTGGCGTCATTCGCATCTACATATTTGGGCATCCAAAAATAAGGTATTATACCACCCAATCCATTATATTCTTTTTCAAAAAATACACGATAATATATTTGTTCGCTCGTTTTTGGAAGTAAATGGTCAGTCATCTCAAATTCAGGCAGTTTTTTAACTAAACAGTCATAATTTATATCATCCTTATCTTCCAAAAATTTTGAATATTCTTCACCAATAACTTTATCGGTAAATTCTTGTATAATTTGATACAATGACCGTGTATTCTTGGATACACCATCACTAAACGCTTCTTTTCTACGCCATAACACACTATATGGTAATAATTCATTTCCGTCACTATTACAATAATTTTCTATAGAAAATGCTGAACGTAATAAATATTTTTCCATATTTTGTTGTAATGGATGATATCTCAATTCTAACGGAATAGATAAATAATATTGAACCCATGTTCTATCTAAAAATGGTGTTCGTGGTTCTAATCCATGACTGGAAATACTTTTATCAGAACGTAATACATCAAATGTATGAATATCTTTTAATAAACGGCGACATTCTTTATCAAATTCTATCATATCGGGCGCTTTCTGCATATATAAATAACCTCCTAATAATTCGTCTGAACCATCGCCATTAAAAATAACTTTGGCATCACTATGTTCGGAAATATATTTTCCTAATAACCAATTACCTATGCTAGCACGAACAGTCGTTGTATCATAACTTTCGATACATTTTATAACATCTGGTATAGCATCTAAGAATTCTTGTTCAGTCAATATAATCTCGGTATGTTTTGTACCCAAATGTTCAGCAACTATTTTGGCATATTCCAAATCTACCGAACCAGCCAATCCAATACTATATGTTTCTATTTGTGGTAAATTATTCTTTTTATGATAATCATTTACTAACGCAGTGATTAAACTACTATCAAGACCGCCTGATAATAAACAGGCAATTGGTCTTTCCGTTGTACAACACCTTTTCTCTACAGCATTTACTAAATAATGCTGTAAGTCATTGACTACACTATCAACATCATATATTTGTGAATTATTATTATAATTTGTATGAAATCCTGTACTATGATATCTGATATTTTCTTTTTCTATATACCAAGAAGCAGACACTTTTGTAGTTAATTCATACACTGAATATGTTCCTGGCTCAAATTGTTCTATTTTGTATTTTTGACTATTTGGTCTTATTTCTGTTTCTTGATAAAATTGGTTCAATACTTTTAATTCTGAAGCAAATCCAAATAAATTATTTAAATCTTCGTATTTTTCACCAAGCAATACATCGCACGGTTTAAAATAATATAATGGTCTAACGCCATATGGGTCTCTCGCAACATATATTTTGGATGTTTTATTACACATGCGATAATCTATTAAAACAAAGGCAAATACGCCATCTAACATTTGGAGTGTTTGTTCTATACCATATTTTTTATATAAATGTAAAATGACTTCACAATCCGAATCTGTTGTTGGTTTTACTCCCATCATTTTGTATAACTCCTTGTAATTATAGATCTCACCATTACAAATTACAGAAATATCATTTATAGTAATCGGTTGGTTTGACCCATCATTTAAACCATTGATAGCTAAACGATGAAACCCGAATTGTGTTTTTATCATTGCTTGCTTTAATATAGAATTTTCTGGCCCACGACCTTTTCCTTTTTCAAATTGGTCTTTTATGAATTGATAATTAAAATGGTCATTGTTATTTAATAACGCAAAAATTCCACACATTTTAGTTAAATATAATAATGAAATAACTTTAAGTTATTTTTTTATTCATTTATTCATTCATTCATTAGCCTTGACTATATTATAAATTTATCATTACAATAAGTTGTTATTTTCAATAAAAAATATAAATAATATATATTATGTCATTTTCCAGTGATATTCCCTTAACATATTCTCAATATTCTATTCAAAATCGTGAAGATGATGATAATGATTTAATTGATCACGAAAGAGAAATAAAACCTACTCCTAATTTCAAAGTAATACCACCAATAGAACCTTTAGGCAATTTGTATACAAATTTGTATTTAAATTATAACAAACAAGAAAGTATTGATGTATTTAATACTTCCACCGATGTTGTATCTACTACTAATTTCAATCCAGAAAATAAAGATAAACAACAAGTAGTATTTGAGACGGATAATAAAAATAATTATATTGTAATGTTAGATGAAAATAAACATAAGGAAATTGTGGTTGAGAAAAATGAAGATGTTGATTATCAACCAATGAAATTTACAAGAGATAGACCTATAAATACAAATAGTATTGCTACTACATTTTATATTGCTTCTGTTACTGTTGTAGGTTTGTTTATTGTTTATAGAATGATACAAAAAAGTAGATAATGTGAAGGAAATAAAAATTATTATATATTATAATTATAACATATAATAACATATAGTAAAATAAAATGAAAGTAATATTATTCGGTAGTAGCATAATAAGTAAATGGAGCAATTTTACTCTAAAAGATGAAGATGAAAATATTGTTAATAAAGGAATTAGCGGGTTACATACAAAAGAATTATTATCTAATAAAGTTACCGAAATTCTTTCTATGGAAACGCCACCGAATTATTTGATTTTTTATTGTGGAACAAACGATATTGTATCTAATGTAAATCCATTGGAAATTGTATTCAATTTACAAAAATTTCTTCAAAAATTGACCAAGACATTTCATAATAGTACCATTATAGTATTATCTTTATTGAAATCACCGAAGTTGGTTGAATTCGGTAAAACAAATCAAATTGATTTTATCAATAGTTCATTACGTAAATTATCAAAACAAAACGAGAACTTGGCTTTTATCAATATCAATTTATTATTAGATGATAAATGTTTTTTGAAAGATGGTTTACATTTGAGTAGAAGTGGTTATAGAAAAATAAATAATAAAATCATTGATTTATTATAAAATGCCTTACATTTGAAATCGCTTGTATATTTGTAAAGCAGTTAAACCACCTAATACTTGCGCGATAATGTATGGTAATAATTCATTGATACTTAATTTACCAGCGGATGCCATAGCAATTGAAACGGCTGGATTTATATGACCACCAGAACTTTTACTGGCTACTATCATTATTAAAGCAAGAGCAACACCAATCGCAAGAGGGTTTCCTGTTGCTAAAATAACATACACAAAAAACAAAGTGCCTATAAATTCAACTAAATAATTGTACATTATATATTGTATCATTGGAAAATAATTTTAGTGGTATAAAACAGGATATTTGATTCCGCGAATATTAACCATCGGTATAGCTGGTGGAAATGTTGGTGTTGGCGCATTATGTTTATTAGCGGTTTTTTTAGGTGGAACTACAGCACCTCCAGCCCTAACTCTTGTTAAAGCGTTACTAATAGTATTTATTTCTTTGTAAGTAGTAAAACTCAATTGACCATTTGAAGCGTTCAAACTTCCTACACCAATTCCATTTATTCTACGGTTCGCAGTTACCTGAGACGCATCTCTATTTCCATACCATTTTTTTTCATATTTTTGTTGAATGGTAGGTGTTGTTGATGGATAGGTTCGGATATATGTTTGCCTCCCTAACGAAAATGAACTTTCTCCGTCACTTGTAATATCTTTTTGAGGCATTGCTTTTTGACCAAATAGTACTCCATTGTTTATAGCTTGAGGTGTTATCAAAAAACGAAACATTCTTATAATATATTATATAATATATTATATTATAAATTGATAATTAAATCTAAAAATATGTGTTTTAACGACGAACAGCCATTAGAGCAACATATGAACCATTATTCTTATCTCCGCCATTTTTTAAATCGTTGTATGTGTTACCAATGGCTCTTTGTTTTCTATATCTAATATAGTCTGATGAATCTGGTACAAAACGCATATTACAACTTCCTGCTGGAACACCAGTTCCATCGCAATTTGAAATAGTACCTAATCTATTCTTCCATCCAGGCTTATCAGCATTGATTTGATTTGGAACACCGCAAACATAATTTTTACGTGATAAAAAATCACCTAAATTATTTGTTGCACGAAAAGGTGTAATTATACGTTTTTTTCCATTAATTGTTCCTAATGCTTGTTGATTATTCCAAGAATTTCTTAAAATACGTCTAATAGTTGTTTGTTCGCTATCTTTATAATTTGTAACTGTTTGTTGTGGTGAATATCCATTGAATGGTCCTCCTCCAAATGATGACATTTATAATATAGATGAATATATTTTATAGATATATAATATATTATTAAAAATATTAAATGAATCAGGAAAATATTAACAATACAGATATTGAAAACAACAGAGTAAATTGGTATAAAGATAAATTAAACGAAAGTTTAGAAGAATTAATACATGAAGATAATATACTATATTTTGATGCTAATTGTGTCCGAAAAAAATCTAACATAAGCAAAAGTTCTCCTAATTACAAATTTGATAATACCGAATTTGAACCAAATATTTTACTAAATGATATGAAAACCCATTCACCTAAATTATTAGCTTTATTGAATAAAATAGAACAATTGGATAAATCCGACTTTAAAAAACACGGCAAACATTTCAAACATTTCATTTTTTCCGATTTGAAATCCAATTCTGCGGGTGTAAAATTAATTGCTTCGGCTATGATTTCCAAAGGCTATAATCTTGGTTATAAAGCTCAACATGTTGATGACGGTAGTAATAATAAAAAAAAATTCAAAAAAATAGAATTACTCTCTGAAAACGAACTATCTAAAACAAAGAACAATTTTTATTTGCTTACGTCGGTTGGGCTATATGACCAAAATATTAGTGTTGCTATGAAAAAACAGATACTTAAAACGTTTAATAAACGACCTGAAAATATAAATGGAGAACTTGTGCGTTTTATTGTTATGGATAGCGGTTTTAAAGAAGGAATTGATTTATTTGATATTAAATACATTCATATATTTGAACCATCTACTGTTGCTTCCGACCAAAAACAAGTTATTGGGCGTGGTACACGAACTTGTGGACAAAAAGGATTGGAGTTTCATCCTACTCGTGGTTGGCCTCTACACGTATATGTATACGATTTGAGTATTCCTGAAAAATTACAATCTTCTATGTTGAATAGTAAAAGTGCCATTGAATTGTATTTAAAAGCGATGAATTTAGATGTACGACTTATTAATTTTTCATATGATTTGGAAAAAACATCGGTATTCGGTTCCGTTGATTATGATTTAAATAAAAATATCCATAGTTTTTCTATTCCTTATTACGATAATGAAGACGAAGGGGAAAACGACGCATCTGATTATGAAAAATATGTTTATGGTGGTAAAGGAAAAAAGAAATTAAATATTGTATCAAGAGAACCTTTTGAAGGAAATATTGTTTTACCTAACGGAATGATGATTGCTCAACCTATTCAGCAAAAAATGAATTATCAACAATTAAAAAAACACATTAGAGAACATTTTTCGCAATTTACTTGGGATAATGTAAAATTGGAGAACCTTTGTCAAGATAAAACTGGTGGTGGTTCTGGTGAGATATTAAAATATACTCCTACTCAAGATTTTATTCGCCATTATTTTACACCTCAAAACCCAGTGAAAGGAATGCTGTTATGGAACAGTGTGGGTACAGGTAAGTCATGCAGCGCAATTGCTTTGGCAACATCAACTTTTGAAAAACAAGGTTATACAATTTTATGGGTTACTCGGACAACTCTTAAAAGTGACATCTGGAAAAATATGTTTGACCAAGTATGTAATGAAGATATTCGCGAAAAAATACAAACCGGTTCTCTTATAATACCAGAAGAACAAAAAAAGAGAATGAAATTATTATCAAAATCTTGGCGGATTCGCCCGATGTCATATAAACAATTCAGTAATTTGGTTTCCAAACAAAACGCATTCTATAAAACACTTGTGAAAATCAATGGTGAAATAGACCCTTTGAGAAAAACCCTTTTGATTATTGATGAAGCCCATAAATTATATGGCGGGGGTGATTTATCGACCATTGAACGCCCTGATATGAACGCATTACATCAATCATTAATGAATTCGTATGAAATATCAGGAGAAGATTCAGTAAAATTATTATTAATGACCGCAACACCAATTACACAAAACCCAATGGAATTAATACAATTAATGAACTTATGTAAACCATCACAAGAACAGATGCCTGTGGAATTCACCGAATTTTCTAATAAATATTTAAATGAAAATGGTGAATTTACCGAAAAAGGAAGAGAACTTTATTTGGATGATATTGCTGGACATATTAGTTATTTAAATCGCGAAAAAGACGCTAGACAGTTTTCACAACCGATAGTTCATAATATCCATATTCCCATGATTGAGAACCAAGAACAAATAGAAAAATTTGATAAAAAATTTGTGAGAAAATATTTAGATAGTGATATTAATGATTTAAAACAAAAGATTGATGAAAAAACGACTGAATTAGAAAGTGAAGCGAATGAAATTGATAGTAATTCATTTAATCATTTGTATAAAAAATGTGACAAATTGAATGAAAAACAAAAAACAAAATGTGAAAAAGTAGTTCGTTCTCATATTAAACAATTAGTTGATGAAGCAAAACAGGAAGTGAATACTATAAAAGAATATATTAAAGAATTGCGAGAACAAATGAAAAATACAAATTTATTGAAAACAACCACTATGAGCGAAATAGATGAAAATACAGAAAAATACACAGAAGATTATGAAAAATTCAAAAATAGTCTTTATTATAATATAAAATATAGTTGTGGGAAAACAATTAAGAGTAAATCTCATTTACGTGAAGAAATAAAAGAACATCCGAATATTATTGAATATGATAATCGTATTGAAAAATTAAATTCACGCATTGTAGAATTACAACAGAATTTGAAAAATACCATGGAAAATTATAAAAATCGCATTAAACAAATAAGGCTATTATTGAAAACTGATTTGAACCCACTGGAAAAGAGTGTAGTTCGCATGACTATTAAAAACGAACAAAAAAATACTCGTAATCTTATAAGAATAAAAGAAAAAGAAACACACGAAGCAATTGAAAAAATCAATACAGCTATTAAAAAAACACAAAAGCGACGGGAAAAACGATATAAGAAAGTTCGTAATACCATTAAACACATTATTAATGATGAGAAAAAAGAAGAAAGAGAAACGAAAAAAGCGGAAATGAAATTGAGACAAGAATTACGTAAAACTGGCGAATACAATGAAGATTTTAAAGATGAAACAATATCCGACTTGGTGAATAAATATACAGAATTTATTGATGAAGATTTGAAAAACTTGGAAAAAGAAGATTTGGAAAAAGAGATGTTGAAAGAGCGAAAAAAACAAGAGAAAAAAGATGAAGCTGAAGCAAAAAAGGTTCAAAAAGAAGCAGAAAAAAAAGAAAAGAAAGAAAAGAAAGATTTGAAGTTAAGAGAACGCGAAGAAAAACGCGCTACGAAAAAAGCACAAAAGGAATTGAAAAAACAAGAAAAAGAAGCAGCTAGATTAGCGAAGAAAACACGAAAAACGATGAAGAAAAAGGAATAAAATTATATTTTTATTAAGGAAATAAAAATATAGTATTATGTAAATTATAATGGAAAATTCTATTGACAAACTAACTTTAGAATTACTCATCAATAAACAACACTATTCTAAATATTTATCAAAAACCGACCCAAAAAAACACGATGAATATAAAACATACAAATCAAAATTACGAAAATATAGTGTAGATATTATAGATATCACTTCACAATTAATAGAAAATCCTAAAACCATGTTCTCAACAGAAATAGAAGAAACATTTGATGCTTATGTTAAATCCATATTCAAACATTTTGAAATCAAAGAATTAGAACAAGCCAATGAATATAATAATGACTATTACAAAAATGACGATGAAGATGTTATGTTCGGTAATTGTGATAATTTATTACAAAAGAAAGAAGAACCCGAATACCAAGAAAACGCGGAAACCAACGATACTGAAAGCAATGAACAATCACCTATGATGAAATCGTTTTGGAGTAAAGATAAAGTTATCAAAAAAAATAGCGTTCTTCCACACTATGATATGAATATGTTTCAGCGAAGAAAATAATGACTAATTAACTCGTGTGACATTTGTTATATTACGCACGTCGTCTGAACCACAAGGCCCACAATGATCTACATTAGCATAATCTACTTTGATTGCTGTTTTTTTGAAATCATTTTCGGGTTTCCATCGTCCTAACAATTTATCATTTGGTTTTTCATCTGAATTATCATCTGTTTTATGTTCAAACTTTTCATTGATTTTTTGTTCAGAACGACGTATATTAGGACATGGCAATGGAAAATTAATAGGACATATTTGAGGGTGTTTTACTGGACACACTTTGGAAGGACAATCTAAAATAAAATTTACTCCGAATCTGCGAATAACTGAATACATAGAATAAATATATATGTAAATAACTTTTTATACCATTTATGTATATGAACTCTTTATTTCAATTTTATAGAATATTGTTGTTTTTATTTTTTATTTCATCAAATCAATCCCAAATTACATTTCGTATATTACAATCATCAGCACTCCATTTTGTTCCATCATTAAAACTACATCATATTGTTTTATTATCCGATAAACCTGAAACCTATGTATATACATTGGACTTTACACCAATTAATCAAACATATAAATCTAATTTATTGAAAATGTTATTTGCTCATAATATTCCTGCTGAAATTCGGTTACGATTTATAAAAACAAATATAGAAAATACCGAAAATATTATTCAACAATGGGACAATGCGAATAAAATAAACGAACAACTATCATATCAATTATCTAGAAACACATATAATAAAATAACGAATAAACAAATAAAATCTATAGTAAATAAATCGTTACAATGGCGTCCTTATATGAATTTATACACACATAATTGTCAGCATTTTAGCGATTATGTAAAAAACATTTCTCGTCAATTTGTTGGAAATAATTGATTGATTGATTATAATACATAATAACATGGGCAAATACCACAAACGCAACAAAAACCACAAACACCACAAACACCACAAACAACAAAATATTGTGAATATATTATAATATTTTGTTATAATAGGTATGGGAAACAAAAATACAAAACACAAACGATTTAGAAAAAATAAAAATAGAAATAACAAAACACATAGAAAAAAAAGCAATAAAACCATCAAGAAAATGAATTGTAGCCCTATTGTTAAAAAAACACCTATTGAACACAGTTGTTTACCAGAAGATATTTTAATGACTATCAAAAAAGAATATAATAATAACCATCCTGAAAACCCTATAAAAACCAATCATTTTACAGAAATATGGAATGAATTGAAAAATAGACTTGATTGTAAAAAAGAGGATTGCTGGTTAAAAGAAATTCGCGATACAAAATTAAGAAAAGAAATTGATGAAATGATTTTCGCGCCAGACCAACCACCAGAATGGAAAAATAATCCAGATGAGTGGTTGTCTAACTTTGACATTATTGATGTTCTCAAACAATATCAAAAAACATATAAAAATTTTACTTTTATTGAACCTACGCCAATAGATTTTGATGATACACCGCCAGATATGTATGGCAGTTGCGTAACAAAAGAGTTATGTAAATTTGAATTATCCCATTATGTCAAAAAGAAAATCACGAAAATTGGTATTATATTTAATTTAGATAAACACAACGAAAGTGGTTCTCATTGGGTTTCATTATTCATTGATTTAGACGATAAGTTTATATTATATTTTGATAGTGCCGCGGATATTATACAGCCAGAAATTGAAACATTAGTAAACAAAATATTAGAACAAGGTTCTCAATTAGGAATTGAATTGAAATATGAAAAAGATAATAATCCATTTGAACATCAAATGGGCAATACAGAATGTGGTATGTATTCATTGTATTTTATAATAACTTTATTAACAGGTAAAACAGGAGAAGGTAAAATGTTAAAAGATTATAAAGAAAAACATAAATATTTTAATAGTAGTCGTATACCCGATGAATATGTATTTAAACACCGTAATATATATTTCAATAGTGGTGGCGAAGAATAATATTATTATATAAAATTTACTGTATTTTTCTTTTCGTAAGTTATATTATATTGAATTATAAATATGGCTACTGAAACAACTAAAACTATGGAAATTATCACGAATATTTATCCCTATGAAAAATCCAAAGATAAAATTACCATTGGTGATATAACCATTGATGTAATGAATAATTTTCTATCACCATTTCATCAAGTGGATTTATTTTTGAGTAATTTAACTGCTGATATTAATAACAAAAATATTGAAGATAAAATCAATAAACAAGAACAAAAAAGTGATGGTTCTAAATATACTGAAGAAGACAAAATCAAATTAATTGCCCCACATAAAAAGACACAAACAGTTATTAAGTTTGATGCTGATATATCAAAAAAAAAGGGCGGAAAGTCAAAAAAGTATCAAAAAACACATAAAAAGACAAAATCAAATAAGCAACTAAAATAATTATTATATAATATAACATAAATATTGATTACTATATATGTTATATGGCATTATTTATTCATAATAAAAATCAAGAATTACTTTGGAATGTTATCAATAAAACACAAATATTTCAGTTAGTTTTTTCTTATAGTAAAAACAATGAACCAGAATTATGGTTTAGAGCGCATATTCAACAATATTATCAAAAAATACAAAACAAGATTCTTAGTGTTGAAGATTTAATTTCGTGTAATCATGAAATGGTGGCTATTATGATGAATAATTTGAAATCTTTTTCTGAAAATAATGGAAACGCGGTATTACAACAAAATCATCAACCACCTCAACAAATGGTTCAACAACTACCACATACTGTTGAGAACAAACAAGAATTGTATAGCAGACAATTTAACGAAAGACAAAAAGAATATGAATTGATGAATACAAAGCCAACACCGCCTGTTCCTGATATCAATAATAATATTAAAGATGAGGCAATATCCAATATGGATGAATTGATTAAATTACACATGCAACAACGCGAAGCAGAAATGAAACAATTTGCTCCACAACCTATTACACAAACACCTTTGGAAAATTCATTCAAACCTAATAATAATATAAAAATAACGAGTACAAATGAAAATATTACTTTAATGCCAGATGGTGTATTGAACGATACAGATAAACCGAGAAAGAATGTGTCTTGGTCAGATAATAATGAAAGTGAAAAAATATATCAAGAATTACATAACGAAATGAATGATTTGAAAAATCAGGTTCTCAATATTACAAATAGTTTTCATAGTTTTCAAGAAGAAATGCGAACTTTTATGAATAGTTTTTCTAATAAATATACCACAATTTCTAATGAATAAATTATTTATAATAAAACTATAAATAATTTGTTTGCTCCTACTGAGGCTCGAACTCAGGACCTTCGTGTTATAAGCACGATGTGCTAACCGACTGCACCATAAGAGCTTAATTATGAGTGTTACTATTACACTGATATAATATCACAAAATCCTTTTAAGTGGTTTTACAAGGAAATATTTTATTATGTTTGTCTCATTATTCTTTCATGACAATGTAAATTATTCGTTAAACTACACACTTTATAATATAAATATTTTATTATAATGAGAATTAAAATTGTTTATTTCGCTTATTTAGTTCCAGATAAATGGGAAAATATAGTTTTAGAGCAACTTGAATCTTTATATTCACTAACTTCTTTATATGAAATATCTCAGATTTTTATGAGTGTAATAGATGATACAATATCACAAAGTGAAATACTTAAACTTCGTAATATTATAGAAATGAAATACAATAAAATAGAACTTATAAATATATATTCTAATAATGTCTATGAATATCCTGGTATTAAAACTATATATGATTTATCTAGAGATGATGATCATGAATATTTATTATATTTTCACTCAAAAGGAATGACTTCAAATGATCATGTAACTAGACAAAAATTATTTGAATATACAATTAAAAATTACGATTTGATTCTAAGTGAAATGGAAAATAATATAGAAATAGATACTGCTTCTATTATTCCTTCTATAAATGGTTTTGGTTATTATAATTTTTTTTGGTGTAGGTCTAGTTATGTTAAAAAATACTGTGTTGAACCAGAAACTTCACAAACATTTTTGAAATATGATAGATTTACATGGGAAATGTGGTTAGGAAATCATTTTAGCATGAAGAAAAATGTTGTAACATATAGTCCTGTTTTTAAATATAATCAAGTTTATGAAGAACGTGAGGCAATTTATTTGATGCATTTATTATTAAATGATGATTTTGAAAATATCAAAAATATTATTAGTTCAACAACAACATACAATGAAACTATCAAATTATATTCAAAATCTATGAATGATACAGCAGATAATACACTTACAGATAAAAACACAGCGCATCCGTATTTTTGTGTTTATGAACCATTATTTAGTAAAAAGAGAAGTACCGCAAAAAATGTATTAGAAGTAGGAATATATTATGGTGGAAGTATTCAATTATGGAGAGATTGGTTTCCAAGAGCTCAAATTTATGGAATAGATATTTGTGATTCAAATTTCATAAAAAAGAAGAGCATTTTAAACGACCATCATATAACATTATTTACAAATACAAATGCGTATGATGATATATTTATTCAAAGTAATTTTCAAGAAAAGTCTATAAAATTTGATATATTATTAGACGATGGACCACATACATTAGAGTCTAATATTTTATTTATACAAAAATATCTACCTTTAATGGCTGAAGATGGTATATTAATAATTGAGGATATTCAAAATTTTGACTTTATTGATATATTGAAAAATATTGTTCCTGATGAATTTAAAAAATATATTCAAGTTTATGATCTCCGAACAATAAAGAATTGTAGATATGACGATGTATTATTTGTTATAAATAAAAGTATTGATACAAATGAAAAATAAAATAATAAAAATATATCTATATCATAAATTCCCCCACCTTAATAATATCTTGATACAATTGGTTATATTCTTCTGTGTTTGGCTTCATTTTACGCAATATTTCCATTTTTTCCAATACAGTTCCTTTATAATAAATATCATTTTTGAAAATATTATGTAGTCCTTCATTTTCAACAATCAATTTATATAATTTGTTTTTGTTTTCCAAATCAGTATATCTTATTTTATTGGTAAGTGGATATAGAAAAGGTTTCAATATTGGTATTGGATAATTTGCGATTACTAAATTCATTTTATAATCTAATTCATTCATCAAATAATGTATACATTCATCACGCAAAAAGGTATTCGTCTCATTCATAATTTGATAATGTGTATAATACCATAAAACACTATAAGATAAAAATAAATTGGATACAATATCCGACATATTACCCGATATCATTTGTTTTGACTTGATTTTTCCACCCATTATTGCTACAAAATTGGCTAATAAACTGAATTTCAATGTTGCTATATCTAATCTGTTTTGTGCGGCGTTATTATTCAAAAAGGGTAAAGAAGTGAAACACGTAGTTGAAATCATTTTACAATAATTTACAATAATACTTGAAACCATTTTATTGAAATTACTTTTGAAATCATTTATGTTATTATCTTGAATGCTTTGAAAAATGGGAAATATATAGGGATGACTTTTATTAAGCCCTTGTCCAAAAATAATAAGTCCTCGTGTAAGCGTATTTGACCCTTCTACTGTAATTCCTACTGGGGAAGAATTATAAAATTTTGTGAAAAAATTGTTTTCGCCAATACAAATACCACTTCCAGAATAAATATCCATTCCATGATTTAATATAGTACGTGCTCGTTCGGTGGTTTGATACTTCATAATAGCTGTAATAACAGAAGGCGTAGACCCACTATCTAAGATATGATTTGTAAAATTCACCGAAGTATGTATAATCCAAGTATTCAAATACATATCAATGAATTTTTCTCTTACTGCTTCCATATTTCCAATATTCATATTGAATTGTTTACGAATATTTATATAATTCATAATGGCATGAGTTATAAATTTGGATGAGCCATTGGCTGTAGCTGGTAAACTCACACCACGACCAACTGCAAGACACTCCATCAACATTTTCCATCCTTCTCCTATCTTATCTTCTCCACCAATTATTTGATCGGCATCAATAAATATTGTTCCTTTAATAGTTCCATTTGGAAACCCCGAGTTATTCGGATTATGATAAGTAAGTTGCGTCAATCCATTTTGCGAACTTTCAACCAATGCTACTGAAATACCGGATTTTTTATTCTTTAATAATCCATTTGGGTCTTCTAAATTAAAAGCTATACCAATAAGATTTGATATAGGTGCTAATGTAATATACCTTTTATTCAAGGATATTTTTATTTTTATTTTTCCATCAATACATTCAACAATTCCTTTGTCTATTTGACCTACAGCATCGCTACCATTATTCGGTCCAGTCAATCCAAAACAAGGTATCATTGTACCATCTGCTAATTTGGGTAAAAAATAATCTTTTTGTTGTTGTGTTCCATAATGCTGTAATAATTCGGCGGGTCCAAGAGAGTTAGGAACCATTGTGGTTACTGCTAATGATGGATTATAAGATGATATTTTGGATAAAACCCTTGATTGAGAAGAGATTGGTAAACGATTTCCATTATATTGTTTGTCTATAATCATACTTAGAAAGCCTTTTTCTCCTAATTGTTTCATTAATTTATGAATATTTTTGTTTGGATAAATATTTTCAGTACCAGCAGCATTTAATAATTCATTTGTTTCGTTTTCCATCTTATGTCCCCATGTATTTAAAGTTGGTTTGTATAATTTGTTGTAATCTACTTTTCCATTAAATAATTCTCTATCAATAGATACACCACCTGACTTGAGAGCTATAATTTCAGTTTCTGAGATTTTTGGAATGATGCTTTTAACAATGTTAAATGCTCGCTTGTAAAGAAAAGACATTATATATTGTATATACAATAATTTTATATTATTTTTTCTGAAAAAAAATAAAAGTCTGGGAAAACTAGTAGTTAGGTTTTCAAAAATGGACATTTTAAAAATGTCCAATTTTCAAAAACTGGAGGAAAATATTTGCAAAAAGTCTATTTTACTCGAAGATGCTTTAAATACCAATTTTTTAATTCAATCTTTGTTAGCATAATTTTTTGTTATTTTTTATTTAAATAGTTTGAACGATACTTTTTTATTTCCTAATATTTATATAATGGAAATGGAAAAGTATAATAAAAATATTAAAAATTACGTTTGTAATTGTTGGCATTATATTACGAGTAAACTATAAGATTATTATAAAGATATATTGACATTGAAACATAAAATTAATACAAATAGAGATACTTTAGAAATAAATGGAAATGGAAAAGTATCAATAAAGTATCAGTGTAATTCTTGTAATTATAGTATTTTTATAAAAAATAAAATCATTGAAAAGTCTGGGAAAACTAGTAGGGGATTTATGTGTTCAAAATCTTTTAACAAAAAAATCCTAAAAAATCCCCACAGGATAATTCTTAAATAGTGTTGGTTGTTATGAATTGATATATAAGTTAATAAAAAAATGTAAAATAACTAAAAATAATGGTTAGTAACAAAAAGGGAGATTTATTTAACAAAAAAAGGGATTTATTTAACACCCGATAATCCAAGCCAAGAAAATTTACCTATTAATATAATTGTAAAATAATAATATTTCAGTAGATTTGATAAAAGAGGTGATAAAAGAAAGTAAAGAATTACAAAATGTTCTCAAAGAACTGGTATTAGATAAGAATACAGTCGTTGTAAAATATTTTTATTTTTGTTTTATAAAAGAAAAATAAAACCCCCTTAAAAAAGTCGTACAAAACTAGTAGTTAACTTTTCAAAAATGGACATTTTAAAAATGTCCAATTTTCAAAAACTGGAGGAAAATGTTTGCAAAAAGTTCAATTTACTCGGAAATGCTTTAACTTCCAATATTTTAATTCAAAATTTGTTAGCATAATTTTTTAATGAAATTTTTTGGGAATTTTTATTTGGACAAAATAATTTCCAAATGGAAATATAAAAAACCCTAAAAAATTCCCATTTTTAATATTTAAAAATATAATAACAATTAGGTAACAAATTATTTTTAAAAAAAAATAATTCAAACTGAACTTTTAAAAAATCCCAAAATTTTGGTTTTTTGGAAATTATGGAAATTAATTTAGACAAAAATAATTCCCATATTTTGGGAATTATTTAGAGATTTTTTTATTTCCATATAATAAATAAAATGGAAATCGAAAACGCCTCAAAAAATCCCATATTTTATGAATGTAAAAAATGTGATTATATAACATCTCATAAAGGAGATTATACAAAACATATTTCAACACTGAAACATAAAAAAAATCCCAATTCAGATATTTTGGAAATAAATGGAAATGAAAAAAGCCCCTCACTAACTAATAATTATAAATTTACTTGTGAAATATGTAATTATAACACGAATATTAAACGCGATTTAATTAAACATAATAATACACCAAAGCATATAAATAAAACTAATGACCAAAATGAAGAAAAAATGAATACTTGTGATAACTGTAATAAACAATTTACTACAACAAGTGGTCTATGGAAACATCGTAAAAAATGTGAAAATATAGTTAATTTACCCAGAAATAATAATATTTCAGTCGATTTGATAAAAGAGGTCATAAAAGAAAGCAAAGAGTTACAAAATGTTCTCATTGAACAAAATAAAGAATTACAAAATAAATTATTAGAACAAAACAAATTACATAAGGAAGAAATATTAGAATTAGCAAAAAATCAATCTATAGTAAATAATAATAACAATACAACAAATAATACAAATCAACAATTCAACCTACAATTTTTCTTAAATGAAACGTGTAAAGATGCCATGAATATAGTAGATTTTATCAATTCATTACAACTAACAACAGATGATTTTGAAACCACTGGTAAATTAGGATTCGTAGAAGGTATTTCTCGGATATTCATAAAAGAACTCAAAAAATTAAACACAGAAAAACTCCCTATTCATTGTACGGATTTAAAACGCGAAACAGTATATATAAAAGACAATGACAAATGGGAAAAAGAGAACAATGAAAAGCAGAAATTGAAATGGACAATAGACAAAATAGCAGAATTGAATTTGGTACAACATCATAACTGGCAAGAAAAATACCCTGTATGTATAGAGAACAATACAAAGGAAAATGAATATTTTTTCAAATTGGCGGCAGTAGCGCTGGGAGGTCGTGGTGAAGATGAAAAAGATAAATACCGAGATAAAATAATGAGAAATGTTCTCAAAGAAGTCGTTTTGGATAAGAAAAACGTCGTTGTAAAATGATTTTTATTTTTGCTTTTGCTTTTATAAAACAAAAACAAAACCCCTTAAAAAAGTCGTACAAAACTAGTAGTTAGGTTTTCAAAAATGGACATTTTTAAAATGTCCAATTTTGAAAAACTGGAGGAAAATGTTTGCAAAAAGTCTATTTTACTCGGAGATGCTTTAAATACGAATTTTTTAATTAAAAAATTGTTAGCATAAAATTTTATTATTTTTCGGAATATACTATGGGATTTTTTTGGTTGCTAATTTATAGGGATTTTATCAACCTTAACTATTTTTTATCCTTTACTTATAAATGAAAAATATTCATAATTGTAAAAATTGTAACTATTATATGAGCAACATTAAAGAATTTAATAAATATCTAAAAACTAAAAAACATTAATAAAAGTTGATAATTCGTCAACTGAAAAATCCCCAGACGACAATATAAGGTATGAATGTAAAAAATGTAATAAAAGCGAATTAGAAGCAACTTTTAATTTCCAAAAAAATGTTGAATGGAAAACGAAAAGTTGTTAAAAACGCAAACAAATTTTGTTGTAAAATTGTTACTTATATGCGAGTAATAGATATAACTATATTAAAATTTATTAACACTGAAACGTATTTTTTGTAACTAAAAAACAACTTTGGAAATGAGTGGAAAACAGAAAATGTTTCTAAAATCGCAAATTATAATATAGTAATAACACTAATTATGATAAGAATGTAACAACAGAAAACACAAAAAAATCATTCAAAAATTTCGTGGGAATTTTTATTTGGACAAAATAATTTCCAAATGGAAATATAAAAAACCCCAAAAAATTCCCATTTTTAATATTTAAAAATATAATAACAATTAGGTAACAAATTATTTTTAAAAAAAAATAATTCAACACAGAATTTTAAAAAATCCCAAAATTTTGGTTTTTTGGAAATTATGGAAATATAAAAAACCCCAAAAAATTCCCATTGTTCTCAAATAGTTTTAGTAATATCCACTTTCCCGTCAAAATAGAAAAAATAAAATGGTTTAATACTCTATAATGACTATACCAAAAACC
>Ga0214921_10004190_pt1 | contig 21440 bp, 21 predicted proteins | sample LL1505_MetaG_FD_177992 | JGI IMG/M metagenome (GOLD analysis project Ga0214921, IMG submission 177992) | Freshwater microbial communities from Lake Lanier, Atlanta, Georgia, United States - LL-1505 | ecosystem: Environmental > Aquatic > Freshwater > Lake | place: USA: Georgia | collected... | reverse complement strand
GTCTCAACACCCTCCTGCAGCCACAGCCAAGCCTACACAAACGCCTGGCCAACGCTCCACGAAGACGAAAAACCGCCCTCTGGTACCCAAATCGAGCCTTAATTTAGCGCCTATGGGGCTTTGCCCCCTCGATCTTATTTTCGCTCGCTGTTCGTTTTCCGCCGCATGCTAGGCTTCTCAATCGTGATGTGATGTTATAACAAACGGTCCTCTTTTGGAGACCGTCATGCCCCGCCGCTGGCTTGCAGCCCTGATCCTGACCAGCGCCGCCGCCATGGCGCAGGAGACGGGCGCAATCCCCGATACAGTGGTCAGCGCCACCCGCCCGGATACCGCAAGCCAGAACATCTCCCCAGCCCTCGGCGCCAGCGCCACCACGCTGGACCGGCAGATGATCGAGGGCCTGCCCGGCGGGGAGGATGCGCCCATACGCGCGCTGCTGCTGCAAACCCCCGGCGTGGCCCAGGATAGTTTTGGCGAATTGCACATCCGCGGCGAGCATCGCGGCCTGCAATACCAGCTGAATGGCATCACTTTGCCCGAGGGCGTGGCCGGCGGCTTTGGCGCCTTCCTCGATGCCCGGGCGATTGAAACCCTCTCCATCCTCACCGGCGCCCTGCCGGCGCAATTCGGCTATCGCACCGGCGGCGTCATCGATCTGACCTTGCGCAGCCCTAGCCAAGGCGAGGGCGGCAGCGCCTCGGTCTATGGCGGCTCCCGCGGCACCATCCAATCGGGCTTTGACCATGCCATCGCGCTCGAAGGTTGGGAGCTTTTCGCCAGTGGCAGCGTCCTGCGCAGCGACCAGGGCACCGAGGGGCCGACCAGCGCCCGCACCCCGCTGCACAACCGCACAGAACAGGGGCGCGGGCTGTTCTACCTCTCCCGCGCGCTGGATGAGCGCACCCGGCTCTCCTTCATCTCCGGCGCCGCCATCAACAATTTCCAGATCGCCAATATCCCCGGGCGGGTGCCCAGCTACACCGCCTTCGGCCGCAGCGAATTCGACAGCGCGCGGCTGAATGGCCGCCAGGGCGAGCGCAATATCTTCAATGTCCTCGCCCTGCAGCACAGCCAGGATGGCTATGACGCGCAAATCGCCCTGTTCCAGCGCCATTCGCAAACCCAATACCGGCCGGACTACACCGGCGAGGTGCTGTTCAACGGCGTGGCCAGCGATGTCCGCCGCCGCTCCAACGCCTATGGGCTGCAGGCCGATAGCGCTTGGCGGGTGGTGCCCGCGCATACCATCCGCATGGGCGTCTCGGTCATTGCCGATGCCACGCTGGCGCAGAACCGCTCCATCCTGCTGCCGCTCGATGACAGCGGCGCGGCGCAGGACGACCCCTTTGGCATCACCGATCGGCGCTCCCGCACCGGTTGGACATGGGGCGCCTATATCCAGGATGAGTGGCGCATCGCCGAGGCCTTGACGATGAATGCCGGGCTGCGCGCTGATTATATCGATGCCTATGTGAAGGCCGGCCAAGTGAGCCCGCGGGTTAATCTGGTCTGGACGCCGCGGCCGGGCACCCGCATCGCGCTGGGCTACGCCCGCTATTTCACCCCCCCGGCGCAGGATCTCATCACCCCGGGCGCGCTCAACCTCTTCGCCAATAGCTCGGCCGCGCCGCTGAACACCACCAATAGCCGGGTTCGGCCGGAGCGCAGCCATTACCTCAACCTGGCGGTGCAGCAGCGGGCGACGGAGAACCTCACCTTCGGCTTCGGCGCCTATTACAAGGATGCGCGGGATTTGCTCGACCTCGGCCAATTCGGCTCGGCGGTGGTCTATACGCCCTTCAACTACAGCCACGGCCAGGTCTATGGCGTGGAGTTCACTGGCCAATGGCGCAGCCGCAGCTTCGATGCCTATGCCAATCTCGCGCTCTCCCGCGCGGCGGCGCGCGAGATCACCAGCGGCCAGTTCAATTTCGACCCGGAGGAACTGGCCTATATCGCTCGGCGGCAGGTGCGGCTGGACCATGACCAGACGGTGACGGCAAGCGCTGGGCTCATCTATCGCCCCCGGCAGGGGGCGCGGGCGACGGCCACGCTGCTGGTGGGCAGCGGCCTGCGGCGCGGCTTCGCCAATAGCGAAAAGGCGGCGGCCTATGGCACCGGCAATATCGGCTTCGCCCAGGATATCTCAGCACCCGATGGCGGGGTTTGGACGCTGCGCGCCGATATCATCAACGTGACCGACACCGTGACCCAATTGCGCGATGGCTCGGGCATTGGCGTGGGCGCGCCGCAATTTCTGGCCCGGCGCGGGTTTTACATGGGGCTTTCGCGGCGTTTGTGACGCGCTGGACAGCAGCACCACTCTCCCCGACAATCCCGCCCAACAGGGAGAGCGCGCGATGTCGTCCTATGACATGATTTTGGTCGAGACCCAGGGCCCCACCGGGGTCATCCGCCTCAACCGCCCGGCGGCACTCAATGCGCTGTGTGACCAGTTGATGACCGAACTGGGCCAGGCGCTGCGCGCCTATGATGCTGACCCGGCGATTTTCTCCATCATCATCACCGGCTCGGAAAAAGCCTTCGCCGCGGGCGCCGACATCAAGGAGATGAAGGACCGCACCTACCCCGCCGTCTATCTCAATGATTTCATCGGCGCGAATTGGGAGGTGGTGCCCACCATCCGCAAGCCGGTGATCGCGGCGGTGGCCGGCTTCGCCCTCGGCGGCGGCTGCGAACTCGCCATGATGTGCGACTTCATTATCGCCGCGGAGAATGCGAAATTCGGCCAGCCCGAGATCAATCTGGGCATTATTCCCGGCGCCGGCGGCACCCAGCGCCTCACCCGCGCGGTGGGCAAGGCCAAGGCCATGGATCTGTGCCTGACCGCGCGCATGATGGATGCGGGCGAGGCGGAGCGCTCGGGTTTGGTCGCCCGCGTGGTGCCGCTGGAGAGCCTGATGGCCGAGGCGCTGAAGGTGGGCGAGAAACTCGCCAGCCTGAGCCAGCCAGCCCTCGCCATGGCCAAGGAATCGGTCAACCGCGCCTTTGAAACGACCTTGGCCGAGGGTGTGAAGTTCGAGCGTCGGCTGTTTCACAGCATGTTCGCCACCGATGACCAGAAGGAAGGCATGTCGGCCTTTGCCGAAAAGCGCCGTGCACAGTTCCGTCACACTTGACGGTCCAGATCACTTGACGCTCCGCCCCCCCCGGCGATAGATAACGCCCCCGGCCGATGGGGTTCCTCCATCGGTCAAAGCAATTCGGGCTTCACAGCTCCAGCATCCTTCGGTAAGCAACCACATGGCCAATAATCCCTCCGCAGAAAAACGCATTCGTCAGACCGAGAAGCGCACGGAGCGCAACCGCGCCCGTCGTTCGCGCGTTCGCACCTATCTGCGCAAGGTTGAGACGGCGATCGAGGGTGGCAAGAAGGATGAGGCCCTGGCAGCATTCCAGGCCGCGCAGCCGGAAATGCAGCGTGCCGTGGGCAAGGGCGTGCTCCATCTCAACACCGTTGCACGCAAGCTGTCGCGCCTCGCCGCTCGCATCAAGGCGATTGCCGCCTAAGGCGGCTTGAGAATCTCTCCGCTGTCCAATTGCTGAACGACCAAGGAGCCTTTTAGGGCTCTTTGGTGTGCCAACTTGTTATTTTTTGAATAAATTGGCAAAGCTGTATTTATGCCACATAACGGTTTATTGTCGCACATTGGAGCGTTAGTTATTGCTGGCAGATCGTAGCCAGCATTAGGCTTTGATCGTGGTCGCGTATCAGCTTCACTATTACGCTCCGTTGGCTGCGGGCCTGTGGCTTCGTGGTGGCGTTGCGTTTTTGGGATAGCGGGCTGATTGTGTGACGTGCAGATTACAAGGCGATCTGCGGCCATCCGGCCGTCTCAATGCAATGAATAGGCAGGTATCCTGAATGAAGTCGGAAACCGGCAATCTCCCCCCCGATGCCGGCAAGCTTGCGGCACATTGGGCACGGCTTCGCGCCCGCCTGCGTGACGAAGTTGGTGAGACGGAATACCGCAACTGGCTGCGCCAGATGGTCCTGCAGACCGTTGAGGGCGAGATCGCTCTGATCACCCTGCCCTCGCGCTTCCTGCGCGATTGGGTGCGTGACCATTACGGTGACCGGCTGCGCATCCTGGCGCAGGCGGAATGGCCGCAGGTCAAGCGCATGGATTTCCGCGTATCCACCGCAGCCCAGGCAACGCCGGACACCATTCCGGCGGATGCGCAGCAGGAGGTTGAATTCAGCATGGCGGGCGAGCCCTCCGGTGTGCCGGCCGCCCGGAGCAGCTTCGCCTCCCCCACTCGCCAAGCCGAGGCGCGCGATGGCGACTGGATGGCGCCGCTGGATCAGCGCCTGACCTTCGACAGCTTTGTTGTCGGCAAGCCCAATGAGTTCGCCCATGCCTGCGCCCGGCGCGTGGCCGAACGCCCAGCCATGGCCGGCTTCAACCCGCTCTTCCTGTATGGCGGCGTGGGCCTGGGCAAGACCCACCTGATGCACGCCATCGCCTGGGCAATCCGCGCCAATCATCCCGAACGCCCTGTGGCCTATATGTCGGCCGAGAAATTCATGTATCGCTTCATCGGCGCGCTGCGCGGTGGCAATACCATGGAATTCAAGGCGCAGCTGCGCAGCGTCGATGTGCTGATGATCGATGACCTGCAATTCCTCATCGGCAAGGACAATACCCAGGAAGAATTCTTCCACACTTTCAATGCCTTGGTCGATGCCGGCAAGCAGATTGTGGTCTCGGCCGACAAATCACCCAATGACCTCTCGGGTATCGAGGACAGGCTGCGCACCCGCCTCGGCGGTGGCATCGTGGCCGATATCCACGCCACCACCTATGAGCTGCGCCTCTCCATCCTGCAGGCCAAGGCAGCGCAGGCCGGCGTCGAAGTGCCGGTGAAGGTGCAGGAATTGCTGGCGCATAAAATCGCGTCCAATGTGCGCGACCTGGAGGGCGCGCTCAATCGCCTCGTCGCCCATACCAAGCTCTTCGGCCGGCCGCTCACCCTCGAGAATGTGCCCGAGGTGCTGACCGACCTGCTGCGCACCCATGAGCGCCGCATCACCATCGACGACATCCAGCGCAAAGTGGCAGAGCACTACTCCATCCGCATGACGGATATGTTCTCCGCCCGCCGCGCCAGGGCCGTGGCGCGGCCGCGCCAGGTGGCGATGTTCCTGGCCAAGCAGCTCACCTCGCGCTCCCTGCCCGAGATCGGCCGCCGCTTCGGCAATCGTGACCACACCACCGTGATGCATGCCGTCAGCCGCATCACCGAATTGATGGTGGAGGACAGCGTGCTGGCCGAGGATGTAACCCTGCTGCGCAAGATGCTGGAAACATAACTTTTCACTTTTTCTATCGCATGTATAATTTTTCCTGCCTTGGCATGCAGCCTGGCAGGAAGGAGACAGCGAATGAACCTGCACACCCCACAACGGCTCAGAGGCCTGCTGTTGGGCCTGGTCGCCAGCACGGCGCTTGTGGCCTGCGCCCCTAACTTGACCCGGGAGCCAGAGCCGGTGGCCGCCCCGCCACCCGGGCCGCATAACATCCCCTTCTACATCGGCAGCGAGACGGCGCCACGCCCAGCCAGGGCCGCTGCTGGACCTGGGCAACTCAGTCCGTATAGCCGGTTGTGCTGGGGGATGCCTCCGATTGTTCCACCTTCCTCGGCTTGCCACCTATGGCTTTCTGGCCGAGGTGCTCCTCACCACCAATCCCAAGAGGATGATCTGGGGCAGCAACTGGCCGCCCCCCAATGAGCGGCTGGATAAGAAGCCCGATGGCGCCCTGCTATTCGACCTACCGGTTGAGTGGATCGCGTGGCAATGAGTCCTGCTGAACAACCCGGCCCGGCGCTCCATGGCTGCCCCGCGAGGCGTTGAACCAAGCCGGCGGGGCCTTCCCTCCGTCACACCAGCCCGCCATTCACATGGATCACCTGGCCAGTGATATAGCCCGCCGCCGGCGATGCCAGGAACGCCACCGCCGCCGCCACATCATCGGGCGTGCCCAGCCGCCCGAGCGGGATATTCTCCACCACCGCCCGCCATTGCTCGGGCGTGAAGGCGGAATGGCCGGTGGCGTCCTTGCGGGTAAAGCCCGGGGCCACGCAATTCACCGTGGCGCCGCTGGCGGCAATCTCGATGGCCAGGCTGCGGGCCAGGGCCTCCATCCCCGCCTTGGCCGCGGCGGTGGCGGGGAAGGCCACCACATCGGGTCGAAACACATGCGCGACAAAGGAGGAAATGGCGATGATCCGGCCATGCTCGGCCGCCGCCACCTGCGCGCTGGCCGCGCGCGCGAGGCGCAAAAAGGCCCATAGGATGGTGTCAAAGCTGCGGGCGAATGCCGCCTCGCTCTGCGCCAGCAAGGGCGTGCGGTCGGCAAAGCCGGCATTGGCCACCACCACATCCAGCCGGCCGAAACCTGCCACCGCCGCCGCCACCAGGGCATCGGCGGTGGCAGGGTCGGCGATATCGGCCAGCATGGTCTCAGCCCGGGCGCCGCGCTCACGGGCGAAGCTTGCCACCGCCTCGGCCCCCTCGCGGTTGCGCCGGGTATGGACAAGGAAGGCAGTGCCGGGCCCGGCCATGGCTCGCACACAGGCGGCACCAATGCCCGAGGCGGCGCCGGTCACCAAAATCACCCGATCATTCATCGGCTGAGGATGTCACCAGCCGGCAGCGGCGTCGAGCAGCCACCCCCGGGATTGGCCGCCAGCCCAGGCTGTTGCAGGCTAGCGGCTGATTTGGAAACCACCCGCCATGACCCCAGCCTTGCCCGAAGCCAGCCCTGCCATCCGCGCCGAGATTCTGGCCTGGCTTGCCCGCTTCGCCACCTGCGTCCGCGCGGTGAATTACCGCGACGCCTACCCCTTCTGGCATGAGCAGGCGCTGGCCTTCGGCACCCATAAACGCGTGCTGGAGGGGCTGTGGGACTGGCGCGATCGGCAATGGGACAGCGTCTGGCCCAAGACCGATGGTTTCACCTTCGACGCTGACGCCACCCGCGTGCTGGCCAGCCCCGATGGCCAAATGGCGGTGGCCATCACCCCCTGGGGCAGCACCGGCTACAACCCCGATGGCAGCGCCTTCGACCGGCCGGGAAGAGCCAGCATCATCCTCATGCGCGGCGGCGCTGAGGGCTGGGTGGGGGTGCATAGCCACATGTCGCTGGAGCGCGGTGTGCCGCAGGAGAGTTTCGGCAGCCGGCCGGTGGTGGCGCGGTAGCGGCTGCCAAGCGGGCGGCTCAGGCCGGGGCGCACCCCTGGCAAAGCCCCTCCATCTCCACCGTCATCCTGGCCGGGGTGAAGCCGATTCGCCGTGCCGCATTCTCCAGCGCATGCTCCACTGCATGGTCGTGCAATTCGGCGGCGTGGCCGCATTGCCGACAGATCAGGAATTGATGGGCATGGGCATGCCCGGCTGAGACGCAACCGACAAAGGCGTTTAGCCGCTCAATCCGATGGATCAGCCCCTGCTCCAGCAGAAAATCCAGCGCGCGGTAAATGGTGGGCGGCGCCGCTCCCGCGCGGGTGGCCTTCAGCAGGTCCAGCAGCGCATAGGCGCCCAGCGGCTGCTCTGACCCCAGCACCAGCGCCAGCACCTGGCGGCGCAAATCGGTCAATTGCGCGCCGCGGCCGGCGCAGAGAGCCGCGGCACGGTCGAGCACGGCATCAAGGGGCTCGGGCGGGTGGGTGTGTTCGGCCATCGGCGTGATATAGCACGGCCATGGAAAATGCGCTTCTGGCCGCCATTCGCTTCAATGCCGATGGCCTCATCCCCTGCATCGCCCAGCAGCATGATACCGGTGAGGTGCTGATGATGGCCTGGATGAACCGCGACGCGGTGGCCGAAACCCTGGCCACCGGCCGGGTCTGCTATTGGAGCCGCTCCCGCGCCGCGCTGTGGCGCAAGGGCGAGACCTCAGGCCAGGTGCAAACCCTGCATGACCTGCGCCTGGATTGCGACGGCGATACCCTGCTGGCGCTGGTGCACCAGGAGGGTGTGGCCTGCCACACTGGGCGGCGGAACTGCTTCTACAAGGCGCTGCGCGATGGCGCGCTTGTGGAGATAGCGGCGCCGTTGGTGGCGCCGCAGACGCTATACGGCGCTTAGAACCGTTTCTAGCTTTTGTTTTTCGGCATTTCCCCATTCGCCTTGCGAAGGCGCAAGGCTTGAAAATGCTCTGGATCACTCATGATGCGCCACCCCATCAATCTCGCCGCAGAAATGCAGCAGGGTCTTGGCGCAAGCCACCGGCATCAGCGTCTGGATCGCGTGGAAGCGGGTGGGAAGGTTGACCACGCGAATGCCTGGAATACCGGCCCGAATCTGCGCCTCCTCATGCCCCGTCACCACGCCCGCGGTGGGGTAAAGCCCAAGCGTGGGCACCCCCACCTGGGTGAGATAGCCCGAGACATCCACCTTCGACGCCACGCGCGAGAGGGCAATCAGCACCTCCACCGGTGATTTGCCCATCTCATCGGCATACCAGCGCACCATCGCAGGGTCGGCATCCGGCGGAAAGCGGGTGGCGCCATTGACGTAATCCGACCAGCCACGGCTGCCCATGATCCGCAGCGCATCCTGCCAAGTGGCATGGCCGCAGGCGAAGGCCTCCTGCGTCGCCTTGGGGATGGTGACCGGCGCCGCCAGCAGGGTGAGGCTGCGCAGCCGCTCAGGGATGGTCGCCCCCATCACAATGCCCAGGATGCCGCCCAGGGATTCGCCGCAATAATGCACCGGGCCGCCGCCCAGATGGTCCATGATCGCGACCAGATCTTCCAGAAAACCCTCGACATGGATGTGGCTATCGGCGTCGAAATCAAAGGTCGATTGCCCCAAGCCGCGCAGGTCAGGGCAGACCACCCGGTAGAAGCGCGAGAGGTAGGGCACCCAGGCATGCCAGAACACCGCCGAGCGGCCATAGCCATGCTGCAGGATCAGCCAGGGCGCATCGCGCCACGGGTCAGTGTTGTCGTGGATGGTCAGGTGCAGGCTCGGTTTTCCCGGCCTTTGCAGCATGGGCATGGCGGCTTCCTCGGATTTACTGCGGGCAGGATAGGTCGGTTTGCGCCGCGCGGGAATCGCCTGAGGTGAAACCGTGGCATTATTCGCCGCTGTTGCGGCCTCACCCCTGCCTAAGACCCGCCGCGATCAATCGAACAGCATTTCCACCGCACGCGGCGCCATACCGCCATTGGAATGGCCAACCCCAGGCACGAAAGCCATGCGCCAGCCAAAGGGCGCACCAAGCCTGGCAGCCGCCTCCCGCGCTGCGGCAAAAAACGCCTGGCCGCGGCCAAAGCGATGCGGGCCTTGCAGCATCGCCTCGGGCGTCTGGCGCAGATCAGGGTCGGTGAGGCGAATATCCTCCTCGCCCAGCACCACCACCACAGGCCGGGCAAGGCCACGGCGCAGCGCCGCCTCACCCGCCATGGTGCCGGCCAGCCCATAGGGGAAAGCCTGGGTGATATCGGGCCATGTGTAGAAACCGGCATTGGCGAAGACCATGCGATCCACCCCCTCGGCATCACAGAGCCAATTGTAGCGATGGGAGAATTGCGAGCCGGCGGAATGGCCATAGAGGTGGAAACGCCCGGCCGGCGCCGCATCCTCACCCACCGCGCGGCGCGCCGCCGCCACCGCCCGGGGCAGGGCCCAGAAGCTCCAGGCCTCACGCGGGCGGCCGGCGCTGGCGCCATCATTATAGGCGGCGGAGCCGGGATAGGCGGCCTGGCTGAATTCGGGGCAGACCAGCAGGAAGCCGCGCTGCTCGGCATGCACAGCCCAGGTGTCGCGATAGCCCCGCGCCGTGCGGCCAGCGCCATGCAGCACCGCCACCACCGGGCCGCCGGGGCGCCAGGCGGCCGGGCGATGCAGCCAGACCGGCATCTCGCCGCCGGCACTGGGCTCGGCGAAGGTAATGCGCGCTGGCCCCTCGCCGATGGCCGCCTGGGCCAGAGCGGGGGCTGCCATGGCGGCGGGAACAACTCGGCGGCTGATCATCGGGGCATTCTCCAAGGCGGGCAATAAAACCATTCTATATCAACATCACGCTCAGCCAGCGTCCAATTGCAGCCCCTCGCGCCGGATCACCTCGCCCCAGCGCCTCGCCTCCTCGCGCACAAAGCTCGCGAATTCCTCCGGGGTATTGGGGAAGGCCACGCCGCCCAATTCAGCAAAACGCGCCTGGGTGGCGGGCATCTCCAGCATGGCGCGGATATCGGCATTGATGCCGCGCAGCGCCGCCTCTGGCAGGCCCGGGGGGGCGAAAATGCCGAACCAGGTGTTCACATCGAAATTGGCCAATTCGCCGCCCGCCTCACGCAGGGCGGGGATGTCAGGCAATTGCGGGCTGCGCCCGGCTGAGGTGACCGCGAGGCCTCGCACCCGGCCCGATCGCACCAACTCGATCACCCCGGTCAGATTGTCGATGGCAAATTGCACATTGCCGGCGAGCAGATCGGTCTGCATCGGCGCCGACCCGCGGAAGGGCACATGCACCGCCTCCGCCCCCAGCAATTGCAGCATCCAAACGGGGGTGAGGTGGGTGGATTGCCCCACGCCGGTCGAGCCGAAAGCAGCCCGGCCACGCTGGCCACGCACCCAGGCGATGAATTCCGCCAGATTGCGCGCCGGCACATCATTGTTGCAGACCAGCAGATTAGGCCCGCGAATGGTGCCGATGATCGGCGTCTGCTGCGCCATGCTATAGGGCAGGTTGCGGAACAGCGAATAGGCAATGGCCTGGCTGCCGACATTGCCGGAGAGCAGCGTCAGCCCATCAGGCCGCGCCCGGGCCATTTCGGCCGAGCCTATTGTGCCGCCCGCGCCGGGGCGGTTTTCCACCACCACCGGCCCACCCCAGAGAGTTTGCAAATGCTGCGCCACGATGCGGCCGATAATGTCGGTGGTGCCGCCCGGTGCCACCGGCACAATGACGCGCACCGGCCCGGAGGGCCGCCAGGATTGGGCAAAAGCGGGGGCCGCCAGCAAGGGGGCGGCGAGAAGGCTGCGACGACGCATCATGAAATATCCATCTGTAAGCCCTCGCGTTGGATCACGCCGCGCCATTTGACAATCTCGGCCTGCACGAAGGCGCTAAAATCGCCCGGGCTGCCGGGCATCGGCACGCCACCCATCTGGGCGAAGCGGGCGCGGGTCTCGGGCATGTTGAGGAAGCTGTTGATCTCGCGATTCAGCACCGCAATGGCAGCGGGCGGCGTATTGCCATGGGCGAACATGCCGAACCAAGTGTTCACCGCGTAATTCGCCAGTTCGGCCATGGTTTCACGCAGAGGCGGCAATTCGGGCAATTGCGCATTGCGGTCGGCCGAGGTCACCGCCAGGGCGCGCACCTGCCCGGCGCGTATCTGCTGCACCGAGGTGGTGAGATTGTCGAAGCTGAACTGAATATTGCCGGCGACAAGATCCATCATCAGCGGCCCGGCACCGCGGAAGGGCACATGCGTGGCCTCGGTGCCGGTGAGCTGGCAGAACCACACGCCAGAGAGATGCGGCGATTGCCCCACGCCCGAACTGCCATAGGCCAGCTTGCCCGGATTGGCCTTCAGATGGGCTACGAATTCCGGCACGGTGCGGGCAGGGATGGAGGGGTGCAGCAGCAGCGCATTCGGCCCGCGGATCATATTGCCCACCGGCGCCAGGCTCTCGGGCCGGTATTGCAGGTTGCGGAACAGCGAATAGGCAATGGCCTGCGGCCCGATATTGCCCGAAAGCAGCGTCAGCCCATCGGCGGGCGCGCGCAGCACATCCATGGTGCCAATGGTGCCCCCGCCGCCCGAGCGGTTATCGGCCACCGCATTGATCCCGAACCGGCTTTGCAGATGCTGCGCCAGCATCCGGGCCATGATGTCGGTGGTGCCGCCGGGGGCTGCGGGGGCCACGATGCGCATCGGCTGGGTGGGGCGCCATTCGGCCGCATCACCCTGCGCGCGGGCGATACCAGGCAGGAGCAGGGAGGCCAGAATGGCCGAGCGGCGGTGCAACATGGGCTTGTTCCTCGGTTTTTGGTCTTATGCCGCCCTTTTGACGCAAGGCATGGCCGGCGAAAAGGCCTCATAGGCAGCCAAAAAAATCATTCCTTAACAATTATTTGATCCTGCCGAAAAATCGATCACCGGTTCTTGCAATTTTGGGTTTGATCCGCTGCGCAATGGGGCGTAAGGGACCCCCCCGTCATGTTAATGCCACGTACGAACACACCGCCGAAACCCGCCACTGCGAAAACCCTCGCGCCACAGCAGGCGACGGGTTCGGCCATCTTTAAAGGGAGGTCGGGGCCACCAGCCCTGAATTCACCACTGAGCGACACAATTGCACCCGTCACTATCGCCAAGAAACTCGGTTTCAAGCCCGGCATGGTCTGCGCCGTTATTGATCCGCCCAATGGCATGAAACATGGCCTGCCGGCCTCCACCGCCTCGGAGCCAGAGTTGATCCTGGCCTTCGCGGCCGATCGTGCGAGCCTCGGCCGCGCAGCCGCCCGCGCGCTGGATCTCTATGGTGTGGGTGGGCGGCTGTGGTTCGCCTATCCGAGAAAGGGCGGGCCGATTCGCTCCGATCTCGACCGTGACCATGGCTGGGAGCCGCTGACCCAGGCCGGGCTGCTGCCGGTGGCGCAGGTGCCGCTTGACAATATCTGGGTCGCGCTGCGCTTCCGCCTGCGCGAGGAAGTGCCGACGCTGACCCGCAAGGTCTGAGGCAACAGGCTCAACTTTCCGGCTGAATGCCCTGCCGCCGGATGAGGCCGCCCCAACGGGTGGCCTCTTCGGCGATGAAGGCGCGAAACTCTGCCGCGTTGCTGGCGGTGATCTGAAAACCGGTGGCCTCCATCCGCGCCCGCGCCTCGGGTGCCTCCATTGCGCGCCTCGCCTCGGCCGCCAGCCGCTCCACCCGCTCGGCCGGCATGCTGGCCGGGCCAATCAGGCCGTTCCAGGCATAGGAGGTGGCGCCGGCAAGGCCAGCCTCCTCCAGCGTCGGCACATCGGGCAATTGTGGCACCCTGGCCTCGGCGGTCACCGCCAGGGCGCGGGCCTGCCCTTCACGCAGTTGCGGCAAAATGCCCGAGACGATGATCACAATGGCCTGGATGCGCCCGGCCACCAGATCCACCACCGCCTGAGGAAAGCCGCGATAGGGCACATGCACCATCTGGGTGCCGGTGCGCGCCATGAGATCGACCATGGCCAAATGCCCGCCCGAACCGGCGCCGACCGAGCCAAAGGCAATGGCGCCGGGATTGGCCCGGGCATGGGCGATGAATTCGGCAAAGCTGCCCGCCGGCACCGAGGGGTGCACCGCCAGCACCTGCCCGGTGCGCACCAGCAGCGAAATCGGCGCAATGTCGCGCACCGGGTCATAGGCAAGGTTGGGAAATAGCGCCGGCGCGGTGGCGATCGGGCCATTGATTGAGACGCCCAGCGTATGGCCATCCGTGGCCTTGGCCACCGCATCGGTGCCGATATTGCCCCCTGCCCCCACCCGGTTCTCGATCACGAAGGGCTGGCCAAAGACCGTGGTGAAGTGCGGCACCAGGGTGCGCGCCACGGTATCGGGGGTGGAGCCGCCCGGAAAGGGCACGATGATGCGCACCGGCCGCTCGGGCCACACCGCCTGCGCCCGGGCCAGCATGGGGGTGGCGGCGCCCAGGCTCAGGGCGGCGCGGCGGGTGATGGGTGGCATGGCGGTCTCCTCGTCCTCCCGCCGGAATAGCGCGAAGCATGGGGCACAGGGCAGCCCCCTACCCCGCAGCCTCCACCGAGACGATCCGCCAGGCCCAGTCCTCGCCATCCGGCCCCCTGGTGTGCACCGTCTCGCCCGGGCGAATGATGCCGGGAAAGCCGATGGACCAGAGGCTGGCATCATCCAGCGCGTGCCCGCCCTCCGGCATGCGCAAATGCCAACCAAAATCGGCATCATGCTGAAGGTCGCCCCGGCGATCAGGCGCATCGGGCGCATCAAGCCAGGCTGGCCAGGGCTCCGGGTCGGCCAGCCAGGCCTCGGCGCTGGGCCCGCCATGCGGGTCGAGCGCCAGGCGGATGCGGATGCGCCGCGCCGGGTCGCCCATCGGGCGGCCCGGACCGGAAAGCAGGGTCATGGTGATCTCATGCATGGCCCTGGCCTTATAGCGCATCCGCGCTGCCTTGGGGTGCGGGCTTACCGAAAGGTGACCAGCCCGCCCTGTGGGCTGCCCAGCACCGTATCATCGCGCATGGCCACATGGCCGCGCACAATGGTGGCCACCGGCCAGCCATGGCAGAGATGGCCGGCAAAGGGCGTCCAGCCGCAGGGGCTGGCAATCCAGTTCTCCTCGATCCGGCGCTGCGCCTTCATATCCACCAGCGTCACATCGCCATCATAGCCCAGCGCCAGCCGGCCCTTGCCGACGGCGCCATAAACCCGCGCGGGGCCGGCCCCCATCACATCCACCAGACGGGTGAGGCTGAGCCGGCCGGCGGAGACATGGTCCAGCATCAGCGGCAGGATGGTCTGCACCCCGGTCAGGCCCGCGGCGGTGGCGGGCCAGGGGCGCTCCTTGGCAGCGCGCGAATGCGGCGCGTGGTCAGAGCCCACCACATCGATGGTGCCATTGGCCATGGCGGCCCAGGCCGCCTCCATATGGCGCACGTCGCGGATCGGCGGGTTCATCACCGCATAGCCGCCCAGCCGGTCATAGGCCTCATCGGTCTGGGTGAGGTGGTTGAGCAGCACCTCCACGCTGGCGATGTCGCGGCATTCACCCAGGAATTCCAGCTCCTCGGCGGTGGAGACGTGCAGGATATGCGCCGGCCGGCCGGTCTTGCGCGCCAGGCCCACCAGGCGCTTGGTGCCGATCAGCGCGCATTCCACATCGCGCCATTCGGCATGCAGCCGGTGCGGGCCACCGGCCTCATAGGCCGGCTTGCGGGCCTGCAGCCGATACTCATCCTCGGAGTGATAGGCGATGGGGCGGCGGCCTGAGCGCATGGCGCGCTCCAGCGAGGCATCATCCTCCACCAGCAGGTCGCCCGTGGACGAACCCGCAAAGATCTTCACCGCGCAGACATTGGGCTCGACCTCCAGCCGGGCGAGGTCATCAAGATTGGACTTCGCACCGCCGACATAAAAACCGATATCGCACCAGGAGCGGCCCTGGGCGTAGCCGCGCTTCCATTCCAACTGCTCGGAGGAGGTGATGGAGGGCGTGGTGTTGGGCATATCAAAGACGGTGGCGATGCCGCCCAGCAGCGCCGCCTTGGTGCCGCTCTCCAGCGTTTCCACCGAGGCGTCGCCCGGGTCCCGCAAATGCACATGGGCATCGATCATGCCGGGCAGGACATGCAAATGGGCGCAATCGATGCTCTGCGTGGCACTGGCCAGCCTGAGGTCGCCAATGGCGGCGATCTTGCCGGCCCGCAGGCCGATATCGGCGCGCGTCTCGCCCCAGGGGAGCACGCATGTGCCATTCTTCAGGATCAGGTCGAAATGCTGCGGCATGGTGGGTTCCTTATGTGTCCGCTGTACATACCATGTAAATCATATAGTTATAGGTCGTACATCTACCCAGTCCACAGGTTGATGCCCGGTTGGAGCAGATTGCGGGCGGATTTAGGCCCTGTGGACGGATTTGACCAAGAGGAAGACACAAGCGAGAGCGATGAAAGCGTCATAGTTGCATCGAACTTTTGGATGATGCCGGCGGACCGGCTACACCCGCAAGTGCTTGAAAAAAAGCCTCAAAGGTTCCGCTCTGCGACAATCGCCAGAACCGCCTCCAGACCGTGTTCCACGGCCCAAACTCGGCGGGGAGCGGGCGCCAGGTGATGTTGTGCACCGTGAAATAATGCAGCGCTTCAAGAAAGCGCCGATCGTCGCACCCCTTGCCGCCGCGCCGTGAGCGAACCGCCTGGAACACCTCCGGCACGATTTCCCAGTCTTCTTCTGTCATGTGCGTCAGCATGGTCGGCTCCCAAAACCGACCCGCTATGAGTCACGCATTCGACCGCGCCGGAATCCCGAAAACCTCTGCTTCCGCGATTCCGTCCAAAGGGCCTAGGCCCGCCCAGCCTGTGGTGGAGGATGTGCGCTGCGACCTGCTGGTCGGTCAGACCTGATCGAGGTTTTCCGCGATATAGGGCGGCAGGTAGAAGCAACTGGCATGGATCTCGGGCGACCAGTAGCGCGTCAGGCCCAAAATCCCAGCCTTTTCCGCCCGGGCCCGAATCTCCGCCGCGGGGAGCGCGCGCAGCCCGGCCGCCTTGGCGGACCAGCCCAGCGTCATAAAACCACCGACATAAGTCGGCACGGCGGCGACATAGGCCGAGACCTCGGCGAAGAACTTCGCACGCCGGATCGAGGTTTCACGCAGCTCATCGGCCTGCATGAAGGGCACGCCGCATTGGTTCACGATCAGGCCATTCGCAGTCAGGATGCGCGCGGCATTTTGATAGAATTCATCGGTGAACAGCACCTCGCCCACGCCAATCGGGTCAGTGCTATCGACGATGATAACATCGAAGCTGGCATCGGGCGCGCGGCGGACATAATCAATGCCATCGCCCACAATCACCTCGCCACGCGGGTTGGTCCAGGCATCGCCGGCAATATCGGCCATATGCTCCTGGCAGAGCCGGATGACCTCGCCATCGATCTCGACCATGACGGCTTTTTCGACCGTGGAATGCTGCAGCACCCGTTTGAGCACGCCGCCATCACCCGCGCCGATGATCAGCACGCGCTTCGCATCGCCATGCGCCAGCAGCGGCACATGGGTGAGCATTTCCTGATAGACGAATTCATCCCGCTCGGTGATCTGAATGACGCCATCAAGCACCATCACCCGGCCATGCGAGAAGCTCTCGAACAGCACGATGTCCTGAAATTCGGACTGGGTGCGGGCAAGCTCACGCTTGACCAGAAAGCGCTGACCCCAATCGGGGTAGAGGGTTTCGTTGATCCAGGAATCGGTGGCCATGACAGCACTCCAAAAAACGACAGGGCGGAGCCTTAAGGCCCCGCCCCGCAACAGTCACACGACAGGTTTGTGTCAGCCGATCAGGCCGCGCTTATGCTCGGAGAGCTGGATGCGCTCGGGCAGGAAGCCGGTCTTCAGATGCGGAATGGCCTTATAGGGATCGCATTCGCCGCAGACGAAGATGTCGAGCGCGGCATAGTCACGCTCGGGCCATGTGTGGATGGAGACATGGCTTTCCGCCAGCACCAGCACGCCCGAGACGCCGCCATTGGGCGAAAAATGGTGGAAATGACCATGCAGGATGGTGGCACCCGAAGCGATGGCAGCATCACGCAGCACCGTATCGATATGCGCGGGGTCGTCCAGATTGGTTGCCCCCCACAGATCAATGATCAGGTGGGTGCCCGCAAAGCGGACGCCATTGCGCTCCACGAAGTAGTCCTTCGCTTCGCTGACATGGGTGACAGAGTCTTGGGTATTGCTCGAGAGCATCCCCAGCGGGAGAGCGTCCATTCAGGGCACCTTTCCAACCAGAAGATGACCAGTTTCGGCTGTGCGGCCCCAGCGGCCGTCGGTTCGATCAGGTCCAGAGCCCTGTGTATGCGGCAAGAGTGCGGGGGGCGCAAGCGAAATCGTCCCCCCGCCCAAAAAAATTTCGGGCCACCCCCAGGGTCACGCGGAACTCACCGCGCCATGACGCTTCGCGTCCGCAACTGATCCAGCTTGGCCGGCAATACCCGGAAGAGTTCCAGTTCGCGCTGCAGCCGCGGAAGGTCCGCCAAGCCGCGCACCGGATCGCTGGTCAGCAGGTTAAAGGCGGCCTCCCCCGGGCTGCCGGCCAGGATGGGGCTGCGGGCAGCGCGCAGGCCGGCCAGACCCTGCCGATCATCCGCCAAGGCCAGCAATGCCGCCTGCCGCACCAGACCGCGCACCAGGCTGGGCGGCAATGGCGCAGAGAGGCCCTCCATCGCACGGTCAAGATGGCGACCCAGCGCCGCCGCGGCCCCGGCAAAATCCCGCCGCTCGGCCAGAAATTCGGCCAGGGCCTCATCACCATCAGCCCCGAGCGCCGCGAAGGCACTGGCCTCGCCCTGGCCATGGGCGGCGCGGGCGCGGGCCTCCAGCAGCGCCCGCTCGCGCTGCAGGGCCGGGGCAAGATCGGCTGAGGCGCTCTCAGCGAGGGCCGCCAGCGCCCGCGGCGCATCACGCCCGCGCAAATGCAGCATGGCCAGCCGCGCCCCGGCGGCGGCGCGGGCCGGGCCGGGCGCAGCGCGGGCCATCACTTGATTCAGCAGGGCCACGGCGCGGTCCGGCAGGTCGAGCGCCATGAGCCTTTCGGCCAGCATCGTCAGTGCGGCAGTTCCATCAGGGCCGCTCGGGATGAGTTCGGGATGCGCGTCATGCAAGGCCACGGCGTTGAGCGGCGACGCCTCCTCGATGGCGCTGATGAAGGCCTGGGCTATGGCGGGCTGCAAGGCGGCCTGCCTGTCGGGGAAAAGTGCTGCCGCCTCGCGCAGCAGGGCCAATGCGCCAGCCGCATCGCCGCCGGCCTGCCGCAAGGCAGCGATGCGGCCGCGGGCAAAAAATTCATCCGCATCATTGCGCCAGGCGAAGAGGGTCTGTTCGAGGTTGCGCGCGGCGGTGATGGCATCGATCTCACGCCGGGCCAGTCGGAGTTCGGTGGCGCGGCGCATGGCCTCGGCCCGCATCCGCCGGTCACGCCCCGCCATCATGGCATCATAGGCGGCCAGCGCCGCCTCGGCCTCGCCCTGCCGCTCTGCCAGGATGGCGCGGGCGAGTTCCAGCCCGGGCAGCGCCTCGCCACCATCGAGCAGCGCGCGGGCGGCCGGCAATTGGCGGGCATCGCCCAGCGCCTCGGCCACACGCGGCAAGAGGTTGCGCTGCAACGCCTCGGGGTAGGTGCCCAGGATGGCACGGCCGCTGATGATCAGGGGGGCTGCCTGTTCGCCCTGGCCGCTGAGGGCCAAATAAAGGCCCCGCCAGAGTGCTGCCTCCTGCGTCACCGGCTCCGCATCGAGGATCACGGCCTCCTCCAGGCGGCCGGCGGTGAGTGCGGCGGCGCCCAGCAGCAGCGTGGACCGCGCCTGGGCCGCCACCAGCGGGTCCTCCTCTCGGGCCAGCTTCACCATGGCTTGGGCTTCCTGCGGCTGGCCGAGCGCCAGCAGGGTTTCCGCCGCGGCCAGACGGGGCATGCCGCGCGACAGCGGCGCCATCTCAGCCAATCCGCGGCTCTGCGCCCGCAGCCGCGCCGAGAGTTCACCGGGCGTGCCATGCGGCAGATCAAAGCTACGGGTCACCGTCTCCGGCAGGATGGCGCTGGCCTGCTCAGCCTGGGAGAGCATTGTGCCCAGAGCCAGCCGGCCGCCACCCTCGGCACCGAGCAGAAAACGGTCAGCGTTCGCACGCATCACCAACGCATCGGAGCGCGCGATCACCGCCACGCCCAGCGCCGTTTCCAGCACTTGCAGATCGACCAAATGCCGGGTGCCGACGACCCGCGCCTGATCCTGCCGCAGGGTGCCCAGCAGCATTGGCAGGCCAGATTGGGGGTCCTGGATCGACACGACGCGATGCGCCCCGCTGACCAGCATGGCCAGGTTGCCCGCGCCATCCTGCACCACAAAAATCGGTGCGCGCCCCGCGGCTGGGGCGGCGGCGGGCGCGATCTCGAGTTCCCATCGGGGCCCGGCGCGCCGAAGTATTGGCGTGCCATGGGTTGCGCTCAACGTCAGCAAGGCGCCGGCGGGCAGCGCCTGATAGGCTATACCCGGGCGCGGCATTGAGGCCTGCGGCGCCTCCGGCGCGGCATCGAGGATAATGAGCCATTCCTCGCCGCGCCGAAGCATGGCGGCGCCGGTTTCCGGTGGGAACGGCAAGCTCCAGCCGCGGCTGACCCCCGCAGGGGCCGAAGTGGAGCCGGGCACAGGCTGGGTGGGCGGCAAGAGAAGTGGCGCAGGCAGCCTCTCACGGGTGGAGGATTCCGTTGCGGTCGCAATGGCCGTTGCTGCCTGAACTGAGGGAATCGGCGCAATGGGCTGCTCCACTGCGGCTGGCGGTGGCGGCCGGGTTTCGCGCGCAGGCTGTGTGGCGGGCAGGGCTCGGGGGGGGCTCGCCATGGCTGGCCTTGCGGCCTCGGCCGGCGGATCAAGCGCGTCGAAGACCAGCTTGGGTCCGATGCGGAAATTCCGCAGCCGAGCGCCAGCCCGCAAGGTGATCTCCACGCCACCCGGCACCACCCGCAACGTGCTGACATTGCGTGGCAGGCGCCGCAGCGATGCCACCGCCAGATCTGTACCAGGCGGCAGACGCACAATATGGGTCTCGCCGTTGCTCTCCACCGAATAGGCCGGTGGGCGGGGCCAGTCGAACACGATGCGGCTGTAGCCTGCATGCTCACCCACGCGCACTGCGATGCGCGGGGCCTCAACAGCCGGTCGGTCGGCCGGCGGTGCCGCGCTGCCAGCAGGCTGCGCCGAGACCCCGCCGCAGATCAGCATGGCTGCAACCAGGCAGGATGAAAGGCGCATCAGACGCAATCCCTCAGCCGAATATCGATATCGGCCGGCAATGACGCAAGCGCGGGGACTGACAGCATGATCACCAGCCTGATGGCCCCATCCTGGTATGGCATTGCTTTAGGCATGAGCAGCGATCGGTCCAATCGTCTCCCGAGGGGTTTGAGCAATGCAGCGCTGGACGACGCAGTTCGAGACACCGCCTGCGTCGCAGCGATCATGATGAAGGCATCCGGGCCGCGCCGCGCATCTCCAACCCCGTCATCGGCGCCATGTTCCGGTCGATGATGACCAGACCAACATCGCCGGCACGCGGCCTGACCGAGGCCTGCCCTCCGTCGCTGGTTTGTTCGACATTGTTAAAACTCCAACCCGTCAGATTGTAATACATTGTCGACAGCATGCCCATCTGCTCGCCGCCGACAGGGATATCGGCAATCATTGAGGGGTGGGCCGGCCTCGAAGCCGGCTGAGTTCCGCGGTGGCCGCCCGCGCCCTTTCCGGGCGCATGGCGGCCAGCACCGGCGATGCCTTGGCCTCTCGCATGCGTTCGATCACCTGCAGCAGGATCGGCATCTCCAGGTCATCCAGAATGGCTGCGGCATCACGCGGCCGCATGGCTTCATAGACCCGCACAAGTTGCCGAATCCTTGCCTCCTCACGCTCGTCGCGCACGCGCACCTCGCCCTCCAGCCCCGACTGCAGCGCGCGCAGTTCATTCACCCGCTCAGCCATCCGACGCTCAGCCGCGCCCAACAGGAGTTCGCGCTGCGCCAGTTCCTCGGCCTGCCGATCCAGTTCGAGCCGCCGGGCGCGAAGGTTTTCCAGCAGCACCCGCTCGGCCTGCGCCTCGGGCGCGGCCTGAATGGGCGGGGGGGAGGCGAGCGGCGTGGCTAAGGCCGGCGGGGGGGGGCGGGGGGCCGGG
>Ga0214921_10004189_pt1 | contig 21440 bp, 35 predicted proteins | sample LL1505_MetaG_FD_177992 | JGI IMG/M metagenome (GOLD analysis project Ga0214921, IMG submission 177992) | Freshwater microbial communities from Lake Lanier, Atlanta, Georgia, United States - LL-1505 | ecosystem: Environmental > Aquatic > Freshwater > Lake | place: USA: Georgia | collected... | reverse complement strand
TCGATACCGATGCCCAATACGGCGACATGGAATCATTCTATGCCGTTTCAGCCAGTACTCTTGAAGACATGGCCGACGCGCTAGAGGCTCCAACCCTGACGGAACGTGCTATGGCCGGTGACGCCATCGCTGCTAAGCGGTTCCTGTATGAGGCTGGCTTTACCGACGAACAAGGCCAATGGCTGCCGCAGTATCAACCCATTCCCGAGGCCACCAATGCGTAACTACCTAACCCTTTTGGTTTCCGTCATTCACCCCAGTTACGAAATGACTATAAATCGTTATTGTTTAGGGTTTTCATTGGACGACACACGATTACGGGATTTTGATATTGATAGTTGGGCTACACCGGCTAATCGGCAAAAAATTCTGTCTTTGCTGTGCGAGGATTGGCTAACTGACGATTGCGCCGTGGTTGGTTGTGAACAAATTGCTGGCTCCGTTCAGTGGGATGACATACACAGAATCTGATGACTAAACAACTTTCCCCCGCCGCGCAGGCGGTTGCATCGGCTTACGACGACACGCCTGAGAAAGAAACAGGCAATCACCGTTACCTCTGGCTCGCCGCCGCCCTGCGGGCTGCTGCTGATCAGGTGGTGCCAGAAGAGGGCAAAGAGTGTGAATGTTTCACCAACGAAGCCATTCGCCTGAACCGAATGGGCGTTCGCGCCGAATTCCTCGCCATCGCCGACAAACTGGGGGCATTGCCCAATGAGTGATTTATCCCCCGCCGCGCAGGCTGTCCTGGATGCGTTCAACAATCGAGGCTTGTCCAGCAGGGAATGGCATGACGGCAAGGCTGCTTCACTGAAACTCGCCGCCGCCCTTCGTACTGTTGCGGATCAAATCTGCATGAAGCAGCCGTTAGGTAGCACCGATGCTGATGCTGGTGTTTTTGCTGCACACCACGCAATCAGCAACTCGTTCCTCGCCATCGCCGACGAACTGGAGGCACAATAAAAGAACTACTCGCCTTTGCTGACGAACTGGAGGGCCAGTAGTCTGAACCTCTAATTTTGTGGCTAACATTAAAATATTTTTACATTCAGTACTTATTTAATAAATGAGTTTTTGATTGCTTGCTAAGATAAAGAGTAACTAATTTTAAAAATGTCCGATATTTTTAATACACCAATAAAGTTTGTTAACGATTATATTGAGAGGTTGAGAGACGCAGAACCATTAAATACTCTTAGTTCTAATCCAATAATGCAGGCCGATGATCGCTATATTGGCGACATACAAAATTCTTTTAAAAATTTAAAAGCTGACTATGATAAATCTGTTTCTGCTGCCTTAAACAATGATAAAAGACAAGAACTTTCTGATTTGTTTTTAGAAAGACAAAAATATTTAAAAGATTTAGGCGGAGAAGAAATACAAACTTTTGCTAATCGGTTGAATAATTGGGAGAGAGAAACGGGTTTAAGTTTTAACGGTATAAACGTTAAAGATTTTGGAGGGGTTCAACATGAAACTATTAGTCATCACTTACCTTGGTTAACTGGATTTTCGCCTGATGTACAAGATAAGAATATAGAGCAAGTTAAAATTGAAGCTAGTCCAGCTAGTCCGTTAAATGAGGCTTTTGCTTCCACGGTTGATAATGTTCTCCGTTACGACACAAAAATAGATTTAAAAAAAGTTTTTACAGGAGACAAAGAGCGTTTAAAAGATTTTTATATTGCACAAGGTAACTATGCCAAAACAAAGGCAGTACTTAATGATCCTAAAACATTTTTAGATGCATCCATTTTGTCTAATCCTTTTAGAGAAGTGGGTAGCTTAAATCCCGAAAGTATAACTTCTCCTTTTGACGCTGAACTTGCTCTTCGTTTAAATACAGCAAATAAAATTTTAGATCAAAAATTTACGCAACCTTTAAAGCAAAGATACGAAAATTTAGGAAAAGTTCAAGCTCCTTTTGAAATTTCTAGAGACTTTATACCTTCATGGAGTGCAGACGAATCCCTTCTTTCTGGCTCAGGCGGTGAAGAGTGGCGAAAATTAAGAAATTTATCTGTTAAAGAAACAAATTACAACAGATTATTAAATTTAGCTGAAAGTTTAAAACGATATTCTACATTGAAAAATGGAGGCCTGGGCGAATTATTTTTTCACTCGGATCCAGTAACAGCCGCTGTTAAAGGTATTCCTGAAACTGCGCGAGCAATTAAGCGTACCCCAGCTTCTTTGTTACCAGGAGCTGCTGATTTAATACCTAGCCCTGAGGCTATTCGCACCGGATATGCTAAAGGTCCGATAGAGATGGGTAAACAAATGGCATCAGAGTTTATTCAAAGTTTACCTGCCGCAGCAGCTTCTGCTGGGATTTTATCCACACCAATTGCCGCTCCATTTGCTCCGGGGATTGGTGCAGGGCTGGTTGGGGCTGCTGTTGCTAGAGCTGCAAACGAAGTTGTCCGTCAAGAAACTGGCGAAGGAATTATTCCTAAAGTCCGTCAGTTTATCGGCACCGCCCCCAGAACTGGTGTGGCTGCCAAACCTACTTCTGCAAATCAACCGTTAACCGCCAAAATTCGTCCTTTGTCCGCTAAAGAAAAAACAAACATGATAAACCGGGAAAATCGTAATGAATTGCAACGTCGCATAGACCTGGCCAGGGAGAGGTTTAACCCACGCCGAGGGGAGTTTGGGTTATCTGAATTATTATTTGGACGTTAATCCATTAAACTTTATATTATGAGTTGTTTTTATAACAATGGCAGATCACGCTAAAGCCAAGCGGTTGGCAAAAGAGCACATGAAGTGCAACCAACCTCAACGGGCTCCCTCAGGCGACACCCATAAATGGGTAGTTAAATCCTGCCACGGCGGAGAAGAAAAAATTGTACGTTATGGCCGCCGTGGTTATGAAGACTACACCCAACATCACGATAAAGATCGTCGAGCCAACTTTAGAGCTAGGATGCGCTGCGATGAGCCTATGGATAAAAATTCTGCACGATACTGGAGCTGTTCCAGACTCTGGTAGTTACATAACGTGTGGAATCTCTGGAGTAAAGCTTTAGGGGAAAAAGCATCGGTGCACAACCGAGAAGCCGATCTCATTGCTTTAATTCGTACTTTTATATTTGTTAGCTACTTTTTAACTAATTTGTTTATTGTTGCCGGTGTGGTGCGACACTGGAATGATGGAGTAAAACAAGTTTTTCCCATGGGGAATAACCGTTATAATTAGGGTACGTAAAAATCTTCCGCCGTGTTTGTTTTAAACGGAAATCCCTTACCTTTGGACGTTCCTTTTGAAGCAGGGGATACCCTTTACCCAGCAAACTGGCTTCGATTATCTTCGCCTGAAGAACGGGCTGCTATTGGAATCACAGAAGTCCCCGACTCACCTACTCCCTATTACGATCAGAGGTTCTACTGGGGATATACGGCTAGCGGTACTTTGATCCCCAAAGACCACGGAGTTTTAGTTTCTGGTTGGATTGATCAGACTCGTACGACCGCAAATACTCTGTTAAGTCCCACAGATTGGGCAGTTGTTCGTGAAGTTGATAACGGAACCCCAGTGTCCAGCGGTGTTAAAACTTGGCGTCAAGACATTAGGTATTCCTGCAACGATAAAGTACTGTATATCGGCACGACTAATAACACCGACGAACTAGCAGCTTATATAACTGGATCTGGTTATCCAATGTGGCCTCAGTTAAATCCCCCCGTGGTCGAAACACCTAGTGGAGTTAATTCAGATGTTGTCTTCTCAACTAACTCCACATCGAGTGCCTTCGGCTCCACTGTTGTTTTTTCGTCTAGCTCCACCTCAAGCTCTTTCAGCTCTGATGTGAGCACTACCTTCTAATCACAACACGGGAACTTCGTATTCCTTAGTTACGTTTACATAGTGTTTCCAGATAACTTCTGAGCTGTTACCAGCCCACTTAGCCGCTTGAGCCACGGGAATTTCCGCTTCTATCCAGCGACTTATAGCTGTGTGCCTTAGATCATACGGACGGTATCTGTGTTCCGTCAATCCTGCACTGTGCAGTTCTTTCATCCGGTCATAAAAATAACTCTGAAACGCACAGCGATTCCAGGGAAAGATATAATCGGAAACTTTAGGGGTTTCCTCAAGAATTGCTTGGCAGCGGGTGTTCAGTGGAACCCACCTTTTACGGTTTGTTTTAGTCGAATTTTTATGCCCGTGGGTTAGAGTGTAGTTGCTATGTACTAAAACTTTATCGTCTTTTATATCAGTCCACTTTAATGCCCGCACTTCTCCTGTTCGCATAGCCGTCTGTAACATAAATTCGGAGTAATGATCCCACCTAGCGCCATTCTTGGTCGGTTTACTGTTTAAAGCAATAAGTACAATTGAAGTTTCTGTCTGCGGGATTACAATAATATCTTCGTCTTCTTGCGGAGGTTTAGGCATCCGAAATGAAGAAATCGGATTTTTTGGTAATAGACCTATATCTTCGTTACACGCCCACCTATAAAGACTTTTTACATACATAGCTACCCGGCGGCTCGATTTAACCGGTTTTTCACCCAAAACCCAGGTCATGACTTGCCTTCCGTCTGCCAAATTTACCACGGGGCATCGGTTTATCCATTTTTCTACCTGGTTATAATCCGCAGCCAAACTGGTTGGGCATAGAGTGATTGCGCGTTCAGCCCGGAATTGGACCCAGGCTTCTTGGATTGTAATGGTCATGCTGTGATGTAGAAAATATCAGTGTACTAGGCTTAAGGACGAAATCCCAGCAATTGCCGGTTATCAGCACGATTCCACTAAACCCGACTGAAGCCCCGTCCGTCGTAGCTTGCGTAATGATCGCTGTACCACCTGACGGCAGTACTCGCGGCTACAGCTTAGTTGTCTAGCTACCTCAGCCAAGGTCCGCCATTCATTGCTGCCGTCAAGACCAAAACGTAACATAATAACTACCCGTTCTTTGGGCATTAAGTTGGCTTGGTCTAATAAAGTCCAAACAGCAGCACTACGTTCATCCAATTCAGCCCGCTCCATGGGTGGTAATTCTTCACTTGGGAGCACATCAATCAACTCTGAAGGATCTGATTTTGATTTGACCACTCCTTGCAGACTGACAGTAGCACTTCGTAATTCGCAACCCAACAACTCCTCCACTTCAGCCTGTGGAAGATCCATGCACTCAGCCAGCTCTGATACGGATGCTGGGCGACTTGAACCTTGAAGTAAATTAGCTTTAGCGGCTCTTAACTTAGTTAACTTTTCGTTAATATTTACTGGTATGCGGATTGTCCGGCTTTGCGTCGATAGAGCCCGATTTAATCCTTGGCGAATCCACCAGTAAGCGTATGTACTAAAACGATTGCCCCTCGTGGGATCAAATTTCTCTACTGCTCTAGTCAATCCTATTGTGCCTTCCTGTATTAGATCCAGTAGATCTAACCCTTTGCCCTGGTAACGTTTCGCTAAATTCACGACTAACCGCAAATTAGAGGTAATCATTAAGTTTTTTGCTTTTTCACCTGATCGCAGTGTTTTCTTCTCATCCGTGCTCAAATGTTCAATTGGTTTTCCTGACAAAAGTGCCATGGCCTGTACTTTTCGCCCCAAGGTAAGTTCCTCCTCAGGGGTAAGTAGCTTATGACGACCAATTTCGCCAAGAAACGCACTAAGTGAGCTGGTCATGGCGTAGAACTCTGATTATTTAATAAAGGTAGGAGACTTCGGCCTCCGCAAGGTAGTCTACCACTCTAATCTTTTATCGCGCACGTGAAACTTGGAGTTATTTTGAACATTTTAAATGTTTGATTAAGAGCTTATTTAAGTACTTTTACGGCTAGATTGTAGGTAGCTGCGACTGCCGGATTTTGAGCGCCGCCGAGGAGAACGAGCTTTTATTTGATCTCAACTGCCTCCAAAGACGCACAGCCCGCAAACGGTTTAGGAAAGATATATTAGAAGCTTGGGACAATAAATGTGCATATTGCGGTAGTGACCGGGCACATACTTTAGATCATATTGTACCGCGAGCTAAAGGCGGATCAACAAAGCGTGGAAACCTGCTTGCTTGTTGCCCTACATGTAATTTGGATAAATCTGATATAGATATGCTGCTTTGGTATAGATCACAGACTTTTTGGACAACAGAACGAGAAACAGCTATTTTTGATTGGCTTAGTTATAATCATGAACAAAGCATTGCTGCTAGAGAGTACGAACGAATCTGCAGAAAGCCCATTTCGCTTCCAAGTTCCGCCCCCGTGGACGAAAAAGAATCTGATCAGTCTGAATGAGAGTATAGTATAAGTATCTAGTTTTAGCCGCATGCCTCGCAAGAATCTTAGTAAAGCTCTTGATTTTAGTCGTTCTGTACTACCTTTAAATGATCTTGTAAGTACTGTTAATGCCACTCAAGAAGATGTATTTTTAGTCTTAGATACTAACGAAATTCAAGCATTAGCTCAACCAAGCAAATTTCACTGAGCGGAGTATCTAATTCGCTTACTCAGTTACCTGCTTTTCAACAGAGTGTAAGCGGTATTGTTCAACAGTCTTTTCGTCAGCTTAACTTTGCTTACGGAGCTTTTTACGACACATCACGTCAAGTAAGTTCTGGGACTACAAGCAAGAACTACATGCGTTGCAATACTGTTTCGCTGACTTCTGATGGTATTACTATTGCTTCTGGAACCCGTTTTATTGTTTCTATTTCAGGTACTTATAATATTCAATTTTCAGCTCAGTTTGAAAAAAGTGATGCAGGTAATGATAATGTAGATGTTTGGTTTGTCAAAAATAATGTAGATTTACCTTGGTCAAATACGCGATTTACTTTAACCGGCGGGGATGGCCACGGTGTTGCCGCATGGAATTACTTTTTAACGGGTGCTCCCGGCGACAATTTTGAAATTGCTTGGTCGTCTCCAACCATTAGCGCCGTGGTTGCAGCCTATAGCGGGATAACAAGCCCTACCCGCCCTAGTATTCCTTCTGTTATTGTTACTTTTAATCAGATTGCTTAATCAACGTTTTGCCAATTTAGTAACAATACCTGCTACAACTTCAATTATTTTATAAAGTTTACCGTAAATTTTATTATCGTTAGGTGTTGGAGTTAAGTTTACAATAATCAAAGCGGCGGCATGAAGAGCAGCGCCTAGAGCAACTAACTCAGCACCGTGGAGGCCAAGGTAAGCGATTAAAGCTGACATGATGAATATGAATGTTCAGCTCTATATTAGCGAGAGAGTATCAGAGTGTCTATTTTGTCATTGATAGAACGCAGCCATGTCCTAATCTCATCTAAATCATTATTTAAATCTTTCTTAAGCACATAGTCAATAGGTAATTTTTCAATCTTTTCTTCAACTGAATTTAACCTAGTTTTGATGTTTTCAAACCTTTTATCGGTTACTCGTTGCCTTTGTTCGTAGGTCCATCCAAAGAGTCCGATAGCGGCGGCAATTCCAGTCACTAAAGCCTCCATTGCCGCGCCTCCAAACATACAAATCAATTCTAACCACCCATAAGATTTTTTGTAGGCTAAACTAGGGGCAACGCATATTGAGTCGGATGTCTGAATTTTCTAAAAATCTGGAACTTGATGTTGTCCTTGCTAGTGGGACTTCTACCGGTGGTTTACAACGTACAGAGTCATCTCACTTTGATCAACGTCGGAGAGTTAGCGGCAGCGGCGTGGTTGTAGACACTACTAATTCTAAAGAATATACGGTTGATGGTTACTTTGGTCTCTCTGATTATTATCCCTTAACTGTTAATGGCACTGGTATTCTTCAAGTTAATATCCGGGATCAAAACAACGTTCGTGACGTAGTTATCTTAAATAGTTCTGGCACTCCTGTTGTATTTGCTAAACCTTCTAAATTAAGCAGCCGCAAGAATTCTGTAACCCAGACCAGGATTTCCGCATCTGGGTCACATTATATGTACATCCAGTTGAACGGTCGCAGTGGGTGCGAGTATCGTATTGGGGTAGACGTTTACAACCAGTGATGCGGATTTCTGCAGCCGGTATCGAGCTTATAAAAAAATTTGAAGGTTGTGAACTAACGGCGTATCGTGATGCCGTGGGCGTTTTAACTATAGGTTACGGCCATACGGGTCCAGATGTAAAAGAAAATCAAGTTATAACGGAAAGTGGCGCCGAGGATTTACTTCGTCGAGATCTTGAATACTTTGAGCGCGAGGTAAGTGCGGCTCTAACGGTTCCGATAAATCAAAATCAGTTTGATGCTTTAGTTAGTTTTGCATACAACATCGGTATTGGAGCTTTACGGTCCTCTACTCTATTGCGTCTTCTTAACGAAAAGACCGACAAAAAAATTGTTGCTTCTGAATTTTTAAAATGGACAAAGGCAGGAAGTCAAACATTGCCTGGGTTGGTAACCAGACGAAAAGCCGAACAAGAGTTATTCTTAAAGGGCGCGAAGAACGACATTTTGGCCCACACCATTATTGCTCAGCGTGACACGTGGCTTAAGCGTAAGCCTTTGCAAGCTTCTGAGCTAGACGCCGTTGAGAAGCTTTTTGTACCCAAAGGCGCCGCACATGAATGGAGTCAGATAAGTATCTTACCTGGCGAGACGCATTACAAAGTTTCCTTGTCCGCGCAACCTGAAGCGACTTGGTGGTTTTTCCCCACGCACTGGAAAATAATCAACGATCCTAAAGTTGTCGAGCAAAGTCCTGTAGTAAGTCATCCGACTAAATTAGTACTAGATGTTCCTTACTATTCACAACGAGATAACGCAGTTGATCCAGAGCGTACTTGTTTCAGCAGTTCTTGTGCAATGCTGCTTAAATATTTAAAACCTGGTAGTATTTCAGGTGACGACGAATATATTAATACAGTTTTTACTTTTGGAGATACTACAAGTGCTCCTGTTCAGCTGGATGCTTTAGCGCATTACGGCGTGGAGGCTGAGTTTAAGCAGAACGGTGGTTGGACCGATATTGATTCTCAGTTAGTACGGGGTATACCAGTCCCTATTGGTATTTTGCATCACGGCCCTGTCAGTAACCCCACGGGCGGCGGCCATTGGATCATAGTTATTGGACGTAACGAAACCAACACGGCTTATGTAGTTAACGATCCTAACGGCGAGCTAGATCTAGTCAACGGTGGCTACATAAACTCCAACGGAAAACGTCTGGTATACTCAAAAAAGAATCTGTCTTCCCGTTGGCTTGTTGAAGGTCCTGGGTCTGGCTGGTTTATCAAAGCTAAAAAATGAGGTCACACTATGTCTTCACGCAAAAAACTGGTTAAAGAAGCACTTCGTAATTTCTGGCTCTATACAACTGGAGAGATTGCTTACTTCCAGCTTTGGCTAAGGGAACGTAATATCCGAAAACAAGCCAAAAAAGATCTGGAAAAATTTAAAAATCTATAAATAAGTCTTACAGGTTGTCTTTATTTGCTTGTTGCCGAACGATGCTAGGATCTCTAGACAAGCAGGATCCATCGTGGACACTGAAAGTTTTTTGATCAACTGGGATACGCAAGCGGAACAGCGAAAAGCTGATTTTATGGAGTGGTTGTATGAGTTATATAGTCCCGAAGATCACACATATACGGGGCTTTGGGAAAAATATAAAGAAGATATTGCAAGTTATTTTAGGGATATGGTTATGCAAGAGGTTAAAGAAGCTAAAGAAGCTGCTATTACGGGATAATGACTTCTGCTTTTTCAGTAGAAGGTCGTCCCGACCAAGAATTTTACAACTTAATTGGATGGTGTCTTATGGAACTTGAGACTGCTAAAGATCAACCAGAGTGGGTTTGTCACTCGTGTGGGGTAACACACGGATTTTTATATCATCCCGAAATGGTATCTTATCGTACAGAAAATACAGAATACTCTACGTATCATATGGGTACTTGTGGGGTGTGTGAAGCAAATGCAGCAGTAACTGAACCCAGAGATTACGGTTATTTACTCTCATCTTGGGAGATTGGAAAGTTAATTTGTACCATTGCTAAGTATTAATGGAAGATCACTTGCTTGAAAAATGGCAAAGAATTAAAGTTGCACTTGAACAAGCGAATAAAACTGATTGTTTTTTCTATAAACAAGCTTGTAAAGCTTGTCGAGGTGAGCCCCTTAGTGAACCTTTACAGAGGTTAAACTGTACATAGATGCCTTAGATTATGACTGAGCGTAATCGAAATTATAAAAAAGAGTATGAAGATTTTCATGCTACTGAGGCTCAAAAGAAACGCCGTGCGGCGCGTAATAAAGCTCGCCGAAGGTTAGAAAGTGAAGGTAGAGTGCATAAAGGAGACGGTAAAGATATAGATCATAAAGATCACAACCCGGCAAATAACAGCGATGCTAACATTAGGGTGGTATCTCGTAGCACCAATAGGTCTCGGCAGTAATGGCAATTTTACCCAAGCCTGGTGAGAATAAACTTCCCGCCGAAATGAAACCGATCGGGGGCCTTCAGGTGCTGCCTGCCAGCGTCATGGGGACCAATACTCCGGGGGACATTGGTGTTCGTCGAGGCATGACTCTGGACGACTCAGGGCGGATCACAGCCCAACTTCAGCACGATCGCGGTGTTTATTCCAGGCCGCCCATCGGTCCTGTCGAGTACGGCGAAGGCAATATCAAGAAAAGTACCGAGCTGACCGGCGTGGCTGGATATAACCAACGGCAGATACCCTTAAAGGACAGTGCTGATGATATGAGTCAGCTTCAGTACATGGCTTCCGTTGCCGCTAATACTCCTAAGCACCGGGAACTTCTGCGAGGTCTTACATTAGGGCAAGGTCAGTACTTTTTAAATACTCAACAAATTTCGGATAATAAGACTGTTACAACCCATAATTCACCTACTAATCTGATGGCTTTGGCTAAAGTTAAAGCACAGAAGCAAATTGCCAGCAATGGGTGAAAATGATTTTCCTGTCCGGATGGCAGGCGCTCGCCTTGGCATAGATGCTGCACGAATGGCTGGCACCACGCCGAGCGAGGTGACCCGTCGTCTGCGTTATCAAGAAGCTTTTCCTCGCACCTAAAAAGCCCGCGTGGGAGTTAAACTTCCCTAGACGAACTTTTATTTATGCACAAGGTAACGCTTGACTGGGTGACCCCAGATGCAGAGAGGATCATAGCTAAGCATGCTCGGGTCAGCACTAAAGTCCCCGACCGTGTGGAGTTTGCAAGTCTTATTAGATATTGTGTGCGCCACGGGCACTGGAGTATCTTTCAGCAAGCATCTTTGAGTTTTGAGGTAATTACATCTAGGTCAATCTCACCTCAAATATTAAGACACAGTTCTTTAAGTTTTCAAGAAACCAGTCAACGGTATTGTGATCCTTTGGATGTCTTAGAGGAAGCTGAGGCTTCTTGCTGGGACTTTGATTTGCGTAAGCAAGACCCCACAAATCGTCAAAACTCAACAGAAGATCTAGATATTGAACTGGCGGCGAAGTATAAACAAAAAATATACGACACTTATTGGACAGTAAAACAACTCTATAAAGATATGCTTGAGGATGGCATAGCTAAAGAGTGCGCCCGTGGGATCTTACCTCTCTGTACTCCAACTCGTCTTCACATGTCAGGAACTCTCAGGTCGTTTATTCATTACGTAGGTGTCCGGGCATCTTCGGAAACCCAACTAGAGCACAGATTAATTGCGATTCAACTAGGTAAAATTCTGTGCGATATCTTTCCGACAGTCACTGACGCACTAAAAATTTCCGCAGAAAGCGACCACACGTTGCGTGGGTGGCTGAGTATTTGACGCCAACTAAGCGAAAGGCGGGCTTGTATTAGGCCCGCCCAAAAGTTCGCCTAGCTTCCGCGTTCTTTAATTATAACATGTTGTTCCACGGGTCAATCCTTTTTTCATCATTCTTATCATTACTTAATGGTTGGAGAGGCATCAAACCCGTGGGCATCGGGGAGCTAGCTTGATTCCTAGCTTGATGTGCCGCCAGCATAGTCAACCGCTGCTGTAGCGCACCGATTTGTCCCATCAAAGATTCCGTCTGTGCAGCAGCCCAGTTCTGAGCATTCGCCGTCAATTCGGACAAAGCGTTTTTGGGGTGAGGAAATGAATAAATAAGAGTGTCGTTAGCGGTGATCCGTTGACCTTTTTGTTCCGTTGCGAGATTATCTAAAAATTCTAAAATTCTGTCTAGAGGCACTCCGGTGTGTACTGACAGTTGTTGAGGAGAGATGATACCTTTGTTGGATTCATACAGCTGACTAAAGGAAGCAGTGACTTGAGTGGCCTCAAGAGCTTCTTGTTCTTTAGAGCGTTTCTGTTCTCCAAGCAGGGACATTCCTGCCAAAACTCCACCCGATGCCGCCAAAACTGACGAAAACACCTGTGGGGCAAAGGCAGCTGAAGACAAGCTTGCAACGACTGCGGTAGCCAAAGCACCGCTGAAAAACAATTTAGTTGGATGTTCCGTCATGGGTTTCAAAAGCAGTTTTCCAGTTATCGAGGGTGGGGTTTGATGCCCATTCTATCGGAGATGGCAGGCGTGAATCACCATAGGTCGCTCGATCCGTCGTAACGTCGAACGCCTTCAATCTTAGTCCAGTTACGACTGCTTTACCCCCAATCAACCTGGGTTCCACCCCACGAATCTTGAGGACATTCTGGACAGTTTCTTTGAGGCGATCTACAAATCTTTGTTTAGCAGCATGCTTGTATCCATTTGATTTACAGAAGTTTACATAACTTGCGTATAGTTCTATGTATGCATTCTTTACATACAAGCCGCGTTCGCTCTCGTCGGTTGATGGGCGGAATGCACCACCACCAATCGAAGTCATTGAATTCGGCGCGAATAGGCAACAATCGGAGAGCCACGCGCAGATCGGATTGTTGAACACCAAAGCTTCGATGTCCGTGGCGTTCAAGGTTGGGCAGTGTTTTACCGGGTTGCTGAGAACGTCCCGCATATCGTCAAAACTCATCGATAGAGCCCAGCTAACAATACCCGATAGCTCTGGCGCCAGTTCTCCTTCGACCCGATCCTCATACACATTTATAAGATTCTTACGCTGAGAAGGCGGAACAACCTTGTCCATGACAATGGTCAGTCTTCGGCGCTCTAGTCCGCTACTGATGTCGGATGAAGATATGTGCTCGTTTGATGCAATACAAACCATCAACTCTGGTTTGAAGTTTATTGTCTGGGTGCCGTACTTCCGTTCAGCTCGTAGGGTATCGGAGGATGAAGTAAGTTTTTTAAGAGTATCCAGTCTCTTTGAGAACGAAGCTTCGTCAGTTAGGAGAAGCAATCTCTTACCGATAAGATTGTGTGTCTCAAACCTATTCGTTTCGATGGTTTCTAGATCACTTGTGTGAGTCCCTCCGTAACCTGCTAAAGCAATCAGGATTTGCTGCAGCGTGGACTTACCCGTACCGCCGGGACCAATCAAGTGCAAGAATTTTTCGCCTGTAACGTAACCAGTTACGAGTGCTCGTAGGAAAGCCTGAAGGATAACTACTTTCTCAGTGCCGACTGCGTGTTCGAGCCATGTCAAAAAGAGTGGGCATTTTGCTGCCGGATCGTAATCGTAGCCAAGCTTAGTCCTTAGATACAAGTCTTTATGATTACCAGCACTGAACTGCTGCTTATCCGGATCTAAGATACCGTTTTTAAATGCAATGAAGCGGCGCCCTTTGCTCCATATAGGTGTGCGTCCGCCGTCAATCGACTTCAGCATCTTTGCTTTAAGTATTTGATATACCGAAGTGACGGTAGCTGATGTGTATCTAGGTAGAATACCCGCCGTAATAAATGTATCAAGGGTCTTAACAATTCGGCGTTTAATATGTTGATCATCCTGTAGGTACCAAATACCTTGATCATCATCGTATGTAAAGAACTCATCTAAGATTGAGTCAAACAAAAACTTGTCACCGTAATTATTAACAATTACGTCGGCAATATCGTTCTCAGAGAATTGCCTGTTGTTCGGCTGCAAATTAATCAGTTGTGTTGGCGTAGTCGGCGTGGTAACCATTTCTTCTAAAGGTTGTTGTTGTTCTGGGATTTGATCTGATGAAAAAATATCAAAAGCCAAGATGGAGTTTGTTGGCTTTGGTTTTGAACTGCTTATGTTATTTTTAATATCATCTGGGCACTGAGCGTCATAGATCTCCTTGTTGCTCATTTTTATCTTTTTCCAAGGAGCTATTTCACCGTTTTCAGCAGCGATTGAAATCGCGGGTTTTAGTGAAACTGCATCTGTGATGCTGTTGAGGATGCGGGTAAATTTGCCGTCTAGCTCAGGGGCGTAGTCATACAGAGCATAGAACGCACGGTGTGCTATGTCAAGAGGGTTCTCACGGACGGTCAGACCTGCTTCCTTTAGCCAGTTAGTCCACCCGATTATTTCTTTGAGGGCCATTGCCATGGCAAATGAACGGTCCTCTACCGGGTCTCCATCCAAAATTGATTTGACAGCGTTACTGACTAACTTAGATAAGTCAACTCCGTCGTAAGCTTGCGTAATTGTTAAGGCATCCTCTGGACTGCTTTCCGAACTCGCTTCTTTCGGTTCCGCTAAAAACGAGACATATGCTTGATCAATTTTATCTTCTGGTATGAACTTATCGGTTAAACAGATAACTTCCGAGTTGTTTTTTGCACCGTAGAACAAGTTAACTGTTGATGTTGCTCGACGATCTGAACCCGGAATTGCTGAGGATATTTTACGAGTGAACCATTGAAAAAACTCAGGATCAATTATTACTTTCTCTAATCCAAAAACTAAACGAAACCTAGGCCACTTCGGCGTGGAACTAGGCGAATAATAAGCATACGATAAATACTTCTTGCATACGTCCAGTTCTAAAGCCTGCTCGACAGTAAGCTCTTGTTTCTGTACTTTATCCCCTTCTGTTGTTTTTCCGTCCGCCTGATTATCAATATCTACGATTATTAGACCCGCCTGAATACATCCCGTAGAGTTTTTAACTCGTTTACCGTTTATTAAATGCCACGCGCAAAGACCTGCGCCTTGATTAACTTGGTCCGCTATAAGATCTATAGATGTGTTAGAGGGAATCCAGTTCTCGTTAAAGGATTTAAAGTTTCCGCCTACACTTATCTTTCCAGTTTTACTGTTGACGTATTTGCGAACCTCTTCATTGATTGAACAAACAAAATTCATGGACTCACTCCGTTCACTCATTTTGCCATGACGAGGCAGCCCTCGCCACGGGCAACCCGACATTGATGGTTAAATTTGTTCGTAGTACTTGTGCAACACAGCCATCCACATCTCTTTATCTTTTTCAACTTCGCTCGGTCCAAACGTGAATACCTGCACAGAATAGTCTTTAATAGGCGTTGCTACTATGATGCGCGTCTTTTCGATCTTAGTTCCCAGACAGTGCTCAGCTGCTATAGCGTATGCAGCTAGTTGAAGTTTTGTTTTCTTGAGCTTAAACACACCGCTGACAAGAGCTTTGCGGGTTTTTTCGTCTAGCCCACTATTAGCTTTTGGAAATTTATAACTATATGGACCTGCCGATGTTTTAAAGTCTCCGAGGATTAGCTCTCCGGTAGCGTCTTTATAAACAATGTCAGGGCAGCCAGCATATCCGTGGCCAGTTGCTTCATCGTAATAATGTATCCGCCCAACACCGTCATCGCCTACGAATTTGGACCACTGTGGTTGGTTGTAGGGTTTTTCTGACCACAGAATTTTGCCGCCTTCAAAAAGTTCATCGAGTTTCTCAGGAAGATCTTCCCAGAACGGCATCAATTCTGCGGAAGGTTTAACGGCTAAACCACGGATGTAATTTTCAACTGCATTGTGTATCCAAGTTCCTCTGGCTGCTGCAGCATCTGCAACACCAGGATTCATTATGTTCCAGTGAGCCAGTTTTTGCTGAGTTTCCGCTGTCTGCGTGGCAGACAAAACACTTGTTACGGAAGGTAGTGGTCTAGGAACTCCCTGACAATTGTAATGACGAAGCCCATTTAACGTAAGTCTTGTCTGGGACACAACAACGTGTCGAATTAATTAAACTCTAGCGCATCTAAATCAGAATGCATTTACTGGCAATCGAGGAGGATTAAAGCTGGTATTGTCCGGTCCTTCTTCGTCCTCGTCCTCATCTTGGTCCTCTTCTTCGTCGTCACCTAAGAAAAACTCAGATTTCTGATAACGAAAATCTTTCGTGTGGGCTTCCAGTTCTTCGCTCATACACATGCCTGCCATGTAAGATTCCACTACGACTTCTCCACATTCCTCAGCGGACCTAGGAGTACCGTCTGGTCCCACGCATTCCTGAAGAAGCTGGTTCGACACAGATAGAGCACAGAGTTTATCTAGTTTATCGTTTAGTTTAGTCAGATGATCCAAAACGGATTTTTGAAACGCCTCAAATTTTTCTGCTCGTGATTTCATGTCGGCAGCTCCGGTAGGGCTCCAATGTCTTCCCAATTTACAGCATAAGACACCATCGTACCATCTCTCCACAACTCGGGTTTTTGGAAGACAAACCAACAAGCTGTCACCGAGTCTTTTGTTGATCCGATGGACCTGAATTTGGGGCGTGGGGACAAGACCACCATATTTGACAATTTATTCTTTAGAAGGAATGTTCTGCGTCGTGCTACCGGTTCGATAAACGAAAGCCTGTCCAAGATGGCGATCCCATTCGTCGCTATTTCCATACCATATTCCAATATGTATTCGCTTAGATCTTTCAAACCCATTGTTGAACAGACTACCCAATCAAATGCTTGTTCACGCATACTGACCCACCAATTTGGGTCTGTTATATTTTCAATATCGGTGTTAGTCGTTACGGTGTAATTGTGTCGTTGAAGTTCCGTAGATAAAGTTAAATCTGGGTCAAAAGGCACAAGCACAGAACCAGTTATAAATGTGTGCTTTACCAGGGTATGGGTGACACCGGAGGGAATCGTATAAAATTCGCTCATAAGGATCATGCTGGGATCCGAACTGTAATGCAAATCACCTTGTCTGTCCACAGGGTGTCTGCTAGATTTAGGCGGATCACATTAAAAACATGTTAAGTTTTGAATGGCTTGATACTGAACAAAACTTTATACATCAACAAGTCCTTATGGACGCTAAAAAGCTAGAGAAAGAAGATTTACTTAAATTATTTGATATGGTACACAAACAGTCACTTATACGGAATAGGCTTTTTAGTGGCTTAGTTAAACACTGTGTACGAACTGGTGTAACTTTGCCTTCGTTTGACACGTTGCTTGCACCTCAGGAGATCAAACGTAAGCCTGTGTCTACCTGATCGCCATAAAAAAGCACCGTTGGTACGGTGCTCGGATGGCTTCAACAGGGAATTGTAGCCTAGAAGTCAATCCCCAGAGCTTTGGCCTGTTCCTCTGTTAGCTCCATCGCTTTCTTGCGCTTGGGTTGCGGAGGGGCGGCAGGAGCTTCCTCCGTATCCTTTGCGTTAGCGGACGGCAGCGAAGGTTGGAACCCTGAGGATCCTCCAATCTGCGAGGGGTTCTCGGCTGCAAACTGAGCCTTGATTGCCGCGTGGTCTGAACCTAAGGGCAGTTCCACCAAGTTGGCGCCGGGAATGTGCGACTTAAGACAGTGTGCTGCAGACGAGGCGCCTTCGACCGCAAGCCACTCGTTAATATCCTCAACGAGCTTCTTTTCTTCTGCACTTTCTGCAGGACGATCCTTGAAGTCCAGAGCGTTGTAATTGATCTTGGCTCCGTCAGCGCCTGTAACGGGATCTCTTTCGTTAAAAGATTTCGTTACAAACTTGCTGCTCGTTACCACGGAGGCACAGTTAATCCTGTTGTTATACAGGGTCTGGAAGTACGAGATGAAGTTCTTCTGGCTGGATTTACCAGAAATCATTGCCGTCGTTACACAGCGTGGGGGAAGCAACCGATGATTGGGAGACACACCGATGAAGGCGATGCGTAGAAATTCCTCTTGGTTGCGCATCCCTAGGTTGCCGAAGTAAGGCGTAAAACCTATAAGGATGAACTCGATCGGAATCCCGTTGTCGTTCGCATCCACAATCGCGGAATCGGAGTCCACGTCTGACTTCCAGCGACGAGCTTGGAGATCAATACGTAGTGTGTGGGGAGGAACATTAGCGAGAATCTCGTCTTCGGAAAAGTTGCCAGCGATGAATACCATAGTTAAATACCTAGATCAAAGGGAGAAATCAATAGAACCAATAGCCGCAGCAGCTACTTTACCTTTTTCAGGATCAGCAGCTTTCTTGGGTGCGGACTTCGTAGATTTGGGGAGATAAAGGATTTTGTCCAGAGTGTAGTTAAGGTAGTTTTTGTCATCCTTTTCACTCGTGGATACTTTACCCACGGCAATCGTGGGAGTTCCGGGAGCTAATTCTGAGAGTTGCTTAGAAAGCTCGGCCCAAGCTGTCAGTTTTATCCAGTTAGTCTCTGAGTTTTCAGATTGCCAAGCTAGTGACCGGTTGGTAACCGTTGTATCTGAAAGCTCGACCTCATCGGATTTGGGTCCGAGACCGCCTGTTGCGATGAATAGGTTGATTGCCAGCAGATCGTCGAAGTTATCTCTTGTTACAACCAACATAGGTTGCATCTGGAGAACACCATCCAACGTTGGCCGCGTGGGTCCAATGGCTAGTACAGTATCTGATTTTTTAAGATCCTGTAGTAGTTTTCCTACATAGTGGTTTTTGTCTTGGAGGAGTTGAACTTTTGTGTGTACACGTTTTTCGTTGGAGGGTAGAGAATCAGCTAAGACGTTGATTACGCCTTCATTTTCTTGGGCTGGTTCTGTGATCGTCAGACCGAGTAGAAAGACATTCACGATTTAGTTTCCGGTAAATAGTTGAACGGTGGACTTTTAGAGCCTTGGCAGCCTGGGTCACCCCAGAGCCCTGGCCTAGAAATGCTAGGAGCATATTGGTGTCCGCGCCAGTCAATTTTGAGTTTTTTCCTGATTTGTACGAGAAGTGGTATGGGTTTATGCAGGATTTACAATTGCAGCTTGGTCGAGCCACAACACCTTCTCTGGGTATATCTAAATATTTAAGAATTAGATTTCGTACGTAATAACGTTGTTTAAATACATATATACATGGAACATTATTGCTGAAAGTTTCTGTCCAAGGTTCGCATGTCCGATAATCATACATATTTGTAGCCAGTTTTTTAAATAAAACAGCTAGCGGAGTCTCTTTGTATTTTGTGTATCGTAAGTTAAATGAAGTCGCATCTAATGCGCGGCAAATATCTTCTGCTTGAGCCACAGCGTGGTTATTGTTACTGGCCTCTAAAGCAAGCGTTACAAATTTTTTGTTTTTTATTATTTCAAGTTGATAATCTTTATCATTACTCATATAGTATATTGTTTAATCGTTGTAAGGAGTGTAACTATAGTATGCGTTCGTGTCTGGATCGTAATAACCATTAAATTTAGGTTCTTCGTTCGCCGCTGCTGCTGGTGCAGAGTTCGTCGCTTCCCAATATTGCTGAGTAGGGCTTTGTGCTGCTGCAGCCGGTGCCGAGGCTTGATTGGAACTCTCGTTAGTCGTCTGACTTGGAGTTTGAGAGGAGTTCGGTGTATAGAAAGCTACTCCTTCTCTTTGGAAACCAAGTGAACCTAAGTTTTCGGCTTCTTTTGCATCGCTTGTATAAAAATGCTGTCCGGTAGCCGCTTGGAAGTATCGGTCAACAGCTGTTGATCCCTCAGAGGGTGCCGTGTAGGCTGCACCAACAGATCCTTCTACGTTATATCCTGCACCTGCCGCCACATCTTTTTCAGCTGCTGAGGCAGTGTAGAAGTGATCACCTGTTGTCGGATTAAATAACCTGTAAACATCTGAAGCTCCGGTTGTTTGCCCTGAGTCTTTAAATAGTTGAAATGCCTGACCTTCGGATGAAAGTCCAGCTGAGTTTCCTTCCCCGACATTACTGGTGTACAGGTGACGCCCCGTAGAGGGATCGACAAACCTAGACATGGCCAGTGTTTCTGGTGTCTTGGCAGGTGCAGTAGGTTTTTGTTCTGCTTTAGGCTCCTCATCCTTTGGAACTGCACCTACTATATCTTTAAACGGTACGTCTACAGTAGGAGTGTAGTCTGGTTCTGATGAGTCCCGATCTATATTGTTATCTTCTGCTTTATATGCTTCTGGCTGTTTATAAGTTACTCCTGTAGCACTTCCCGCTGGCGGCGTGGCAGGAGCGACAGGCTTTGTGGGAGTGGGTGTTTGGGCAGGTGCTGTTTCAATAGGAGCTTCGACAGGTTTTTCAACTCTGTTTTGTCCATAACTCAACGCAGATCCGTGTCCGCTTGTTGGCTTGTTATAGGCTAAACCTTTTTCAGAAGTGAAAAAACGCTGCCCAGCAAATTCTTTAGGTTTACCTCCATCAAAACCCGCCCCTACAGCTTCTAAGAAAGTATTCCATTCTGCATCACTACCTGGCCCAAACTCTGGTTTGGTAGTTTCAGTTGAAGTATCTGTATTGTCTGAGCTTTGTGTAGATTCAGTATCACCCGCAAATCGAATGGGTTCTTGTTTATCTTCGGCAGCAGGAGTGTCAGGAGTCTCGGTTATACCTATATTTTGTCGTTCTTCTGGTGTAGATTTCTCAAGCCAATTTTCAGGGAACATTGTGTCCCCAGCGCTAAAGGAAGATCCTTTTTTTAATGTTTGTCCAGCTAACTGAAAAGCCATTAACTTGTACTTGGTTTAAAGGACTTAAGCAGCAGTGGGCGGAGTAGAGCTTCCTTCTGTGGCAGCAGTTTTAGATTTTATTTTAAATTTAGGTTTGTATATGTTACGCAAACTTGGAAAGTACGAAGTCAGTAGAGAATCTCCTTCACCATTGTCGGAGGACTCAGCACGACTAAAAGTATCTCCAGCGAACCGCATAACCGCAAATAAGATCTGCTCTATCTTAGCAACTAGACGGATCAATGTTTTCGACCATAAACCGTTTTAACACGTGACGTTTAGGGCTGATCATGTCCAGTGTCCTTAACCTGAATAGAGCTTCTTCGTATGTTTTAAATATTTCTGCCTTGGCTCTGTTGGAAGAGTACTCCGCCACTTTATTATTTTGTAAGTAGCTGTGGACGTACAGGCCATCCTTAGACATGATGGTCCACGTCTCCTTGAACTTCAATTTGGAGTGGGAAGCCATCTCGGCCTCTGTGTATAAACGAGGGGTCGTAGCAAGTTTAGTCATTTTTTTGGGGGTTTCATGTTTCTTAATGTTTACAGACTTAACAAATGTTTTTTTTAAAGATCTAGCTTTGTTTGCTGCGCGTAGGGCGGAGTCAAACATTTCTTCGGTTAAGTACACTTCCGCATCGATACGAAATCCACCGTGGTAGCCCAGTTGTGTTCGGATAGCAAATACATCTTTTTTAGTTCTGTCAGGGATTTTAGTAAGTTCGGCTATTTGGCTGCCCATGAATCTCCGGTTGATGCGTCGGCGGATGCTGGTACCGATGAT
>Ga0214921_10004187_pt1 | contig 21443 bp, 21 predicted proteins | sample LL1505_MetaG_FD_177992 | JGI IMG/M metagenome (GOLD analysis project Ga0214921, IMG submission 177992) | Freshwater microbial communities from Lake Lanier, Atlanta, Georgia, United States - LL-1505 | ecosystem: Environmental > Aquatic > Freshwater > Lake | place: USA: Georgia | collected... | reverse complement strand
CTATAGGTAAAAACTTGTGATTCATTACAGATTATTTATGCATCCTGGTGCTTAAATAAGAGTGTGGCCAATATTAATGTAAATTTTCAACAAGTAAAGCCTATTCTGCGCGTTCCTGCACCACAAACCAGACAGGATGAGCAGTTTATTTTTGTTGATTTGGACTTGTCTGATAATTTTGCACAACTCAATGACATTGAGCTTTTCAAGCCCAGCCAGATAACTGACCTCAAAGCTAATTATGATGTAGGTGCCATTCGCAACAGCATCGTTAATATGTTTTTAACATCACCAGGTGAAAAGATTTTGAATCCTGAATTTGGAATTGATTTGCGTGATTATTTGTTTGAAGCAGTATCAGATGGCATTGCAACTATCATTCAAAATCAAGTGCTCAACAATCTCACTATTTTTGAACCTCGCATCATTGTCAATGAAGTCACTGTGATTCCTGATTATGATAACAGTCAATATGAGATAAATATCGATGTTGCTATCCCATTCATTGGAGTTGATGAATACATCATCAAAACCTATCTCAATGCCAATGGATACTATTTTGTCTAATTATGTCTAACTCTACACTCACAGAATTCAACTTGCCACAAAATGCTTATGCATCTTTTGATGCTCAGAGCATGAAAGCATTTATGTTGCAAAGGCTGCGCAATTCTGGTCAATTTACAGACCAGTTTTTTGAAGGCAGCAACTTGAGTTCACTCATTGATATTCTTGCATATTCATACCATACATTGTTGTTTTACCTCAACAAACAAAGTGCAGAGAGTTACTTCAGTCAAGCTGAAATTTATGAGAACATGAACAAGATTGTGAATCTCATTGGCTACAAGCCCACTGGCCCACAAACCAGCATTGTATCCATGAGTGCTGTTGCATCTCCAGATTTGTCCATGGGCAACTATGCATTGCGACAGTTTTCTTTCATCAACAGCGGCGGTACCATTTACTCCATTGCCAATGATATTTACTTTGAAAAGACTTCTGCTGGCTCTGAAACCATTGACAGCATTGGTAGTCAGAGTTTGTTGTATCAAGGACAGTTTGCAGAATATGATGCACTGTTTGCCATTGGACAACCATTTGAAACATTCACCATTGTGGATGAAAACACAGATGCGCAGCCAACTCAAGAAAGATTCATTGACAACAACAATATTTTTGTATATGTCAAAGAGAATACAGACAACAAATGGTATCAGTACTTGGAAACATCTTCCTTGTATTTGTCACAAGCCAATACTAAAGCTTTTGAACGCAGATTCAATGAGAACGGCCGATATGAAATCAAATTTGGGGATGGTATATTTGGACGTCAACTGTTAGCCAATGAAGAAATTGCCATCTACTATTTGGTCAGCAATGGTCGCAATGGCATCATAGAAAGCAGTACACTGCAAGGCAATTTTGTTGAACTCAACACCAGCAAGTTGAGAGCCATCAATGCAGATACAACTTCTGTTGATTCCAACTATTTGACACCACAGCAATTGGCATATTTGACCATCATCAACACTGCTCAATCCACTCAACCCAAACTCATGGAAAGTGTGCAAGACATCAGAACCAATGCACCTAGATTGTTTGCTTCTCAGAACAGAATTGTAACAACCAATGATTTTGATTTGTTTGTTGCGAAGAATTTTGCCAACATCATTATATCCAGCAAAACTGTTAACAACAAACTGTATGTTGAAGAGTATGTCAAATATTTTTATGACATTGGACTCAATCAACCTAATGATGATGCTGGCATCTTGTTGAATCAAGTCAACTTCTACGATGCATGTGATTTCAACAATGTCTACTGCTTTGTTGTACCCAACTTGTATTTGCTCAACAATGCTGAGCCACAATTGTTGTCTGCATCTCTCAAACAGTTGATGATCAATCAATTGGGCAATCAGAGCTTGGCCAATGTAGAAGTAATACCCAGTGATCCTGTTTATAGAGCATATGCTGTTGCAACTGCACTGCCTGGTGAGACCTTGTCCACAGATTTATTGGCTCAGAGTTCTTTGGTTGTTACCAGAGATGCTGCACTAAAGACCAGTACCAATCAAATCAAGTCAGCAGTCAAAAATGCCATTGTAGACTTTTTTGCCAGCAGCAACAATGCATTGGGTCAATCCATCAATTTGACACAACTTTCCTTGACATTGCTCAACATTGGTGGCGTCAGTGCCATCAACACTGTGCGTACAGTAGATGGTACTGAAATATCAACTCCAGGCATCAGCTTTTTGACTTGGAATCCATTGTATCCAAACAATGACGTTGCTTTGCAAACACAAAACAAACAACTGCAGTATTTCATGTATCCATATTTGTATCAACCTGAATTGTTGGATTCTCAAATCAAAGTAATAGACGCTGCATGAGTTATATAACACCCATTCCATTTGACTTTGCTGTAACCAACTTTGCTGGCATTGCAGCACTGACTGGTTACTCTCTCAGCATTTGTCCTTTTACATTCACATTCAACAACAGTGCATTTGCATTTTTGTCTGATACCAGAATTTTGTGGAGCTTTGGCGATGGTGCTACTTCAACTGCACTGACTGCACAACACAGTTACAGCATGCCTGGCAACTACAATGCAACTCTGTACATGTACAGCAGTGCCAATGCAGTTTACAGCAGCAACATACAAACATTGAGCGTATTCAATTACGTTGCAGACAACATTGTTTTATCAGCAACCAGCACACAGTTGACTGCATCCACAATTGCAAATCCACTGATCATCACCAGATACAACACATGGCAAAATCAACCAACTGAGCCAGTTATTCAGTTGCGTGTTGATGAGTCAGCAAGCAGTTTTGTTGATGCAGCATCATTTTTGCAAGATGCAGATGTACACTTGCAAACAGTCAGTAAATTTTTACAGCCTGTGACATTGCCAACTGGTGCAGTTGATTACAATTGCGTTGACAGCATCACTACAACAGATGAGAGCATTTATGTTAAACTCAGCGGTACTAACATCATCAACTGTCTTGAAACAGATGCAGGCAGCATTTTTGCTGGATCCAGTGGCATTGCAACCATTTACTATGTAGATGATTTGCCAGGCCATCCCATTGTATCTGTCAAATTTGATACCAGCAAATTTGTTGATTTGCAAACTGCTCAATTGAGCAGCAAACTGTATCCTCAATACAGTGTATTGCAAATGGCTGCAGATACCATGTACTACACTGTATCATCCAATGCTGCACAAAAGCTGACATTTTCCAGCAATGGCATTGACCACATTGGTTCTGCATTCACCATCAACAGCAACAACTATGTAGATGCCAAAATACCATTTGTTGTGCGTGCAACCAACAGCAACAATGATGCTGTTAAAAATGGTTACAAGCTTTCACAAGTTGCTGCTATCAGCAGCATAGTCAACAACACAGTATTTGTTGCAGTCATGAGTGGCTCTGAAGCTGTTGCTCAATGCATTGTTCGCAGTGATTTTGGCAATTTGCAATTTTATCCTCGTGGTGGCTTCTTCAGAGGCTATGTTACAGTTCCATTTGTAGCAAACAATTTGTATTTGAGTGCATATGGTAATATGACTACAACACAAGGCACTGTTGCAACAATTCAAGGAACATCCAATGAATTCAATGTTTACAGCAATGCTGGTGTTTATGTAGCCAACAAATTCAATGAAGATTTTGACTACTTATCAACCATCAAAAGCTACAGATTCCAAGAATCATTGCAGAATACAGATCAATTCTTTGATGTTGTTTTGGGTCCAATTTTGGGTGATGCATCTGCAGACAACAATGCATTGGGCAAAAGAATATATGAAAAAACTGCTAACTTTGTAGCCAACAATGTCAGCATTGATGAATGCAACATTGATGCATTGGATAGCATGTATCAGATGGCTGGAGAGAGCTTGCAACATTTTGACTCACTGAAATTTGCTGCACCTTCTGATTTGAGAACACAAATGGATTTATGCAGCATCAAGCACAGCAAATTGTGGGGATCTCGCAACATTTACAAACAAAACTTTGAAAGTTTAGGTTATGTAAACAATGAATATTACGGCAGAAATCTAGGACAAAAACTTGACTTTGCAACAGCTAGCCTCAGTGCATTTGGTACAGGTGACGCAGCATACATTGTTGCATATGAACGATTCAGTGGCAAATATGTGTTGTGCAATACCAATATTCCTGTGTATAGAGGCAGTGATGGTCTTTGGGTTCCAGCATCATACCTTCCAAGTTATCAAACATATCTGCTTAGTGATGTTGTGAACTATTTAGATCAGTGGGGATGGCCTTTGGTTTTACCACAAGACAAGACCAACATCAATGTAGAGGATTATTACATTTTTTATTCATACAAAACTACAGCACAAAATGCTCAGTTGGAAGGCATCATTGATTGGAGTAACAACAACAATACTTTAAGTGAAACACAGAGCAGCTTTGCACAGTGGACCAGCAATGGTGGCATCATGGACAACATGTTGCAATACAAGATTGCTGCAGGTTTGCAGTTGTTTGATGATGAATCCATTGATGCTCTACCTGGTTATGCAACACTAGGATTTTTCTACTTGGATGATGGTGCATCTACATTGCTAATGAATACTTTGAGTGCAGATTTAGCATTAATCTGACTTTAATGTAAACTTGCAATTGTTAATCAGTGCCAGCTGATAAATAATTCATATGTCTGCTAATTTTTCGGATTTACAAAGTGTTGATACAGCCAACGGTGCTGATCAAATGATGTTGCGTTTAAACAATGGTGCAACTGGGCCAGATGGTTTTGCACGCATAGAAATCTCTGATCTCAACAGCGTCTTTACATCCAATTTGACTGCATCTGATGCAAAGGTCAAACAAATGAGCGCACAGTGGGATAATGCATATTCACAGGTCAATGCCAACAGTGGTGTATTTACACTGACTAATTCCAATAGTGCTCAGTGGGATGCAGCATATACTGCAGTTACAGGTCAGGGTTTTAACTTTGGTATTAAAGAGTTTGATTATGTGACCATCAATGGTCCTTTTGACTCAACTCGTATCAATTTGCCAGTGTTCATAGTCAAAAGAAATCCAACTACTACGGCTGATATGGTGCAAGTTCAACCAGTTAATACGACCAGCATGTTCAGAATTACAACTGCAGGCAGTGTTGGCATCAACATAAATCAAAATTACAATTTTGCAGCTGGTGAAGTTTTGTATGTAAATGGTAATCAACGCATTGATGGAACAGGAGGCAATGCACTGACCGTCAATGGTGACTTGTTTGTCAATGGCTCTCTCTCTGCATTGTCAGCAACAATTATCAATTCTGTTGTTACTAATACTAGTGCGCTCTCTGTGACCAATAATGGAATTGGACCTGCACTTTTTGTGAGACAAACTGGTGCCCAACCTGTTACAGTGCTCAGAAGTGATATTGCAACTACTACATTTGCTTACAATGGTGACATTACTGGATTTAGCAATTTGTCTGGTTCTGGAAGAATCATTGCAGGTGCTAGTAATACAGCATTAAATGCAACATCATATATACTGGGCACCAGCAACAATGATAGCAATCTAGCCAATGTAAATATTTTTGGCAGCAACATCACAGCACCTGCTGCCAACTATACGTATGTTCAAAATTTATCAACAGCAGGTAACATTGCTGCAAATGCAGTAACTTCAAATACAGTTGCAGCAAACTCAGTTGCAGCTGGTGGCAAAACATCATCCGATTGGAATAGTACTTATGCAACAGTCAATACCCAGAGTGCAGCTCTTTTGCCATTGTTTAGCACAGTGAGTACTCAGAGTGCTAACAATGCAAGTGTTTACAGCAGCTTCAATACGCAAAGTGCATCCAATGCAAGTGTGTATTCAACAACTAGAACCAACTCTGCAACATGGAGCAGATTGAGTACAGCTTTTAATGTTGTCACTGCAATTAACACAAACGCATTATCAGCTATTGGCATTGATGCTAATATTGATGCTGCACTGATAGCCAAAGGAACCGGCGCTACACTTGCACAATTTCCAGACAATGCAATTGCAGGAGGCAATGCAAGAGGCGCATATGCAACTGATTTACAGAAGTATAGATCAGATGCAAGTCAGGTTGCAAGTGGACAGTATTCTACGATAGTTGGTGGGACTCAAAACATAGCATCTGGAGAGTCAGCAGCAGTAGGCGGAGGAACAGCTAACAATGCATCTGGTGTTACATCTACTATTGCAGGCGGTTTTGCAAATAGTGCAGTTTATCTTGCAGCTGTTGGTGGTGGATACAGTAACGATGCATCTGCTAATTCTGCTACAATTGCAGGAGGATATGATAATACTGCATCTGGAAATTATTCAACAGTTGGTGGTGGTTCTAATAATGCATCTAGTGGTATTTACTCAACAGTAGTTGGTGGTAAATACAATGTTGCAAGTGGTGTCTTTTCAACAAGCATTGGTGTTGCTGCTTATGCTACCAACTACGGTGAATTAGCTGTTAGTAGTGGAAGTTTTAGTTCATATGGTGATAACAAAAGTTCAACACTTCTGTTTAGAAGAACAACAAATGCTGCTGGTAGTGCAGTTGCATATTTAGATGGACTTACTAATACAGAAGAAATCACTTTACCACCAAACTCAACATATGCATACACAGCAACCATTGTAGGACTATCATCACACAGTAATTCATCTGGTTTGCATTACATTCTACGCGGTTTTGCAAAATGCAATGGCTCTAGTGTTGTTACAGTCTACCCTACAACATCTGATTTAACGCAGAGAATTCCAGCTACATTGAATGCTAGTATGAGTGCTACAGGTGATAAATTACGTATTGTTGTTTATTCGCCAACTACTGTAACACATTATTGGACAGCTCGTGTTCAAGCTGAATTCTTGCAATTCTGATTACATATACACACCTGCAGCATCTGGAGCAGTCATAACAACTGCTTTGATGCTACACTGTTGGTTCTGCATTTTTTGTGCTTCATAATCTACGAAGTCTGCAACATCACTCAAGTATTCAGAGCAAATGGTAAGCTTGGCTTGAACCCAACCAGGAATGCGTGGCATGTGTTGAATATCAGTAGCAATGCATTGTGCATGCTTTTGGATGGCCATGAGTGCTGAATCAGCCATGTTGGCTTCTTGTTCAAAATGCTGGTCATGTTCTGATTCACATGCTTCTTCTGGGGCTCCATATGTACCCATGGTATTGACATCGCCTTGATCATTGAGAGTTTCAATGCGGTCCATGACGTTCATGTTCTCATAAATTGCCTGTAGTGTGTAGTCCATGTTGTTATTTATTCTCAACAAGTATTGAATCATCACTGTACCACACTATCTTGTATCTCTTGTTGAACTCTGCAATGTGTTCTTCAGTAACTTTGCGAGGTGATTTCATGCACTTGAGCTCTTGTGCATGTGCATTTTTGAACTTGATTGGATTTGCAGCATATTCTGCCCACATTTCTACATCTCCAAATGATATTTGAACTTGTGTCATTGCAATATAAATTTCTTGCTGCTGCGTTGTTCAATGGCTCTCACCAAGTTGGCACAATCCAACAAATCATCATGATTGCCAGCATCAAACCAAAATCCGTCTAGCTTTTGTACATACACACCATTAATATCATTGATAGTCTTGATTAAATCAACTATTTCTAACTCTCCACGTGCAGATGGTTTCAATTGCTTGGCCCAGTAGCATGCAGCATTGTCGAAAACATATAATCCAATGACTGCATCATTGCTGACAAATGTCTGTGGCTTTTCAACAATGGTATCAATACAACCTTGTTTGCATTTGACAACACCATAGCGTTCTGGATGCGTCACTTCAAAAGTATAAATGCTGTTGACTTTAGCTTTGATTTTTGCATTGTTGATGATGATGTTGTCGCCCAAAACCAATGCAACATCATCTCCATCCAACCACTGCTCTGCAATGATGAATGCTTGTGGCAATCCTGCAGGCTCTGGCTGAACTTCAAATGTCAAATTGACTTGAGTCACATGAGCAAGTGCTTGTTTGAATAATGGCAATTGCTCTGGAGTAGTAATGATCATGATGTCTGATATGCCCATGTCACGCAATGTCATGATGGGATAATAAATCATGGGATTCTTGTAAACAGGCAGCAACTGCTTGCTGACTGCATGAGTCAAAGGATACAATCTGGTGCCTTTGCCACCTGCTAAAACAATGCCTTTCATTTCAAATAATATTCAATGGTTTTTTCAATGCCTTGTTCAAAAGTTGTTTGAGGCTGCCAATTGAACTGTTGTTGCATTTTGCTGCTGTTGATGGCGTATCTGCGGTCGTGCCCAGGCCTGTCTTGCACATGCTCAATTAAATCTTTGTATGATCCTTGAATGCGAGGACGCAAAACATCCAGACGTTCACAAATGGTATGAACCAATTGCAAATTTGTGATTTCATTGCTTGCTCCAATGCAGTAATGCTGATTGCTAATGTGTTCACTGGTAGCGATTTGTAAAATGGCACGCGCATGGTCTTCTACATAAATCCAATCACGCACTTGTAATCCATCTCCATACACTGGAATAGGTTTGTTGTTGATGGCATTGTAAATGGTTTTAGGAATCAGCTTTTCAGTGTGTTGTCCTGGACCGTAGTTGTTGCTGCAATGTGTAATGGATACAGGCAAATTGTATGTATTGCCATACGCCATAGTCAAATGATCAGCTGCTGCTTTGGTTGCTGAATATGGATTTCTTGGATTATAAGGTGTGTTTTCACTAAAAGCTGCATCATCAGGTGCAAGATGTCCATATACCTCATCAGTTGAAACTTGAATGAATCTGCAATTGTATTGCTTGGCTGCATCCAGCAAGCAAGATGTTCCAACAATGTTGGCATCAACAAATGGCAAATTGCTGTTGATGCTGTTGTCTACATGTGTCTCAGCTGCAAAGTTGATGATGGTATCTATGTTGAAATATTTGATGATCCATTGGACATTGAAGGCATCTGTAATGCATGTCTTGACAAACTCACCATATTCTTCACTGCTGTGAAACAAATTATTTTTACGCACACTCAATGGTGCATTGACTGCAGCATATGTAAGCTTGTCTGCATTTACTATTTTGTTGACTTTGTTGTGTTTTTTAGCCAGTTGAATGAACTGCCATCCAATGAAACCATATCCGCCTGTTACAAGTATATTCATAATTGTGAGTTAAATTTGTATTCATCAATGGCCTGCATCAATGAGTCATGTACTGGTGTCAGACGAATGCCTTGACGCATAATTTTGGTACTGTCCAATGTACAATTGCTGCGTGGTGCACTGACTGTTGCATTGAAGTCTTCAATGCTTTTGAACCATTGTTTATCTTTGACTAGATTCTTTTTCTGCAGCATGTCAACAACTTCCATGGTCTTGATGTATCCAGGCTGTGTAACATTGTATGTGTTATAACCATAATCTACTTGTTGTGATATTTCAACAACTGCGTTGGTAAATTCTTTCAAGTTGGACAGGCTGTTGGTTGCATTGAGCAAAACAGAATACTTGCACAACTTTGTCAAATAGTTTCTATCATTGATGACGCCATCAAATGGAATTCTCAATCTGAAGATGTTGCAGCTCACTTCTGTTGCTTTGTTGTTCAACAATGTTTCGCCCAGTGCTTTGGTAGCGCTGTACCAACTTGCTTTGTTGCTATCAAAATCAAAATTGGGTACATGTTTTTCTTGAAAAACCACTGTTGGGTCCAGTGCTCTGTCACATGCTGCATCAGTATAAATGCATCCAGAAGAGACATGATTGAAGGTGATGTTGTGTTTGTTACAAATGCCTAAAATCTGTGCTGGCAGCAGTGCATTGGCAAGCATGCATGGGATTTTGTTGTCTGCTTGTTCGCATGAATCAACATTGGGCAATCCCACAAATCCTGCACAGTTGATGATGCAGCTGACTTTGTTAATCAATAAAAATCGAGTAAAATCTTGTTCATTCAATGGATATCTTGCTTGGTAAGTCAAGTACTCAATGTCTTTGCTGCGCAAATCATGCGCCATTGCATTGCCAACATATCCATGTGCACCCAATAATAGAATCATGCAACTATTTACAAAATCATTGCAAAAGTCAAGGTATCACTGTCTGATACACTGGATTGATCAGAGGTAAATCTTCTTGTTTATCTTTCAAACTTGGCAATATTAACTTGTACCACTCTGTTCTTTGCTTGACTCTCTCTGAGAGTTTAGCAGGTCCAATGAATTTAGTTACAGATTTTACATTTTTGAGATCAACGCCTCTCTTTATCATTGCGGCTATTTGTGCTTTGAGAATTTTCTCACTGATTTGTGGATCATTGACCAAATCTGGATTTTTGACCAAATCAACATTTATTAATTTGCTCATGCGCTCATAGTTTTCTTTACCAGTAATCTGAAAGTATCCACGACCTCTGTATTTGTATCCTTCATCTGCATCATTGCCAAGTCTGTTGCCATATACTTTGTTGCCAATCTTCTCTGGATTGCGTGCATAAATTTTGGCAGTCTTGGGTGTAAAGTATTTGGAGAATGTTTTGAGCAGTCCATTGGCACTGTAGTTGAGATTTTCAGAACGAGGTTTCATTTCTGGACCAGCCTCTCCTCTGATGTTGGCAAGCATCACAGCTTGAGCTTGTGGAGAATACACTTTGAGTTCTTTGAGTACATCTGCAACTATTTGCTTGATGTCTTTGTTTTGCACTGGTGTCTGCATCGGCTGCATTTGTTTTGCAGGTGCTAGTGGAGGATGTACAGGCTGAGATAGCTTTGGATTTACAAGCATTGTTGCAACTTTGTTGACAGTATCTTGTTTTTTCTGCTGTACAGCTGGTTGTTGCTTTGCATCCTGTTTGATTATTTGAAGAGCTTGTTGTTTAATTTCTGGCTGCTTTGATTTATCAATGATTTCTTGAACATCATAACCTTGTTGCTTTGCTTGAATCAACTCTTGCTTGACATGTTGTTTGTCTTTCATGAGACTACTGTCCATCAACACTGAACCTGTAATTGTTGCAAGAGCTACAGCAACTGCTACAATGCCCAGCTCTTTCATCAATGATTCTTTTAAAACTTGCTGGCTGCTGTAAAACTCATTAAAATTCTGCATGTTGTTATTTAGGCAATTCTTTTTCTGTCAGTATCAAAAACTCCCAACCTTTTTTACTGCACCACTCTCTTGCTGCAGCCCATTTGGCCAAGTTGATGTCATAAGTTGCTTGCTCATAAATGAGTGTGGATTTCTTTTTGTTGCCATGTGTAGTAGGCTTGAGTGTTTGTTTATAAGGTTTGACTTCCACCAAGTAATGCCTGATGTTTTCACCTTCCTTGATTACAATGGCACAGTCCACAAAGTATCTATGAACTTTGTGATCCACTGGACTAACATAAGGAATAATGATGCTCTCTGAGCTCCATTTGATTACATTGTCGTTTTTATCCATCCATCTGAACAGTCGCAATTCCATGCTGGATCTGTATGTTGGAATGCCATTGCCAACGTATTTCTGTGCATTGACTGGCTTGTAAAGTCCTTGCTTGTATGGGGCGTGCTTGCTCATGGTACAAAAAAATAGCGGGTTGCCCCGCTATTTAATTCAATTTGTTGTCTTTTTATCTTACCAACTCAGCAAAGTTGGTTGATGTTCTGGTTGCTCTGAAGTTGACCAAGATGAATTCTGCAACACGAACTGGCTTGATGTAAATATCAACTACCAATTCATTGGCATCAATGACATCAGGTGTATTGTTACGCTCATCACAAACAATGAGGTAATCATACAACCCTTGATCATTTTTAGCTTGCTCAAAGTAAGGGCGCAAGTCATCTACCAAGCGTGTGCGAGTGTACAATGTGTTGGGTTCAAACACATAATATTTTGCAACAGCCTTGGTTTGTTTTTCCAACAGCAAGAACAAGCGGCGTACATTGACGCGATCAAATACACCTGGTGCTTTTTGCAAGGTCTTCTGACCAAAGATGACAATGCCATCACGTGCAAAGAATGTTACAGGGTTGAGATTGAACTTGTACAGGTCGTCACGTTGTTTTTGATTTGGTGTCAAGACAATGTCATCAACACTCAATACACCACGTGTAAAGCCAGCAGGTGCCCACCATACATTGCGATCTCTATCAGTCTTAGCATATTCTGATGCTACAAAGCCAGAGCTTGGCATCCAGACGTTTTCATTGCTGTAACGGTCATTGACTCTCACCCAGTTGGCATACATTGCAGCATAACTGGTGTTGGTCAATTCAAATTGGTGGCGCAGTGGAGAGAATACATGTTGAGACCAGTTCTTGTCAGCTTGTGGCAAGATTTTGCTGTTTCTGCCCAGCACCAACAATTGGCGAATTGGGTCAGAGATGAACATATGGTCTCTGCGAACGTTTGAAGCAAAGTTATCAAATATATTGAAGACTGTAGTATAATTGCCACGCAAATCAAGATTAGTATCACTTGGAACTTGATATGCACCAGTTGTGCACATGCTAGCAATTGCTGCTGATAAGCTTGCTGAATTTGACAAGTCATCATAAGTACCACTGGCTGATAAAATTTTGCTGATTGCATGAATTGTTCCTAAACCAGCTTCAACTGTCAAGTCCAGGTCATACACTTCATCATTTTCTAACAATTGCAAAACTCTTTCAAGTTTCAGTGGTACGCTGCCAATTTGTTTGTCAGCTGGCAGCAATGTTGCATATGTACCCAATGCATAAAGGTTATCTGCTTTGGTAACGCTTGCAACTGAAATGCCATCTACAGGGTAACCAATGGTTGCAGACACAGATGCATATGTAGCAAGTTGTGAAGCAAGTTGTGTGATATATGTAGCTGAAAGTGTAGTTGAGTTCAGTTGTGAAGAGTTGAAGTCAATGTTAGTTTGTGACTCTAATTGATTGCTTGCAACACGGGCAGATTTCGTTGGAAGTCCTGCACTGCCGAGCCATGTCAAACTGTTTCTGTTGGAGATAAAGTCATTGACCATGACTGTAACATTGCGAGAATCACTGGCACGTGTTTCAAGGAAGAATGATCTTGAAGGTCCACCATTTGGATCATTGATCAAGCTGTGGAAATCCAAACTGCCTACTAGTCTTTCTTCCAGGACATAATCAAGAACAATGGTATCAGGTGCAAAAATGCTTTGACGCAGTTTGAAAATACCCAATGACAGTGTATCATTGTATACAGGGTTATTGAGATTAAATGACTCAAGGTTTTCCATGACTTCCGACACAGAACCCGCTGTGCCTGTTATACCAGACAATGAGAAGTTGAGACGTTGTTTTGGAATTTGTGCAGCAAAGGTTGTTCTGCCACTTGTTCCACTGCTGGTAATGGTAAATGCATTGAGAACACTGTTGTAATCAGTTGCAGGGTTAACACTGGTGTTGTCAATGACTGCTACATAATAACCTTCATACTTGTCGTTGATGGTTGTTTGTGCTTTGTTGAATACAACCATGCCAGCATTGCCAATGGATGATAAGCTGTTGAAAGATGTAGTTACTGCATTGTAACTTGATACTGTACCTGCAGAAGTTAAATTTGAAGAACTAAAATTAGCCCATGTAAAAGCTTCTCCTTTGATGCACTGATCATATTGCTGTTGTGTCAAGCTGAAGTGTGTTGGTTGACCAAATGTGTAAGAAGTAGCCTCTGAAAGTCTTGTTGCAACTTGTGCTGACAATGCAGGAGCTGAAGCAGATAAAGCGAAAGCAGATAATGAAGCTCTGAAACTAGAATTAGTTGCAACTTCAGTCAGACCAACAACTGGATAAACCAGTGCGCTGAATTGTGAGCCAAAGCCTTGACCTCTTTCAGAACCATATGGAAGACGAGACAGCAACAAGTTTGCGCCTGTGTTGAACAATGGCGCTACGCTGTAAAAGAAGTAGCGTTCTGCTGCATTGGTTGGTGTACCATAAATTTGTTCAAATTCACCAATTGTTGATGGAGAAATGATTTCATCAATGGGACCTTTGGGTGCAAAACCTGCTACAAAGATGTCTGTTCCAAAGACATCTGCTCTGCGTCCTGCTTCGTCAATTTCGGTGATTTGAACACCTGGAGAGTTAATAATACGTGCCATGCATTTATTTATGGAATGCAAACTGCAGATTTAAAGCAGCGTCACATTTATATTGGAATAAACAAATTGAAATGAGCAATTGATGAGATCAGAGCCTTGATAATTGTAATTGATACCACCCAATTGCACAGGAAATGCATTGAAGTACTCAAATTTTATTACATCATTGTTAAATTCATCTTTACCAAAAACATTAAAGGTAGTGCTGTATTTGCCAACACTGATGATGTCTTTTTGTGAAATCAAATCACGAGCATCAGTGATGCCGCCAAATGCTCCTTCTCTATCATCTCTCATGAGATTCAGCCATTGATACAAAATCCAGTAGTTGTTGAATTCATTGTCTACAGTAAAATTTACTGTGCTGGGTGGATAAGGTGGTCTGGCATGAGAAGAGATGTAGATGTTGCTGCCAGCCCATTTGGTTTCAATGGCTGGTACCTGTGTATCAGGCACCACAGCACCAAAAATGGAAAACTGCAAACTATCCAATTGCACGGTCTTGTTGCTGCGTGCATATTTGCTGTTGATGTTTTTGAGTGCATCAGGAATGTTGATGACCAGCGTAAACTTGTCTGTACGGGCTTTGTTGAGATGTGACTGCATATTATTTTCTTTTGATTGCTTTCAAGATGTACTTTACAATTTGGTTGGTATCATAAGTCCATGTGCTCAGTGGAGAATTGGCATTCAGTTGTAACTCTGCCATGAACTTGAAAGTCTTGGCAGCATGACTAGCATAGTGTGCACACATCAATATTTTTCGTGAAAAAGGTCTCATATCAATTTATTTATTAACAACTTTGTATTGTCTGGACATTGGTTTGGTATTAAACACATACATCTGAAATCTATCAACCAATATTTGCACATCTTCTAAAATTCTATGAGCAGTTGCAGTTTCAAATCTTGATATTGTTAGTATATTGCGTGCACCTACATCAAGAATTTCATTGAGTCTATATGTTGTGAGTCTGGGCATATTATTTCCTTTGTTGCTTGTCAACTATTAAAAGTTGTTTGATTGTGCATTGTATTATTTACATGCAACACTATAAATATCTGAAATGAACAAAAAATTTAAAAACTTCAAATCTGGCAAAGCCATCAAACTCAGACAGTTTGGAACCAACAAACTCATCAAAGGTGGACCTCAAGATGCAAAAAAGCCTGCAACAGCAGAAAAAAATCTAACCTACGCTGAAAAAACAGATGCAGGCTTCCTAAATAACCGTATGAGCAACAAATCTCTTTTTGATAAACTGTTTGAAGACGTAATGAATGACCCAGCTTCCCCAATGGGTGGAGACATGGGACCCCAAGACACACTTGAACTTGGTGATGACATGGGCGGCATGGATGATGACATGGGAGGTGACGAAGTTACCATTTCCATTCCACGTGATGTAGCCGAAAAACTACACGACATTCTCATGGCAGCCATGGGTGGTGGCGATGTTGATTTGGAAATTGAAGATGAAGACTTGGGTGGAGAAGATGAAGACTTTGACATGGATTCTGAGGAAGAAATTCCTGAAGATGAAGACGAAGAGCTCTTTGCTTTTGAAGGCATTGACATCAAGGAAATGAATCCTGAGCCAGCAGTAAGAGCTGCAACCAGCAAAGGCAACATCAAAGTTGGTGCTAAATTGCAACCACGCGGCGGCAAAGCATCTGCTACAGGTGCAACAGACAAAGTCGGCAATGATGGCGACTATGGTCACGCTGGTGTAGGTGGCGGTCTCAAAAAGGGCAAGCCAGGTCAAGACATGAAAGCTCCAGGCAACAAGACCAACAGACCAGGTGAAGACTTGTTTGCTTAACAACAACTAACAATGAAATAAAAAAGGCGCTCTTAAGAGCGCCTTTTTTTTTGTTCAGAAAACAATGATGTTCAATCAGTTTGCGTAAAAGTAGTCGTCGTCAGTTGGGATGGCGTGCGCAAAGCAGCAATCCATGTTGAGATTTTCAATTTCACTGGCTAGATATTTGATTTCTTTATCAAATTCATAGTAGTTGCTCTTGCCACCTCCTACAACGTTGCATGCTGCAAAGTAAGCATCAGCTGCATTGTATGATTCCTTGTTGTCAATAGCGTACTCTATGAATTTATGACACAAGTGTTGTGCCAAGTCATAAAGTATTCTGTGGTATTTTTGTGCTGCAGTTGGCGACAATTGCTTCATCAAGTCATCCTTGACTATGGTGGCACTGTCTCGCTTGGTCCAGTTGATGCTGTCAACAAGTCTCCAGAAATCAGGCATATCAGCCTCATATCTGAATTGAGTTTTCATTTCAGTCATTGTGTGTTAGTATTTGTTGTTTTCTGAGAGTAAAAATCTTTTCAACTGTGTCTCGCATGTAGACAGCAGGAATTTCTTGCCAGTATTTACTGTTGGCTGCATTGGTTTTGAGATATAAAATTTTGAGTCCGGCGCATTTTTTGTTGCTGAGTTGTTCATACATGTATGCATATATGCTCAACTGCAGTGTGTATATATTATACTTGCTGTGATGCAAGAAATCCAGTGGTGGCAACAAAAATTCTTTGAAACTGCTGGTATATGTGAATTTCTTGTTGGTTTTGAAATCCATCAATGCAAATTCATCTGCACCTTCCAAGCACACATCTGTTGTACCTGCAATTCTTGCATCATGATTGTACAACAGCTTTTCACTGCTTATTTTGGAGTGTTTGAAGAACTCTGCAGCTTTGTTGAAGCTGTTGACCATGCTGAAATGATGTGATGCATGTGTACCATCTTTGATGTACTGTTCCATGACGCCATGAATATCAGTGCCTTTGTCACATGCTTGTTTGGTGATGTCTTGCCACATATTTTTGATGGCTTCAGGAGTTGTATCATTTTTTTCTGCAATGCGTGCAGCATGCTTGTCTGTATCAAAGGGTTTGACATATTCATTGAGCAGAGTAGTCGTGCTGATGTACTCTGTTCCAAACTTGTTGTAGTATTTGTGCTTTTCAGCATCAAATGTAATCTCTGGTTGCATTGATGCAATATAGCTGATGAATAATGTTTTTCAACTGCCCATTGCATAAATAAATGCATATGTCTTTTACAAACTTTGCAGCATTGCAATCTTTAACTAGTGTTGGTAATACAGACCAATTTTTGGTGTCCTTGAACAATGGATTGTCTGGCGCTGATGGATTTGGCAGAGTTACAACTGCAGCAATGAACAAGAGTTTGGGTGTTTATTCTACAGTTCAAACCAACTCTGCCAACTGGACACAAACATTATCTTTCAATGCTAGCAATGCTCAACTGTCCATTTCCAATGGCAATACCATTAGTTTATCAGCATTGAGTGCAGCATCTGGCGGCGCTGGTATTGATACAGGCGTCAGAGCATTGACTGGCAACTGGCAGAGTACATATACTACTGTAAGCTCACAAAGTGCCAACTGGCGGAGTACATATTCCACAGTCAGTGCTAATTCTGCAGTGTGGAACAATGGTTTCACCATTTTTAGGCAGTTATCATCCACAGTTTCACCCAACAACACAACTAGTGTACATGCGTTATCAATTATATCACCATTAAATGATGCTGATTTTGCAATCGTATCAAAAGGCACTGGTGCAACCTTGGCACAGATTCCAAACAGTGGTGTATCAGGTGGCAACAAGAGAGGTCTATATGCAACAGACTGGCAAAAAATAAGAAATATTGCAACTCAAGTTGCATCTGGTAATTATAGTACAATAGGTGGTGGTGCAGCTAATACAGTATCAAATGAATATAGTACAGTAGGAGGTGGTGGAGGTAATACTTCAAGTAGTCAATATTCCACAATAGCAGGTGGGTATCAAAACACTGCAAATGGTCAATACGCTTCAATAGGTGGTGGATATCTAAATGCAGCAAGTGCATTTTACACAACTGTAGCTGGAGGATTTCAAAATAATGCATTCAATACCGGCGCTGCAGTAGGAGGTGGTTTTGTTAATACTGTAAATAGTCAGTATGCAACAATTGCTGGTGGGTATGCTAATACTGCAAATGATGGCTTCGCTTCAATAGGTGGCGGTTATGCCAATATTGCTGCAGGTCCTTACTCCACAATTCCAGGTGGTTATGGTGCACGTACACGTTTGCACGGTCAGTATTCATATGCTAGTCATTATTTTACTACAAATGGTGATGGTCAACACTTTCAATATGTGTTGTACGGCACTGCTTTAAATGGCAACCAAGTTGTATTATCACCCAACCATGTAAATTACACAACTAGCAATTCATCTATACCATCACTATTTGTACCTGGTCAAGACATGGCCGCAATATTAACAATACAAGTCATTGGATTTGATGATTCAGGTAACTGTTCACACTCATTAACGAAATTGGTTGTTAGAAAATTAGCAGCCAATAGCTACAATGAAGAATTGTTGGTAAATACAACAATAGGTACAGACGGAACAGCTGCAGGTACAATTACATTTGCAATAAATACAAACACTACACCTGCACACGTATTTACTGTGGTAGGCGGCTCTTTTGGTGACAATCAAACGAGATGGGTTGCACATGTATCTGGTACATGGGTATATCAACCACCAGTATATCCTTAATATTTTATGATTAAATTAACACCAATACCTGTTGAGATTGACGATGTTGAGAGTGCAACTATAAATGTATGCATGCAAGATGGTATAACGTTATCTATACCAATTACACCATTGCAGTTAAGACCACATCACTTGTGTTTACCAGAAGAATTATATAATAAATGTTCTTCTTACTCTGTATCTGTTGTATACAAAAATGGTGAAACTGCAACATTTGAAAGAACCAAATATCAAACAATGGGTAGTGTTGCTACAAACAATTTAGTTAGTATCAATACCAATTCGCCTTATAAATATACTCCTGAAGATTGTGGTATGGTTTTGGATGTTTTACAAGCCATGTATCAAGATACAGAACATAGCATTGTAGATACACAACATGGAACTAAAAATTTAATTTATTTTTCAGTGCACGGTGCTGGTTATCTCAAACTATTAAAATTGTCTCTTGAAGCTATCATCAAAACAACAACAAATATAAATTTTGATATTTTATTCATTTGCACTGCTGAAATAAAATCTGAGTTAGAAATTTCTGATTATGTATTACCATTCAATGTACACTATATGATTGTTAATAAGCCTGCTGATGGCATTGAAGCTTCCAAGAACAAATGCAAAGTTTTTCAATGGCAAGGAATAAATGATTACAATAAAATTTTATTTTTGGATTGTGATATCATAGCAATAAAAGATGTAAGCTATCTGTTTGACTTAGCAACACAATCTAATAAACTTTATACATGTTACAATGCAAGTAAAGTTGGTAAAGATAAGATGATTGCTCACAAAAATATATATCACAGCATTTCACCAATTGCAAATGAACATCTTGAAACATTGAAACTTCATAATCAGATGCCGTTCAACGCTGGTCAATTTTTGATGATAAACTCATATAAGATGCAAGAGCATTTCAAAAATGTTAACTGGTTTATGGAAAATTGGCCTGGTTATTTCTTTTTTGAACAGTCATACATGGTAGAATATTTCTGCCGTAATTTGCTTACCATTGCCGACGTCATGCAGCAGCATATTTTCGTTTGCACCATTGCAACTGCAGAAAAAAATAAAAAACTCCATAATGATGATGCATGTATGATTCATTTTGCAGGTTCTTCATTGCAAAGTGATACAAAGCTTGACTTTATAGACAACTACATCAATGCCTATATCACACAGTAAAGAGCTTATCTTTATTCACATTCCGAAAACAGGTGGTACTTCTATTGAGAATGCTCTTGAAATGCAAACAACTGAAAAGCTGTTTTGTTATCAGAGATGTGGTGTATGCATGCCAAAAATATTGGAAAATTTCAGCGTTGCAGAACGTAACAAAGTAAAATACACTACACCTCAACATTTGACTGCTTTGCAGCTCAAAACAGTGCTAGGAGATACTGTATTCAACAAATATAAAAAATTTGCCATTGTTCGCAATCCATTTGACAGGTTGGTGAGTGAATATTGTTATATAAAACAAACTGTTAATCCACACTTTACTCAGTATCAAGATTTAAACTTTACTCAATTTGTAAAACAATGTTTCTATTTACCAAATATGGCGCGGCATATTTTATTTGATAACCATTTTACACCACAAATGGAATTTATCAAGTCGTTCAAGCCAAGCAAAAAATTTATGGTGTTTAGATTTGAAGAAATTGCAAAGGTCTTTGACTGGCTTGGTATTGAACCAGTGCATCTGAGACAATCTGACAATCGCAAGCATTGGCAAGAATATTATACGCCTGAACTCATGCAAATGGTATATAATTTTTATAAACAAGACTTTGATGATCTCAATTACCCGTACAATCCATAAATGTCAGTGTTGTTGATGCGTTGATCAAAAACCATTTGTTCACTGGTTACATTGATGTCTTGTTCATATGCCTTGGTAGGATATGTTGTAGACAACTGACTGAACAATGACAAGAATGATGCAGAATCATTTAATCCAACCTCTGTTGCAGAGTCATTGAGAGTCAATGCATTGTTAATTGTTTCTTGAGTAATTACACCAGAACGAGCATTGTCAAACACTTGATCATTGCCTCTGATGAGTGGTAATCCTGGTTCAAAGCTGTAATCCAATCTACGAGCACGCAATCTCCACATGTAGTGAGCACCCAAGTAGTTCATTTCAGCAATGTCTTGGTCATCAATGGTTGTCACTTCAAAGAACTTGCCTTCTCTGTTGCCTGGACGAGTGCTGCCATACTGTTTGAGCTGAAATACATCACCTGATTTGGGTTGAATAGCTTGATTGTTGTCTTGATATACACTGGATAGTGCATTGAATGTTGCAGCATATGCACTGATGTGCACATATGCTGTAATTTCGTCATCAGGATCAAATCCAAACCTGCGCAAGGTGGCTGAATTTTCAGTCAACTGAATGTACATGATGATTTGAACTGGTGGATAGTAAGATTTGGTAGGATCTTCACCATACAAGTTGTTGGCAGACAGTGTATTGTATTGGTTGATGTAATACTCCACTGGTTGCCCATATCTTTGAATGGCTTCTCTGATTGCAGATGATATGACTGCAATTTCACCAGCATTGGCTGTCTTGTCATTGACATTGACTGTGCATTCAATGGAGTTGTTGCCAGCGCCACTGTACAAAGTTCCGCATGACACTGAAAAGGATTGTGGGACGTAGTAACT
>Ga0214921_10004186_pt1 | contig 21451 bp, 9 predicted proteins | sample LL1505_MetaG_FD_177992 | JGI IMG/M metagenome (GOLD analysis project Ga0214921, IMG submission 177992) | Freshwater microbial communities from Lake Lanier, Atlanta, Georgia, United States - LL-1505 | ecosystem: Environmental > Aquatic > Freshwater > Lake | place: USA: Georgia | collected 2015-05-28 | reverse complement strand
GGAAGTAAAACTTTCTCCGCCTCGTATAATTTAAATATAGTTTCGTGGTCTAAATATTTATTCATTATTTTCTCAGTTGCTTCAAAAAGTCCAACATCTATATTCTTTTCTCTAGATTTTTCAAAGAATTCATTTAAATCTGACAATAAATTAATCTCCTTAAAATGGAAAGATAATTCTTGTAAAATATTGATAAGTCTACGAATGTCAAATTGAGAAAAGTTAATTATTTTTTCATAGATTTCTTCAATATCTTTAATTAAAAACTTTTCTTGACTTGCTACCATTTTTATTAAACCAGTAATATCTTTACTAGAAGGGGATGTGAATTTAATTTCTTCACAATATTTTTTTAAATCATTCAATAGTTTTGAATGTTGATTATTAGAGATGAAAATTAAAGGAAATGAATGTGTTTTATTGTTTTCTTTATAAATATCCATAATATATTTCTTTTCAGAGGTTAATGAGATATTTTCAGTTTCATCAAAAATTACAGCTATTTTATTATTTTTATCTTTATAAAAATTAAGTTTAGAAATAATAGAGTTCTCTTGATTATAGTATTCATCAAAATCATCCAAGTTACGAAAGTCTTTAATTTCGCTAGGATTAATAATTCTAACAATATATCCAGCTTCTTCCAATAATAATCGAACAGTTAGGGTTTTACCAATTCCATGACTACCAGAAATGATTATAGCATTATTTTTTTGTTTTTCTTTCAAAGATGTAAGCCAATCTTTTATTTTCTTAATTTGTAACTTATGACCTACTATCTGCGATAGATTAGTTGGACGATATTTATTAACCCATAAACTATCCATTAATAAATTAAGATTTTTTTGTCTAAATAACTTTAATTTTGGTTAAAATAAAAAATTTTAGTTTTAAAATCTTTAAAAATTTAAAAAAATATTTAATTTCTTGAAAAATTATTTCTATATTAGTATATATACTATATGGACATGTTTCAATCTAGAAGCTCAGGTAGAAAGGGTGGCTCTGCAGAAGGAGAAGTACAAGCACTCCTTCGTAAAAACGGCAAGATTACTAACGAAGATTTCATGAGATTAAGATCTTCCTACAATGATGATCAATTAGTTAACAAAATCCAAGATCTTTATATCGAAAAGCAAAGCAACCTCTTAAAGAAAGCCAAGAAATTCGCTGACTTAATTCGTGAAAAGTACTCCCAATCTCAAACTCCTTTCCACGTTTTACTCGAAAAGGCTCACAAATACAAAGTTAAATACGGACTCACTGATGCAGAATTCGCTGAATTCCAAAGAATCTACGAACAAGAATTAGTTGGAATCAAATCTGTAGAAGTAGTTCAACCCGCCACCAACATTCAAAAAGTATTGGGTGGTGTAAGTTTAGATTACCACGGTTCCGCCATGAGAATGAGCGGAGACGATTCTAAACACGCTCAAGAATTAATTGCCTACAATGCTGCCACTAAATCTTTACACGCTCAAGTTTTATTACAAGCCCTTAAATACAAAGATTGTGACTTGGAAGCTTTGACTGGTGTATACGACAGAAACCTCATGAAAATTAACGACCACGTACACCCTGTAGTAGTCGCTCTCTTCTTACCCAAAATCAAAATTTTGGAAAACCACTTCTTGTACTCTAACATTTCTTCTATCGTTAAAGCCAGATTAAGCGGTGAAAAAATCGTATCTCTCCCCGACTACGAATTATTCTATGCCTTAACCACTGACCCCAATGACGTAGTATGCGACTCTAAATCCACTATCTTAGATTTATTGAACAGATCCAAACTCCAAGCCCAACTCTGGAACTGTGTTTTACACTTAAGAGGTGGTCAATACTACCAAGCTTCTTTCAGAGACTTTATCGCTTCTGTAGACTTGTGCAGATTGAATAAACAAGATACTCCTGACTTTGTATACGGAAGATTCGATGGTGTAGTAATCAAGAGACTTGTTTCTGCCTTCTCCTTCAGACCTACCGTAGTTTCTACTCTCCCTTACATGGTAAACCCCATTGCCACCAACCCCTACGCCATGAACATGAGACCTCAAGTAACTGCAGTACCTATGATTAACATGAGAATCCCTCCCAAGGCAACTGGTAGTACCATTGACTTGAAAAATGCAGCTACTCAAGTTCAATTCTTCATTGAAAACGGTCAAATCATTCCTAAACAAACTGACTTAATCTGGTCTCGCGGAGTATTAATTTTCTATGTTGACAGAAGAGCTACTTCCATTAAAATCAACGATCAATTATCTCAATTCAACTTGACTAAATTACCTGCACCTATTGCTGGATTTGAAAAATTAAACAATGCTGAAGTAACTTTCCAACACGCTATGGTCATTAAAGATGAAGCATACATTTTGAAATCAGTAGTATTCTCTGAAGTAAATGTTCAAGATAATGCTACTACTGGTTTATCTGAAGACACTGATGTAGTAATTGGTTCTTCTGCAATTGTACTCAGAAATGAAGATGAAAAAGCAGAAAAGGCTTATTCCACAAGTTACGCTAATATGAAGGATAACACCGAAGGTAAATTGGCAGAATTGGAAGCTGCACTCGGAAGCCGTACTGCCATTATCTACGATCCTTATTCACCTGTATTACAAGATATGAGTGCTGGTGCTGGCAGAGGTCCTATGCATCGTCTTGAAATGGGTCCTTTGGCAGCAGGAGCAACAAATGATGATAAAAACTGTAACTTTAAAGAATTGGTTTCTCACAAAGGTACTATCTTTGTCTACAAATCCGTCACCCAAAAAGACGATGAAGTAGAAATGAATTTATAAATCATATAAGTTTTTCTTAAATTATAATTAAATAATTATAATTTAATAAGTAAAAGTAGAATCTAATCCAGCAAATCCTTGAATATTACTTGGACCAGGTTCAGGATTTTCATAATCTAATTTAGTACCCTTAGTAGTAAATGTTAAATCAAGAACATTACTAATAGATGGCAAAGTTCTTTGAATATTTTTAGTATTAACTGGTAATGGTGGTCCAACTGGTTGAGTTGAAATATCTCTATAGTATCCAATTTTTTGGTCAGCATTGGAAATTACAGTAGGTAAAATTTCTCCGACTACACGACAATTTAATTCTTCAATTTGTTCTTTAATGTTAAAAGGTAAGTTTCTAGAATATTCAATCCATACATATCTCATAACAATAATTAAATTTTCTTCTTTTTGAGGACAAATTAAAAATTCCTTATCACTTTTAGTATAAACTGCTAATATTAATTTTCTATTAATGATATCAACATTTTCAGGAGAGAAAAAAGCTTTTTCTAAATTTCCTAATTCATTTTGATTAGTAGCTATTACATTTTTTACTAATTGTGATCTTAAAGCTTTTGCACGAGAATTATCTGCAAAATAGCCAACTGGAAATTGTTCAAAATCAAATCTAGGGAGAGTTTTACTCTCATCGTATTTAACTTGATTCTTATTTTTCTGAACTTCTAAAATATTTATAGGCATATTATATTATATAAGATTTTATTTTATGTAAAATTTTATTTAATAAATAAATGTATCAATTATTGTTACATCATCAGGAATAATGTTTTCCGGGTAAGAAAACAAAGAAGCACCAAATACTTCTTTAGTTCCGTCTATAGTTTTAATTATTCTTTTATTATCTTTAGTATTTCCCATATAAATTACCCAATCATAATCATCGTAACGTTTTTGTCTAATCATTAATGAACCAGCTGTAAATGTTGGTTTATTTAATATATTAAAGTTTTCTTTTTCAGCTCTAGTTATTAATTGTCCAAATTTATTATTGAAAAATTCAGAAAAACATTCTGGTAAAGATTCTATTATTGTTTTATCTGCTTTTTCTAATTCATTTAAAATTTTCTTCATCAAATCTTTTACTTCATCACTTAATTCAGTATTAATTAATACTTTACTTTCTTCTAATTTCCAATTATCAGGATTCATAAATGACTTTAATGCCTCTTTAATATAATTTGGATTATAATCATCATAAGCTTTTCCATTAATTTTATATTGGATTTTATCTTCTTTAAATTCAGTAATATCTGAATAATTTGAATCAATAGCTAACACATATCCATAATTAGGAATATAATATTCGATATTATTTACTTTGTAAAGCCAACATAACTGGGATGTACTTTCTGTTTGCACTTGTTTTATAAAAAAGTTATTTTTTAAACTAAAGTTATTAAAATACATTTCATTTTTTTCTAAAATAGCACAAGCATATATCATTTGAAATAAGATTGACCTCCATACTTCGGTAGTATGATAACCTGTTGAGATATTTTTAAACACAGAACCAGTTGGTTCGTATACTTTTGATTTCCATTTTAGAATATTAACATTAGCGCCTTCTGTTAATATTACTAACTTTTTAATATCTGTTTTTGTTAAATCTATAATTTCTTTTGTAGTAATATCTTGTTCAGTTTGTATACCAACATCATCTCCTCCTACTAAATGATCACCACCTCCTAAATTATCACCACCTCCTGTTAAAATTACATTTCTACGAATAGGTCGGGAAGATATTTTATAATTAACTGTGGTGCTTGAATCATTTACTTTTGCACTTGGTACATCCTCTTTATAAATAGTTAAGAATTTCTTAATTAAGTCATCATTCATTTTTTGTTTATTTGTTATATCTTTATTTTTTGCCATCAATGAATCAAAATCAATTGATGTAGTTGAATCAAAGAAATATAATAATAAATTTAAAAAATTAGGAGATTGTTTACTTTTAATAATATTATCTATTTTTTTATAATAATCTAATTCTCTCCATATATCAAATAAGTATTTATATTTTCCATTTTGATAATCTTGAGTTAATATAGCACCAGATGATAATTGATAAATTCTAATGTTTATAGCAACTGAAGTAGGAGTAGATTTTAATGTATTTTCTTCTCTACTATATTTAATTGGATAGGCACTTCTGTAAATTGAAAATCCATAAGGAATATTTACATAAGGATTAGGATTATTATTATAAGGATTTAAATCATAAATTTTTAACCAAGATAAAATAGAATTCTTACCATTTGCAATTGTTAATTCTTCTCCATCGTATTTATTTAATATACTAGTTCTTAAAGAACTTTTAATTGCAGTTCTCTCTTTTAATGTTAAGAAAGTATAAATTGTTTTTTCTCCTGGTAAAATATCTTCATAAATCATACTCAAAGTTGCGTGGTTTGCTTGAGGATTACTCAAAGATATATTATATATTTTATTTACTGGAACATTTGGTGTATAAGTTGGTACATAAGGTAATAATTTATTAATTGCATTAGTAGTTGGATCATATAAAGGAATAAAGGTAGGTGGTGTTTGATAATCCATTGTATCTAATACTCTATTCTCTTGAAAATTTTCATTAGGTCTTATTGGTATAGGTCTTGTTGGATTTAAATCTTCCCTAGGTTTAAATGGTTCTCTGACCGGTAAAACATCTTCCTTTTTATCCCAAGGTTTGACTTCTTTGAAATTTGGTTCTTTCTTTTCTTTCTTTTCAGGTTTTGATTCTTTAATTTCTTTTCTTTCTACTTTTTTACTTAAATCAGGATTATAATTAGGATGTTTTGGATCCCAGGGTTTTAGTTTTTCGGGGGTTTCATTAGATACAGTAGTTGTATTTTTATCCCGTTCACTTTTGTGATTAGGATTATAATTAGGATGTCTAGGGTCCCAAGGTGGAATTTTAGTATCGGTGCTATTTTGTTGTAAATTTTCTTGTGAACCAAATATATTTGTATAATCTTTACGCATTTTCATTTTCCCAATCTTTAAATTAGTATAACTTACTTGTTCTGTATTGGAAGATTCTGCTTCTATAATACTGGAAGATTCTGGTTCTATAATACTGGTAGATTCTGTTTCTGTGTTGGTAGATTCTGTTTCTATAATACTGGTAGATTCTGTTTCTGTATTGGAAGATTCTGCTTCTATAATACTAGAAGATTCTGCTTCTGTGTTGGAAGATTCCAATTTAGTTTCAGTAATTTGTTCCTTACTGCTTTCATCTTTAATAACTGGTTCTTCTTTGTAACTAAATTTACTAAAGTATACATTTTTTAATAAATCACTTGGTTTAAATAAAGTTTCATTAGTGCTTTTACCTCTTAATTTGACTGGAAGTACTTTATCAATAAAGTTCTTTGTTTCTAATTCACAGTTTGATAAATTTAATAAATCATTTTTATTTATTAAGGCATTTAAAAATGTGTGAATATCAAAATAGTCATTGATTTGAGTAATATAAGGCACATCAGTGTCTCTTTGATTTTTAACACCATAATATTTAGGTAGAGTTGATTTCTCAAAGTTACCTATTTTAATGTAAAAGTTAATATTTTCTAATTTCCAACGTTTACTACCAAATTCATATAACATATCTTCTGGTTTTTTATTAATATAGACAAGGATGTTTTCAGGTGTTAAATTATTATGTCTAAATCCAGGAAATTCCTTTTGTAAAACAGCCAATGTATGTATTACCTGAAATATTAATGGTTTGTAATCGCAACTATTTTTCTCCATATACTCTTTGAGAATTTTTGATTGAAGAAAGTGTTCTCTAACCCTTACGGATAAAGTATTTTTTATTTCATTGTAATCTATTTTTTCTTTAACGATTTTATAAATAGGAAGATTCTTTAATAAAGGTTCTATCTTTTCAAAAGAAATATCAAAATTGACTATAGGTAATAAAATATGTTGTGTCTTCTTATTAATTACAAGTTGACTTAACAAGTATGAAAATAATGCATCATTATTTGCTTTATTACTTAAATTATCAGATTCATCAGTATAAAATCCAATTTTAATTGTTACTGGAAATGAATCTGAAAATCGTTTGAGATAAATTAATTGTTCTGTGGTATTATAACAATTATAAGATAATTTACTACCAATTATTTCTTTTAATAATGCAAATGATTCTTCTTGATTAGTAATTTTAATGTCTTCTATTTTAATTTTTCCTAATTGTATTTTATCTATTTCAAAACATGTTTTATAATTTTCATTGTATAAAAAATTATAAAGTAGATTAATTTTTTCTTCCATTATATATAATTATATTTTTTTTTTAGTTATAATTCAAGGATATCTAAATTGTATTGATAGTCGTGTCCTTTTATATAATTCGAAAAAAGATAAACCAATCGTATAATATAAGCTTCAAAACATTCAATATGTCTGGTCCCTAAAGATTTTCTTAATTCAAAAATAGATGTGATTTCAATAATATGTGATTTTAAATTAATATCTTCAAAATATTTCAATAACTTTAACATTATTTCACTAATTACTTCTTGTGTAGTAATGTTTGTTATAGATAATTTATAAAATGATTCTCTGCATTTTTTAATAACATTTAACAAATTTTTAGGATTGTAATTATTCTTATTGATTATCATACTAACTATATTGTCTAATATCTTATCTTTAGTATTATCAAATTGATGATTATATTTTTTAAATTCTAACAACCACACTGCATTATAAATTTTATTATCACAGTTTTTTAATATTTTAGCTAAATCATAAGGAGTTAATTCCATTTTTTCATTAGAACAAATATTCAATACTGTATTTAAAATTTGATTTTCATTAGGTAAAGGAACTCTAACTTCAATACATCTAGACCTTAATGGTTCTATCATTTTTGATAATTGGTCGCAGATGAAAATAAATTTACAGGTGTTTGCATACTTTTCCATAGTTCTTCTTAATGAAGCTTGTGCTGTATTAGATAAACTATCTATTTTATTAATAACTACAATTTTAAATAATCTTTTATATTTGAAAATGTTTAATATATCGGTTTTAGCATAGTTCTGAATTATTTCTTGAATTAGATATTTATCAAAACCATTTGAACTAGGTTCTATTACAATATGAAATTTAGATTGCTTGATTAATACTTTAGTCTTTGAATTTCCATAACCATTAATAATGTATTCAATCTCGTTTAATTCTGTATTTTCTTTATTGTAAATCCTCTCTAATAATTTATCTACTAAAAATTCCTTACCAGAACCAGGTTTACCATAAACCACTAGATGCTGAAAGTTAGCAAATCTTAATATTCCACTGTCTAAAATATTAATAATCCTTGATACTTCGTGGTTATCTGTATTTTTTAACTTGGAATAAATCTCATTGTGATTATCAAAGCTTTCTAATATTTTTTCAATAATTGATTGATGCCACACATAATTAGTAGAATCTTTAAAGTATTTATCTATTAAAAACATTAATATATAAATAATTGTTTCTTTTAAGTGAAAAGTTCTAAAAAAGTTGATAGAATTTATTATTATTAAAATATACTCTATATTAATAAAAAAATGTATCTTTCTGACTTTAACTTGATGCTGGACGGCAAAATGATTGACTGTTTCTCTGAAATATCATTAGATAAGAATATTATTAACGATATTAACGAAAAATTGAAGGAAAATAATTCTTTGTATAATATTAATAATATATCTGATGCTGAAGAAAATACAAAAATTAATCAAAGAAATAGAGGAAACCAAAATGCCAACATTCATAGACCTACAACTACCAGAAGAACATATAAAACTTCTAAAAAGTAAGAACAAAATAATAAGTTTAAATAAAACATTTTTAGAGGAAATGAAGAATTGTAATGAAAAATGTTGTAAATGCAATAGAAAAGCAAGCTATCTCAATAAAACTAACGATTCATTACTATGTTGGAATCATTCTGTTAATTTATAAAAAAAAATTTGAAATTAATTTATATTCATTAATTATTGTAATATTTAATGAAAGTAAAAGAGGCTCTAAAAGATTTAAATCTTAAAATAAATTCTATACTAGTAGAAGCTTATACTGAAATAAGCGAAGAAATCAAAAATATTAAAAAGATTATTGATGATGAAAAATCAGAAGAAAAGATTAAACTGATTGAACAAATATGTAAGGGAGAAGGTTTAAATGATAAAGAAATAAAGAATAAGTATTTATCAGAAAAAGACAAGAAAAAAATTAAAACAATACCCGAGACTGTTGAAGTTATTAACGATGAACTATTGGATACTGTTGAAATCGAAGATAAAACATATTATTATGAACCAAAGGAAAAAGGAAATATTTATGATTCTGGTAAAAAGGTAGTTGGTATTTATAAGAATGGAAAATTTAATTTAAGCTAATCTTTTCAGATTAATTAATTCTATCATTCTTAAAATAGAATGTTTGTTCCAGTTTGAATATTTTTTTTGAAATTCATTTACACTTTTAACATTGTAAGGTTGATTATTAAATGTTTCAAAGAAGGTTTTTAAATCAGAATAACCACCTAATAATAATGAATTATTATTTTTTTTAAGATAAATTTGAGGGAAGGTACTAATATCATCGGTTTTATATTTTTCTTTATCATTGGATGTAACTTTTAAAGATTTAAAATTAGTTTTATTATCTGTTAACAATTCTAATGCGGCATTAGAATAAGGACAACCTTCTAAAACAACGACAAATAGATAATACATTATATTAACATATATTTTATTTTAAGGAATAATATCTAATTCTCAATAATAAATGCCAGGAGGATTAGTTCAATTATTAACAGTTGGTATGCAAGATGCGCCACTTATTATAAATCCAGAAATAACATTTTTTAAAACAATATATCGAAGATATACAAATTTTGCATTGGAACAAATTATTAAACCAATAGGAACAAAAAGATTTGGTTCATATTTTCAATACAAAGTACCAAATGTAAATGATTTATTAAGTGGTTTCCATTTTATTATTGATATACCATTTATTGATGTTCTAAAGACAGTTACTACTAGTACGACTACTACGACAGCTTATGATATTAATGAGTTAAGTGTAATCTATAGTTCAACTAAAACATATTTGTTATTTGAGGCTACATCAATGAATTATTATTTAGTTCCAGAGACATTTTTTAAATTATCTAGTAATGACAGTTATTATAGTCAAGTTAATGGTATTACATTGGAAGAAAATTTGTTAGCAGGATTAAATTTACTTGGCACTAATAATTATGGTATTGAAGTTAATATTTTTCAATTAAAAGAATCATCATTAAATCAATTGTTACCTGTTTTAAGACTAAACTTTAATAACTGGTTTGAATTTTGGTTAAAAATATTTGACAAAAACGATGAATTTATTTACTTTACAAATATTGTATCCCAATTAAATTTAGTATCTGATTTAAATGCTAAATTAAATTTGATTTTATACGATGGATATATTAATTACAATGTATTTAATCAATATAGAAATTATTTAGATTTTAAGAATGAAATTAAAAATTATTTTAATTATAATCCAGCTAATACCCAATTAATTTACGATGTAGATTATGCTATTAGTTATGCTAATTTATTAAATTTAGATTCAACTACTTATAAAAATAATGCTCTAAAGTTAAATTCCCTGTATTATTTATTTTTACTACAATCAATCTATGCAAACTTTAGTCAACAAATTAAGGGTTATACATTTTGGAAGAAATATCAATTAACAACTGGTAATTTAGTTGATACTAATGTAATAGTTCCTGATAGTAATTATTTTTTAGAATGGAAAAGTAAGTTAAATGTATATCAAAATATTAGTTTTGATAATTTAGAAATTTCTGAAAAATTTAATAAAAGTTATTTTGGAACAGAACAAACAATTAATACTTTATTTAATACATTAAATATTACTGATACCGAAAGACTTTGGTGTACTTTAAAAGTATTTTATAATCAATTTACCGATAATACTACTAATACAATTTGTTTTGATGATTATTTTAATCCAAATTCAACCACATTAAACTTGAATTATAATATTAATAACTATTTTCAAAATGTATATTCTACTTTAAACACTGATTCAAATTTAAATTCTAGTTGGTCAAATTTTGACGACCCTACTTATATTCAACCAGTTGATTTAGCATTAATTTATCCATATTTAGCTTATAAATTAACAGATGCAGTAGTAAATCAGCAAATGTTTAATGATTATAACTTTTTTGTTACTTGGAGAAATAAAATAAATATTGCTTATTTTTTTAGAGTTGGAGAGAATTTGGATAATTATTATTCAGAAAAAGTAAGTACTAACACTTTTCAGAATACTTTTCTTACTTTAAATGATCTTGACCAAAAAACAAAAAATTTAGCATTTTATCATAATATTAATGTTAATAGAAATTTAAAAGTTGATAATATCAGAGAGGAGATGAATAAGCTATTTTATAATGAATCATTTTATGGTTCAATAAATATTGATAGCGCTTCACTCACAAGTAATTATGTTTTCCCAGCTAATTCTTATGAAGATGTTGGTGTTATTAATTATGATTTAGTAAATCAAGAAATTATTATTACTGATCAAGATTCTTTTAGTTATACATACAATGGTAATACTTTAACAATTAGTAATTGGAACAGAACATATTACGAAAGAATATTAATTGAAACCTTTAATGGTTTTTTAGAAGTATTTAATTTTAATGTTAAAGATAACACTTTGTATATTTACCTATCTGCGAATATTAATTTAAATAATTCGTCAACAATAACAATTCAAATGATTAAAAATGTATTAGTACCTGTATTAGATTTTGTTCCAATTGTTGATTCTAGTGGTAATATTAATTATCCTAATATAGAATTAAATACTAATAATTTTCCAGATATAAGTTTTAATGTAATTGAAAATAAAGAAATCCCTTACAAACAATATAAATTATATAATGCAAACAACTCTATTATTGTTAATAATAAAATCATTAGTGATAATGGAACTTTAAGAATTTTAGGAGTTAATGGAAGTTATAATAAGTTTTACGAGTTAAAGGTTACTAATTATGATAATTCAGTAACAAGAATACCAATTATATTAGATAATGATACTATTACATCAAGTGTAAGTTTAATTTTTACAAATATAATTACTATTGATTTAATTGAACTTGATTTTAATTTAGAATTAGTTGATACTAATGTAATTATTGAGGATAATATTGTTTATACAGATATTCCTGATTTAAATATTAATAATTATTTTTGGTTAGTTGCAACAAAGGATGCTAATAATAATATATTGGCAAAAACTAATTTTATTCCAGTTGTTTACAATGGAACTAATTTTATTGCATATGGTAATTATTTAAATTATACTTGGGATTTTTATCAAATTAGAACTAGTTTAGTTCCTAATTTATATCCTATTCTATATCATTATTTAAATAAAGATGTGTCTGGGAATATTAAGAATTATCAATTAAATTCTAGTTTTTATCAAGAACCATTTATTTTAAATACTTATGGTAACCCTGAGCCTTATTATTATTTTTATAATTTACCATCTAATCATACTACTATTTCAATTACTATTAATGGTTTTACTGTTAATAAATTATTTTCAATTAATCCTAGTGAATTTTACACGAGAGATAATGTAAGATATCCTGTGGTATTTGATATAATTAATTTAAAATCATATACTGATAAAGTTACAATAATTAATTCATTTAATAGTTTGTTCGATTCTAATTTTTTAAATAATCCAAATTATTCTTATTTATTATCAACTATTGAAACAGCATCTAGAACTTATGAAAATTTATATTTAAATTCAGTTACTACTTTAAAAAGCTTAGGACAAACTATTAATACAGTCGTGAATAATACTATACCTATTAATACACTTAATTTACTACAATATAATTCATTTAATTACAATACTAATTCTTTAATAACACCAGACTATTATAATTTATCGACTAATTTCATTAACAATGGAATAGGTATAGGGAAATTATTAATTTCAGAAAAGGGTATAATTTTAACTCAATTAAAACAAAAATATCAAAGCTATACAAAGATTAAAGATAATTTGATTGGTTATTTAAATGCTGTCTCTACAACTTTAGTTGATAATATAGCATATATTAATAATAATAATGATTTGATTAATGTATTGGATCCTAGTCAATATGCAGAATCATATCAACCTCAATATATATTAGAAGGTGTTGTTGAAAGTAATTTTTATAATATTACAAGTTATAAAATAAAAACATTATATGATATCAGTGGTGATTTATCAAATGCAGAAGTTTATTTTAAAGATGGACTTATTGATTTATCTAGTAATAATGTAGCAACTGGTTCAACTTTAGTATCAGTAACAGAAAAGACTTCATTAGTTACTGAAATATTAGAAAATAATATTAATGATTTTAATTCTGATATTTTTAATTATTTAGGACCTGTTTATTTTGCAAATGGTAATATTCCTTTTTTAGGTAGTTATACTTTTAAAAATTATTATAATGATACATATTTATTGTTAGATGATAATTCTGTAGTTAGATTAATTGAAACTACTACAAATAATTCAAAATTATATTATAATGGGTATGAATTCACACCATCACCACCAGTATCAATAAATAGTAGTACGACTGTTTATATTTATCAAATAAGTATATCTGTATTAAATAATGCTACTATAACTGGTAATACAGTTATAATTAATTTTAATTTTTATAGCATTGAAGCTTATGAAAATTATTATATTTTAATTGGACAGTATCCATTAGTAATTGGAAATAAATTTTTAATTTGTGGTTATTCACCTTCAATTAGTATTAATTCTTTTATTCCAATTAATTTCATTTTGGTTAGTAATTATACTATTTATAAAAACTTTCAAACAAATATTTATGGAACAATTACAACTGGTGAAAAAGTATATTTAAATAGTAGTAATAAGTTAAGTTATTTAGATTATATTAATACAAGTAGTAATACTTATTATTCTATAGTTGCTAATAGTGCTACTATTTATAATATTACTAATAAATATTTAATACCACCATTTTCTTTAGGTAATCAAACTATAAATTTAGTTAATGATAATCAGAATTTTTTTATTAGTAACTTTAATAAGAAATATTACTACAAGTTTAATAATAATATTATTAATGGTTATTATTTTAATAAATTAGATATTTTAGGTAATTATAATTTGTGGATGTATCCTAATGAAAAATTAAAATTAATAAACATTAATGTATCAGCAAGTATTTCTTCCAATGGAATAATGACTATTAGCGATATTAGTAAATTGTCTAATTATTCTTATTATTATTTAGATGGAGATGTACATTATTTAGAAAAAGTATCACAGAACTATATACTCAATTCTTTTATAATAAATCCTAAAAATACTAATAATCTTTATTTGGTCGATGATTCTAATTTTTCACCCAGAGACCAACAATATATATCAATAATAGATAATACTTCTTCAGTAGCTATTTTACCAAATATTGATTTAATTCCTAATATTACTTTTAATGATTATACAAAGATATACTCACCTTATTATTATGATAGTAATGAATATAAAAATATATTACCAAATCAATTAGATTTACTTTTACCATTCTCAGATTTAAACGGTAATAATAGTTTTCTTAAACCATTCAGCTTTTATCGCGATATATCAAATGTATTAATGCCAGTTAATTTAGTTTCCGGTGGAAATAATTATTATGATTATTTAGTTTATAAACAATCAGACGTTAATAATAATTTTATATCAGGTTATTTAACTTTACCTGAAAGAAATTTTACATTTACCTACGATATTTCTTGTAATGATACTAAATTTCAAATAGACCCTAATTTAAACTTTTCATTAGTAGATAGTTATGGTTTACAACAATATAAGTTAATTATTACTGTTAATAAAAATACTATTTATTATAGTTCAATTTGGACTTTACGATTAGATGATTCAACTATTAATTATAATATATTAAATTTAATAAATACAAATGGAATTGCTCCAGCAACAAATTTAATTAATGTTTATAAAAATGGTAATTTAATAAATCCTAAATTATTTACTGTAAACCTTGGTTATAAAGTACTTGGGACTAATAATATATTTATTAAAGATGTATCAAATAATTTAGTTTTTGAAAATATATCAAATAATGAAGCTAGACAACAAATATATTATAGTAGTAATATATTAAGTCAAAATAAATTAATCAAATTAGATTATAATTATGATCCGTCTTTTGATTATATTCCAGAAATGGTTCAATTTGGAACTATAACTATATTAAATCAAAATTATGTTAACATTAATGTTATTAGTAATTTAAAATATTTGATATTAAATACAAGTACTAATAAGTTTATAAGATATGTTACTAGTATTGACATATCCAATAATATTGCATATCTTAATTCCGGATTGGATGCCGGAACTTATAGTATAATTGGAAGTTCCAGAACTTTAATTTTAATTGATAATTCCTTTAATGTTTATACTAAAAATGAAAAATATTATATTACTAATTATGAAAAAAATATACTTCGAGCTGGTGACATAATATCATTTGGGGATAATATATTTGAGGTAATTGGATTAAATAGTTTTACAATGTCTTATGATTTAAATATTATTAAGGTAACTACAGTTAATAGTTATTACGCGGGATTTTATTTATTATTTAGATTAAATCAAAATCCAAAAATAGAAAAAACACAATTAGTAAGTTTTCAATTAAATAGTACTCCAGTTTATAAGTTATCTATTGATTTTCAAAATAATTTAATCTTACAAAATTCAGGTAGAAATTTCTCAATTGATAGTGGTGATACTATATTTTTATATTATAAACAAAACAAATTTTATAACACCTATAACTATTTAATAAATATTAACGATTACCTTATTTATAATAATAAAATTTATAGAGTTAATTATGTTAAGGATAATATTCTATATTTGAATACTACTACTAATTTTACTGAAGGATTTTATACATTTTATTTACCTTATCAACCTTGTAAAGCACAAAATTTAAGTTTTGCATCCAATGGAGATGTAATTTACGACAGTGTTGATTTATTTTTTTATGAAGTTAATGGAAATTTTACCAATAAAATTAACAATACAAGTTTAGCAAATTCTACAATATATACTAGAACAATTGAATTACCGCAAAAATATTATTACTTTCAGAATAAAGTTCCAAGAGCTTTGAAAGCTAGTATTAATAGTAATGTGTTAACATTTAGTGATGATATATCAAGTTATAATTTTTATTATAATCAACCAATTCAAGTTAATTCATTTATATGTTACATTAAGACAATTGATAAATACAATAGAATAACAATTGATAGAAGTTTATTTCCAATAGTAACTAATGTAAATATTTATTTTGGTATTGTAAGTGATAAAGTATTATATTCTAATTATGCATTAGAAAAGTCTTGTTATTTAAAACCAATAACTACTTTGGGATTTTATAATTATTATGACCTATCTAATAATACAATAGTTAATTATGATATTTCTAATAATCTTGTTGTTTCTACTAGTAATATTGTTTTTAAAGATAACGTTTTCAATTTGGATACAAGTAACAATATGATTAACTTACATAACTCTTATCACATCTTACTAGAAAAGAATCCATATAATCAATTTATTAGTCACTTGTGTCAATTACAAATTCCAAATAAACTTTATATGTTTACAAATGTAGAAGATTATAATTCTACATTTTATTTAGATAAGATTCATCCAATTCTTTTGAATTTAGATAATACTTTCTCTTATTTAAATAGTAAATTAATTATTCAACAAGATTTAAAATCACTACCATTTAATGAATTAATTATTTGGAGAAAGTATGATTTAATTATTACTGGATTAGTTGAAAATATAAGTACTGGTTTTAGAGTTAGTATAGATGCAACCAATATCATTAATTTAATTGGGTTTATTGATTTTTTTATCGATAAGACAATACCTTGTACTATTATAAATGATAATAATATTTATTATTTGATTACAAGCCAAATTATTGAAAATTATAATTATCTCTATTCTCAAGAAAATAATTATATTGTAACATCAACAAAACAAGATTATACTGAGACTATAGTTGTGAATGATGATTATGCAAAAGCTTTCGGAGTAGAACATATAAAATTACCTACAACTTTAACTTTAATAACACAAGTTGATTATTATTATTATTCATTAAGCAATAATTTTAGTATTTTTGATACTAGTAATTATTCTTATACAACAGGATTTTTGAATTTAAAAGTGTATACCAATTATTATGATAATATTAAAAACCAACGTGTTATTGAAACAACAGACCAAACAAGTAAATTAGATAGTATTTTTATTAATGATGTACCAACTAATATTTTTGATGAAAGTGAAATTTATTTAGATAGTGATGGTTCGTTAAGAAATATTTTTAATAAAACTTATTTTAAAGTCGCAGCATTATTTAATTCTTTAAAAACTTGGGATGCGTGGTCATTGGTTGCAAATCCAGATATAGATAAAAGTATTATGTCAAAGGGTGATTTTATTTTGGATTTAAGTGGAAATATTAGTAGAACTACAAATAATAGTTATTATACTAATTTAGAAGTAAGTGATATTTCTGGATTTTTGTCTAAATTTAATAATAATTTTCAAGACTTTAATGCTTTACAATATTTCCAAACAAATTTTTATACTAATTTACAATATTTTATAAAAGTAGAAGCATTTTGGAGAAGTCCTGTGACATATATTAATAATTTTATTTCTGATTTAGGCTTAAATTTTACATTTGATGGAACTGAATTATCAGTAAATAGTAATTTGGTATTAAATAATCAATTTGTATTTACATTTGATGGTACTAAATATAATCTTTCAAGAAATATTAATAATATTAATTCAGAAATTTATAATTTAGTAAATAATACTTATGGCGATGTTTTATATGGTGTTAAAATAACCGATGTATTGACATATATAGTTAATTTATCTAATGATTATATAAATTTTGAATCAACTGTATTTGGATTTTCAGGTAAATGTGTCAATTACGCTGATTTAATTTTATATATATTGAAAGAAGACTTATTTCAAACAATACCAGATTATCAACAGCAATTAATTAAATTACAAGATAGTTTATCTTCTGGTAATGATGCACTATTAGGTTTAGATATATTAAAAAATAATATTACTTATGATATTAGTTTTAATAGTTGTACATATTTGGGAAATTATCCATATTTACCAACTACTCAAATGAATAATATAGATGTCCCATTTATATTAAATTATAATATTGATATCTCATTTGGTTTATATCCTTATAAAATTATGTTAACTGATGAAACGTATGTAGACCAAAGTATTTACAGATTAGATTTTTTAGAAGGTCAATATTTACTTAATAATTTAATTATTGATTATCCAATTGTATATAATAATCTAATTGAATTTTTTACAAAAGAAGATTTAAATATTGAACAAAACTTTAGTATCAGTTCATTTAAAACTTATGATATTTCAAGTAATACTTTTATTGGTTATGTTTACCAATTAACTTTATTAACTGATGATTTAAAGAATCTTGATTTTGCTACATTTACTGCAATCAAATATAGAAATATGAATCTGATAACATATAATAATTATTTAGTATTTCCTAGTTACATTGACGAATTAAATGCATTTATTCAAACAGAACTTATTGTTGGTATTGAAAAATTTAATGTAGCTGGAGATACTACATATATTACATTATTAAACTTAAATCAAATTTTGAATGCAACATCAACAGATTATACTGTTTATTTTCAATCTAATAATCAAAATTATAGAATAGTTGATATTTATAATAAGAATATTCAAGTTCAGGGAGCTATTAGTAATTTTATAAATACTAAAATAATATTAACGATAAAACCAACCGCGTATTCAAATTTAAATAAATTAATGTTTCATTTGGTATTAGCTTCAGATTTAATAAATTATTCATACTATTACGATTTAGTAAATGTTGTTAAAAACTTTAAAATAAATGATACAATTTATTGCAAAGATTTAAATTTTATTGGTGAGAATGAAATAGATATATTATTAAACTCAAGTGATGTTTCTAGTAATTATGTAATAAATAATATTACACATTATTCTAAAGTTGGCGAATATCCACCTGAACCAATTAAAACATTTCAAAAAATGAATCAATTTTTGTATCAATTTTCAGGACTTCCTAATATAAATGATAAAACTAGTTGTTTTATTGTTTTTGATTTATCTTATAATAAATTTAATGCAGACGAGTACATTACTAATTTTTTAAGTAATTTAGAAACATCTGTGTATTATAAATCTGTTGATATAATTAAAGAATCTACGATGACTCAATTTTTATGCGAGTTATATGTTTCTGATATAAATTTACACGATCATTCTTTTGGTGGTGTTATTAATTCGTGGTTAGTTATAGAATTTACTCACGTAAATAATTTATTAAGATTTGTTCCTGCTAAAAATTTTAGTTACGATGCAAATTATTCGTATTATATAAATGATATTTTAGTTACTAGTCAAATTATATATGTTAATACAATTGATAAATATTTAAATCAAGGATATCTTGAAATTTTTGAATATCAATATATAGATGCTCCATTTAAATTTAAACAAGTAATTATAGAAAAGACTATAACTCAACCTGCTATAAATCAATTAGCAGAAGTACAGTTATTTGATTCTATAGATATTGAATTTGATGGTTATATACAAACATTGACTCAAGCTGGAGATGAAATAGGAGATTATGTATATTTAATAGATACGGTTATTCCAACTAATATTACAACTGATTCTACAATTTATTTTAATTCAACTACAATTACACAAGGAAAAGTATTATTAGAATCACCATTGTATGTAATATCACCAGTATTATTAAATAATGTAAATTCTGTATATGTTAAAGAATTAGATTTACTTTTGTCAAACATTACTGTAACATTGGTACAATATGCATATATGCCATTTACATTGTATAAAAAGATAAGTTTAGGAACATATCAGTTATTTTTTAGAGAGAAAACGTTGTATTTTTTAGATCAGTTTATTACTTCTGAACTTAAATTAAATAAATTTTATTTGGTTAGTAAATTTGCTAAATTAACATTAGAAAAAAGATTTAATAATCAAGTAATGAGTCCTTCTCCTGATTTGGAAAATAAAACTGTAACTACTACTACTGTAACTACCACTACTGAACGAGCAACTTTTAATAATAATTTATATACTTTACTATTTAACTATATTGAATTTTATATTAATGATCAAAGAATAGAACAATTAAATCCGGATGTAATGAATATTCAATATCAATTTTTGAAAGATCCCCAACGTAAAAAACAATTTGATAAGGTAGTAAAACCTTATGGTAATAGAATTGTTATACCATTAGAATTTTGGTTTGATGGTCAATCACCTCTATATGTACCAATGTTATGTTTGCAACATTCTGATGTATTTTTAAAGTTTGAATTAAATCAACTTGTAAATTTAATATCAAATGGTCCAAATAATTCGACTGATACAATTAAATATAAAATTATTAATACACCTGAAATTAATATTAATTTAAATATAGATGGAATATTATTAGATATACCGGAAAGAGAATTATTTGGAAGTAATAATCACGAATATATAATTGAAATATTTAAAACCTATCCAAATAGCTTAATTGATAGTGTAAATACATCATCAAGAATGAAATTTAATAATTTAGTAAAAGATTTATTTTTTACAACACAAGTTTTGAGCACTGGCCTAAATACTTATACATCTACTACTGTAACCAATGATACTTATTCTAATGATTATAATTTAAGAAAAACAGCTTACGAAGTTTTTAAACAAACAGGTGTTTATGGAGGTATAGTTAAAGTAGAATATGTTATTGATTTTAGTTATTTAAAACAAGCAGAATATGAAATAAATGTTAAATCCGAAAGGTATTTATATTTTATGTCATCTCCTGTATTAGCTAAAGAAAATATAGAAATGTGTTTGTATTTGGATACTAAATTTCAAAATCACTTGAAAACTTTATCAGCTAAGACTAGAAATTTAATAAAATATTTCTTATATAATTATAAAAGTGTTAGTAATACAACATTAATTAGTCCAATAACAACAATGAATATTCAAACAGCTGGAATAGATTTATTTGTAGCTTTAGATAGTACTTATTTTAATTTAGTCGTTCCTTATCAAAAGTATTTAAATTCAGTTGATATGGGTTATTACGCATATTCTTTTGCATTACATCCAAATGAAAAACAACCTTCTGGACATATAAATTTTTCAACATTAGATGACATAGTAATAAAGACAGTAAATAATTCTCAAGTAGTAAATGACCCATTTATCTTGAAAACAACTGTAAGAGAATATAATATATTTAGAATTATGAGTGGAATGGGTGCCTTGGCTTGGAATTAATACTTTCTTTAGTTAACTTAAATAAA
>Ga0214921_10004184_pt1 | contig 21459 bp, 19 predicted proteins | sample LL1505_MetaG_FD_177992 | JGI IMG/M metagenome (GOLD analysis project Ga0214921, IMG submission 177992) | Freshwater microbial communities from Lake Lanier, Atlanta, Georgia, United States - LL-1505 | ecosystem: Environmental > Aquatic > Freshwater > Lake | place: USA: Georgia | collected... | reverse complement strand
TTGGTTTTCGGTCCCTACGGCGCCGATGGGTTTTGGGGTACCGGGGCTTGGTCCAAATTTGATGCGGTCTTGGGGATGTACCATGACCAGGTCCTGATCCCTTTCAAGACCTTGGCTTTTGAACAGGGGGTTAATTTTACCGCTGGGCTTCCGATCGTTCGCTGTTCTCCGGATCATGGACCCGCTTTTGAAAAGGCGGCTGAACGCAAGGCCAGCCCATCCTCGCTTTTGCATTCCATATTTTGCGCATTGGATCGTATCCGAATGCGGGCTGAGCAAGAAGATTTGGCGGCCCATGCCTTGGTTAAATCAAGGTCAAATCAAGAATTAGAGCCTTCAGAGTGAGCTTGAAGGCTTAAAGCCCTAAATTTTGCGTATTTTTGCGGCCCTGATATGAAGGCCCATAGCCCTTTTGCTGCCTACGATATCCCCCTGCAGGCCATGCCTAACGGGGAGCATCGCTATTCCTTTGCCTTGAAGGGGGATTTTTTTGGACTTTTTGAGGCCTCATTGATCACCGAGGCTCAAATCCAGGTCGACCTGCAAATTCACCGCATGGGATCTCGATTAGACTGTACTTTTCGTTCAGAAGGGAGTATGCAAGTCGGTTGCGCCCGCTGTTTGGAGCCTTTGGGATGGCCTATACAAGACGAGTCACACCTCGTGGTCCAGTGCAGCGACAGCGTTTCGGAGCTTGATTCAGACGAAATTCTCGTTTTGCCAAGCGGAGAAATCTCCTGGAATGTGGCTCAATTCATTTACGAGAGCATACACTTGCATTATCCCCTCCGAGCCGTATGCGATGAGGCCGCTCTGCCATGTCGATCCCAGGAACCTTGGTCTGAACAAGGCCTGCTCACCTACCAAACATCCGATAATTCCCCCACCGATCCGCGTTGGGATCGCCTCAAACATGTTAATTTTCAATAGCCATGCCAAATCCTAAACACCGCCATTCCAGAAGTCGCCGTGATAAGCGCCGTGCCAACGACCATGCAGCCTTGGCAACCCTGGCAACTTGCCCAACAACCGGCCAGCCTCATCTTTTTCACAGGGCCCATTGGTTCGAAGGCAAAATGTACTACAAGGGTAAGGTCGTTATCGATACCCAAGCGTAATTGCTTCGGTCATAATGACCCTCAATTCATCGTCTTCCGTTATTGCGGCCATTACAGGCGTCCATGCTTGGGTTCCACCTCATGTGGTCACCAACCAGGATTTAACCCGGTATATCGATACAACGGACGAATGGATCTACACGCGTTCCGGGATACGTGAGCGCCGTTGGTTGCAAGATGACTCCTTGGCCTCCTCGGATATGGGGGTAGAAGCGGTCAAAGGCTTGCTCGCCAAAAAGGGCATGAGTCCCCTTGACATTGATTTGATTATTTGTTGCACGGCCACGCCCGATATGTTGTTCCCTGCTACGGCTAACATTATTTCAGATAAGATTGGTGCCCACAATGCAGTAGGTTACGATGTATCCGCTGCCTGCTCAGGGTTCCTTTATGGGCTGAGCACCGCCACGGCTTTTGTCGAATCCGGCAGGTTTCGCAAAGTGGTGGTGGTTGGAACTGACAAAATGACCTCTATTCTTAATATGGAGGATCGAGCTACCGCCTTTCTGTTTGGTGATGGAGCGGGTGCAGTTCTAGTGGAGCCCAGCGTAAACGAATTCGGGATCCGGGATATTCTCCTCAAAAGTGATGGTTCAGGTCGTCATTACCTGTACCAGAAGGCCGGAGGATCGCAGAGACCGGCCTCTCATGAAACCGTGGATAATCGAGAACACTTTGTACATCAAGAAGGAAAAACGGTTTTCAAATTTGCCGTAACCGGCATGGCCGATGTGGCTGCAGAAATTATGGAACGAAACCAATTAACATCGGATGACATCGCTTGGTTAGTTCCGCATCAAGCCAACAAACGTATTATCGATGCCACCAGGGACAGAGCGGGTCTTCCGGAATCCAAGGTGATGGTCAACATTGATCGCTACGGCAATACCACCAACGGCACCATTCCAATTTGCCTGTGGGAATGGGAATCACAGCTTAAACCCGGAGATAATTTAATTCTTGCCGCTTTTGGTGGGGGATTTACCTGGGGATCCATTTGGCTTCAATGGGCCTATTCAACTCCTTAATTTAATTCAATATTCGTATGGCATCCACATCAGAATTTCGCAACGGCCTATGCCTCAAATTCAACAACGACATTTATCAGGTGGTTGAATTTCTGCATGTCAAACCCGGCAAAGGTGCAGCCTTTGTGCGTTCCAAACTCAAAAGCTTGACCAACGGCAGAGTTCTGGAAAACACCTTTCCCGCAGGAGCCAAGATCGATCCTGTCCGCGTTGAAACACGTGAATATCAATTCATTTACAAAGACGACCTGGGTTACCATTTCATGGATTCCGAGTCCTTTGAACAAAATTCTTTGGAAGAATTCAAAATCAATTCCCCTCAATTTTTACAAGAAGGTGCTGTTTGCCTTGTCCTCGTGAATACCGAGGATGAATCGGTCCTAACCTGCGAATTGCCCCATCACATCGAAATGACCGTTACCTACACGGAGCCTGGTTTGCGTGGCGATACGGCTTCAGGAACAGCCTTGAAAGCAGCTGTTGTGGACGATGGTCCTACGGTTCAGGTGCCTTTGTTTGTGAATCAAGGCGATAAGATCAAAATCGACACCCGTACCGGCGATTATGTGGAGAGGGTGAAGTAGCTTCGTGAAGCTTAACCGTTATCAAATCAAAAAAATCCATGGAAATCAAAGAAATTCAAGAATTAATCCGTTTTGTCTCCAAATCAGGAGTTTCGGAAGTGGAAATCGAGAAAGAAGGTTTCAAAATTCATATCAAAACGGGGTCAACCATGCCTGGATCCCCGGTTTACGCCATTGCACCTGCACCTGCACCGGTTGCTCCCATGGCGCCAGCCTTGGCTCCAGCAACGACCACTGCTGCTGAACCGGCTTTGGCAAAATCGAATACCGCTGTATCACCCACTCCTTCAGGCACCGTAGTCAAAGCCCCGATGGTGGGCACTTTTTACCGTTCCGCTGGACCTGACAAGGAAGCCTTTGTAAAGGTGGGTGATAAGGTCCAACAAGGGCAAACACTCTGCATCATAGAAGCCATGAAATTGTTTAACGAAATCGAAGCTGAATTTGGTGGAACCGTCATGGAAATTCTTGCAGAGAATGCAGCTCCGGTGGAATTCGATCAACCCTTGTTTGTGATTGCGCAATCCTAAATTCCTGTTGTGTTCAAGAAAATTCTCATCGCCAACCGTGGTGAAATTGCATTGCGAATTATTCGCACCTGCAAAGAGATGGGCATTCAAACCGTAGCGGTTTACTCCACAGCGGACAGGGACAGCCTTCATGTTCGCTTTGCGGACGAGGCCGTGTGCATAGGCCCTCCTAAATCCGCCGATTCCTACCTCAATATTCAACAGATCCTTGCAGCTGCAGAGATTACTAATGCAGACGCAGTTCATCCTGGGTATGGATTTCTCTCCGAAAATGCCCGTTTCGCGGAGGTCTGTCGGGATTATAACATTAAGTTTATCGGGCCTACCCCTGAATCCATTCGGAGCATGGGTGACAAAATCACCGCCAAGGAAACCATGAAAAAGGCGGGTGTTCCGACGGTCCCAGGATCCGATGGATTGTTAGGATCGGACGCTGAGGCCAAAGCCCTCGCCAAGGATATTGGATACCCGGTGATTGTAAAGGCCACTGCTGGCGGTGGGGGCAGGGGAATGAGGGTGATTTGGAAGGAAGAAGAGCTCGTTCCTGCCATGGAATCGGCGCGCATGGAAGCAGCCGCGGCCTTTGGAAACGATGGATTGTACATGGAGAAATACATCGAGGAGCCAAGGCATATTGAAATCCAAGTCGTTGGTGACCAATTCGGTAAGGCATGCCATCTCAGCGAACGCGATTGTTCTATTCAACGCAGGCACCAGAAGTTGATCGAAGAATCTCCTTCGCCGTTCATGACCGATGAGCTCCGAACGCGAATGGGAGAGGCTGCTGTTCGAGGAGCCATGGCTGTTCAATACGAAGGCGCTGGCACCATCGAGTTTTTGGTGGATAAGTACCGCAACTTTTATTTCATGGAGATGAACACCCGAATCCAGGTGGAGCATCCGGTGACCGAGGAGGTGATCGATTACGATCTTATCAAAGAACAAATCAAAGTAGCCGCAGGCATACCGATCTCTGGCAAAAGTTATATCCCCAACATGCACGCCATTGAGTGCCGAATTAATGCGGAAGATCCTTACAATGATTTTAGGCCATCGCCGGGTAAAATCACCACCTTGCATGTCCCTGGGGGTCATGGAGTTCGCGTGGATACCCATATTTATTCAGGGTATGTTATACCGCCTTATTATGACTCTATGATTGCCAAGTTAATTACCGTGGCTCAGACCAGGGAAGAGGCCATCGCGACCATGGAAAGAGCACTCTCTGAATTTGTCGTGGAAGGTGTGAAAACGACCATCCCCTTTCATCAAAAAATGCTTAAAGACCCTAACTTTCTTTCCGGAAATTTCAATACCCAGTATTTGAATCATTGGAAAATGTCATGAGTCCGGTTGAACCCGTCCAGGTTTTCGCAGAATCTACGCCGAATCCTACCGTGATCAAATTGATCACCAACAGGGCTTTATTGCCCGGGCATTTGTTGGAGATTAACCGTGCCAACAATTTTGGTTTGAGTCCATTAGGATCCAGATTGTTGGAGTTTGAAGAAATTATTTCGGTGATGATTTCCAATTCGTTCGTTTCTTTGACACGACAGCCTCATGCTGAATGGTCTGATCTCACTGCGGTGTTGCGTGATTTCATGAGCCATTACTTGCAATCGGATTTGCCTATCGTGGACAAGGCCCTTTGGGAAATTCATGGGTCTTCCTTGGCCATTGATGCTAGCAGTACCGTGGTGACCCGACTTGAAAATGATGGGAATGAATCTTTGGGCAACCACCCTGTAGCGGGTGGTTTCCAGCGAAACCCTCAAATTGAATCCAAAATCGAAGAAATCCTTAAGGATTATATACAACCAGCGGTAGAACAGGACGGGGGTGCGATTCAGTTTAAATCGTTCAACCCTGAGTCTGGACTTGTCAAGGTTGTGTTGCGCGGAGCATGCAACGGTTGTCCCTCCGCGTCGCTAACCCTCAAGGCCGGAATTGAAAACCTTCTGAGACGTATGGTTCCTGAGGTGAAAGAAGTCGTTGCGGATTAACCTACGTTAAATAAAGCGATTACGGCTTATCCTCCTAAGGGATGAATCCAAAACTTAGCGATGAATCCAAAACTTAGTGATGAATCCACAGCTTAGTGAAGATTTTTATCATCGTCTCCTCCATTCATGGGAAGCTGATGATTTTGAGGTAAATGCTGCACAAGCTTGGGGCATTTTGTGGGATAAGGAGTGCAAGGATCAGCAATTCAAATTCAATCGATGTTACCAAAATCGATTGGTATCTGCCTACGCAAGCACTATGGAGTCTGCAGCGAAAGCGACTGTCTTGGGGTCTGATGCTGTGGAAGTTCCTGAGGCTTTGACAACCCATCGTCCCAAGGAAGGTTGGCGAATTGGGTCGTTAATTCCATGCAGCCAAGGCACATTGGCTTCCTTGATTCAGGAGGCTTTGGAGGGAGGGGCGGATGCTTTGGCCTTGGTGGGTGAACAGCCAACGATTGCTGAATTTATGACTGCCTCTGTGGGAGTAGGTTGGAATTATTTATTGGCCGATTTTCGGGAATGGGACTACGATACTTCCCTGAATTTGTGGGAGCATTGGTGCGTAAAAAGCGGTGTGGATCCATCGGAATTGGAATTGCAGGGTGAATTGTGGGGCTGCATTTCCTTATTAAATGCCCCAAGTGCTTCAGAATACCAAGCTGCCTTGCGTGAATCCGTGTACAAAGCCGTTCGATTCGCCAAGAAATTTCCAAAGGCATCTCCTGTTTTGTTCAGGGAAGAAGCTTTGTTAAAGGTTGGATTGCATTCATGGGAAGCCATTGCGGTGATTTTAACCATGACGATGGACTGGTTAGAGGCGTGGGGTAAGGATGTACCCTTTCCGCCCCTGGCAGTCGAACGTTGTCCAGGGGTTCAGTTGATAGAAGAGCTTGCTTTGCAATCCGTTGTTAGCATGGCTTTTCAAGAGCTGTGTCCTACCTCCCTATCCGTTCGGCATATGGCCAGACCAAGATCCGCGGATACAGAAGGGTCAGAAGGTTCCCGTGAGCTGTTAGGCATGTCCATGGCTGTCCTGGCTTCTGCCTTGGGCGGTGCAAACACTATTTTTCTTCAGGACCTGCAGGGCACCTTGAAAGGGATTTCCAACAACGATCAACGTCGATTACCTCGGAATTTGCAACTTTTGTTAAGGGATGAAGCCATGTTGGCCAAGTCTACGGGGTTGGTCCGCGGTGCGGCAACGGTGGTTGCCTTGGAGAAAGCCGCATGGGAGTCCGTTGCAGAGGTTTTGTCCCAAATTCAAAACCAAGGTGGCGCTTTTGCTTGGTTGAAGCAGCGCCTTGCTCCTACGGAATCCACGATCCTGCGCGATGAGGCATCCTTCTCCACGTATTCTTGGGTCAAGCAAGTTGCCGTCAAAATCCAATCGACTCCCAACGCCCTCGTTCCCCACTGGGAATCCGGTACAGCCCCCTATCTGCGAGGACCCTATGCGAGCATGTACACCCAAAGGCCATGGACCGTACGGCAATACGCCGGCTTCAGTACCGCAGCCGATTCCAATGCTTTTTACAAACGCAATCTGGCAGCGGGCCAAAAGGGTCTCTCGGTTGCCTTCGATTTACCGACCCATCGAGGGTACGATTCGGATCACCCACGAGCCGTAGCGGACGTAGGGAAGGCGGGCGTTGCCATAGACTCGATTGAGGACATGAAATGTTTGTTCAAGGATTTGCCTTTGGACCAATTGTCGGTAAGCATGACCATGAACGGGGCCGTTGTCCCGGTATTGGCCTTCTTTGTTGCTGCGGCCCAAGAAAGTGGCGTAACCCCGGATAAGCTCACGGGAACGATACAGAACGATATCCTCAAGGAGTTCATGGTTCGCAACACGTACATCTATCCTCCTGCATACTCTATGCAAATTATTGCAGAGATTTTTCGGTATTGTTCCAAGAAAATGCCGAAGTTTAATTCCATCAGCATTTCCGGCTACCATATGCACGAGGCGGGGGCTCCTGCCGAATTGGAATTGGCCTATACCCTTGCCGATGGCATGGAATATCTTCGATACGGAATGCAGGCGGGTTTGGATATTGATGATTTTGCCCCAAGGTTATCCTTCTTTTGGGCAACAGGAATGGATTTTGTGAGCGAAATCGCCAAGCTTCGCGCGGGCAGGTTGTTGTGGTCCAGAATTACCAGGGAATTTGGGGCCAAGGATCCCAAATCCATGGCCTTGCGTACCCATTGCCAGACCTCAGGATGGAGCTTGACACGGCAGGATCCGTACAACAACATCACCAGAACCTGTGTCGAAGCCTTGTCCGCGATCCTGGGGGGAACCCAAAGCCTGCACACCAATGCCCTTGACGAAGCTATTGCGCTCCCCACCGATTATTCCGCCAAAATCGCTAGAGATACCCAATTGTTCTTGCAACGGGATTCCGGTTTATGCCAATGGGTGGATCCTTTAGGTGGATCTTTGTTGTTGGAACAACGAACACAAGAATTGGTCCGCGGAGCCTTGATTCGAATCCAAGAAATTGAAGAATCAGGGGGAATGACTCGAGCCATGGAAAGTTCATTACCCAAACGTCGAATTGAGGAAGCCGCTGCCATCAAACAGGCCCGTATCGATACGGCTGCGGAAATTATCGTGGGCGTGAATGCTTACCGCATGCCGGAATCGGCTACATCCTTGGAGATTCCCTTGCTCAAGGTGGATCACCAAGCGGTCTTTGCCAACCAAAAGACCTCGTTGGAACATCTCCGTGCAACCCGCGATTCCAAGCGAGTGCAACAATGTCTGGAGGCTTTGACCGAATGTGCCCTTCGAATGAAAAAGGCTAGCGAATTGCAGGCCCAAGGACAGGCGGTACCCAACGAAGGCTATGGTCTTATGGAATTGGCCGTTGAAGCGGCTTTGCAAAGAGCTTCCTTGGGTGAAATTTCCTCGGCTCTCGAGTTGGCGTTTGGCAGATATACCGCCAAGCCTTTTACTTTGCAAGGGGTTTATGCCCGTCAAATCATGAACGATCCTTCGTTTGAATCGGCGCGTATGGCGGTCGAGGCCTTTGAAAGCCAACAAGGTCGGAGGCCTCGAATCCTTGTGGCCAAACTGGGCCAAGATGGTCACGATCGTGGGGCCAAAATTATTGCCACAGGATTTGCGGATTTGGGTTTTGATGTGGACTTGGGGCCATTGTTCCAAACCCCTGAAGAATGCGCCAAGCAAGCCGTCGAGAATGATGTCCATTGGGTGGGTGTTTCCTCCTTGGCCGCAGGACATTTGACCTTGATTCCGGCCCTTATGCAAGCTTTGCGCCATCTTCATGCCGACCATATACGCGTGGTTGTGGGTGGTGTTGTTCCACCGGAAGATTATGATCCCCTCAAGCAGGCTGGAGTCCAATCGGTGTTCGGTCCCGGGACACGCTTATCTGAGGCGGCTATCGAAATTCTGCAAGGATGGATGAACAGGTCCGATTCTCGTTAGGGACAGGAATTCGATGAAAGCGATTTAGGGCATGGATACGCAACAACGGTTGGAGGCTTTGATTCGCGGTGAGCGTTTGGCCCTTGCCAGAGCCATAACCTTGGTCGAAAGTCGCAAGGCAGAAGATCGCAAGGCCGCCACCGAGTTGATGATTGGGGTGGACAAACATCTACAAAGCATTCCTCATCAGAACACCGGTACTCAGCTCCCTGCTCGATGGACGATGGCCATTACGGGGCCGCCGGGTGCTGGTAAAAGCACCTTTATCGACCAATTAGGCCGGCAATTAATCGATCGCGGTCATCGTGTAGCCGTTTTGGCTGTTGATCCATCTTCTGCTCGGAGCGGTGGTAGCATCCTCGGTGACAAAACACGGATGCAAGATTTGTCTACCCGTGATGAGGCCTTTATACGTCCATCTCCTTCCGGGGCCACCCATGGTGGGACGAACTCCGCCACCAAAGAAGCCATCGACCTCTGCCTCGCTGCGGGGTACGATACGGTCTTGGTCGAAACCGTGGGTGTAGGTCAGAACGAAATTGCAGTTTCGGATTTGGTAGATTGGACGCTCTTGTTGTTGATGGGACGCTCCGGAGATGATTTGCAGGGGATCAAAAGAGGAATTGTGGAAGCTGCAGACATGGTCCTGGTGAACAAAGCTGATGGGGAAGGATATGAACCTGCATTGGAGACGCAGCGATATTATCAATCCGCCTTATCCTTGTTTCCACCGCATAGCTTGCCGGGATGGAAGGTTCCTTGTTTGGCCATAAGTGCCGTGCAAGAGGTGGGTTGGGATTCCTTTTGGTCTGCATTCGAGGAACTGCAAGCTTTACCAAGTTTAGCAGATTGGGTCCATCACAAAAGGGCCAATCAGAGGGTATTCAACTTTTATCGTAGGCTTCATCAAGCCTTGTTGGAACATTGGACTACATCGCATTCCAAAAGTGCTTACGCTGATTTGGAATCGGACCTGCGTTCAGGAAAACTTAGTCCTGCCCAAGCCGTTTCGGAAAGCCTAATGGCTTGGGGTTTCGAGGATTCGGGAGAAAAAGGCCTTTAAACGGGCACGTTACCCAATGCTTGGAGCATGGCCAAGCCGTCTTCTAGACCTAACAAAGGATGCACAGCCCGCTCTGGATGAGGCATCAAACCCATGACCTTGCCGTTGGCACTGCAAATTCCTGCAATATCATCCAAGGAACCGTTAGGATTGGAGGCAACGCCGACTTGACCTTGCGCGTCGCAATAGCGAAACATAATCCGGTCCTGATCTTGAAGGGCTTTGAGACCATCATGGTCCACATGATATCGCCCCTCACCGTGGGCTATTGGAATTCTCAATGGTATTGTGGACTCCAAGGATGCAGACATGCCGGCTAATTGACTGCAAGGCTTCAGGTAAACGTCCTGGGAAATAAACATTCGGGAAGTGTTACGCAACAAGGCCCCTGGCAATAGACCGGCCTCTGTCAAGATTTGGAAACCGTTGCAAATTCCAAGGACCATCCCCCCACGTTTTGCATGGGTCACAATCGCATCCATGATGGGCGCAAAGCGAGCTATAGCGCCGGATCGCAGGTAATCTCCGTAACTGAATCCACCGGGGAGGACCACCAGGTCGCAGCCTTCGGTACTGGTTTCTTTGTGCCAGAGCATTTTGGTCGAAAATCCCAGGACTTCTTCAAAGGCCAAACGCGTGTCCATATCGCAATTGGATCCGGGAAAAACGACGATACCTACGTTCATGGGGCGGGGTTCTTTATTTCGATTTTGAGTTACAAAGTAAATGAATTTCTACGAATGGAGGTTCAATGTGGAGCCAAGGATCCTAAGGTCAGATGAAAGTCCCATTGGATTGCTATGAGCCCCACAAGACAAGCACAATCCATGACACAAAAAACAGGTCCTGAACCCAAGCCCCATCGTTCCATTCCAAAAAAGCACTGGTGTGCCATGCTCCCCAAGGGCTAAGCAAGGCCAAGAGAAGCCATGGATCGCCCCTCATCACCAACATGACCGGTACAAGGAAGAGCATAAGTCCAATCCATTGCAAGTTCAAAAGGCGCAAAGTCCGGGATTGGGAGGCAAACCATGGTAATTGCACAAAAAATCCCAAAATTGCAGCCCCAAAAAGCAAAATCAAATGCCAAGGTATATCTCCATCGGGTAGGTTAATCAGCCATATTTCGGGTCGGTTTAATTGAGGCATTTCAGGCAGCCTTTGAAAGGAGATATAGTGATAGGCCACCCAATAATAGACAGGAAGCAGGCAGCCAAGTAACCAGATCAAACTATTTCGCAGGGGACTGTGGTTCCAAATCCAAATTGAACTTAACCCAAAACCGACAAGGAATCCCAAAACGGGGTATTGGAGGACCAGAAAGCCTACCGATAAACCAGATCCAAACAAAGTTATTTTGGTTTTATTGTGTTGAAATATTATCCACAAACTTAAGAAAAGAATGATCAACCCATGAACGATGAGCATACCAAGGCTTAGTTCATGAAGGTGAGTTGAGAACATCCAAATCACCAAAGTTGGAAAGAGGAGGCTGTAGGAAGATCCTTGCCTGAGGTTTCGAAGGATATGTTGGTCCAAATAGCTCCATAGGATCAGGGTTAGTCCGAAGATTCCCACCAATTGAAAGGTTAAAGGGCGAGCAGTCCGATCTTGAATATGCCAGAAACTTGTGTCGCCACCAATGATTTGATCAATGAACAGCACGGTTAGGACGATCAAAATGGACACTCCGTAATTCCACGGTGTCATCGTGTCTGAAAACCACTTGGATATCATGGCTTATTGTGTATCAAGGCTTTGGAAAATGCAAATAGAGTAAGCCAGCCCTACCATTGAGTCGGCTAGGAACGACGGTGTTATCCAGGTCCACAACAAAGGAGTTAGACCAATTTGGTATTTGACCTTTGAGGCGATGATCCAAATCGGGATTGATGATGTTGCCGTCTCCTAGGATTTGAAGAATAAATGGGACCGTTTTGTTGTTAAGGTTTTGATATCCAACGATCAACATGGCTTGACCCACGGTAAATCCGTAGGTATCCAAGACTTGGTTTCTATCGTTTGCAATCAGATTCATGGGCAGGATTTGGCTCCATGCATGGCTACCGTCAGGCCTTAAGTGGGTAATAATCCATTCGTTGGCGTGGTACCGAATAATTTCTCGGTACATGGGCATGCCTTGACTGTATTGAACAATGGTTTCAGAGGACCGAAAACGCCTTCTCCAACACAGGGTTGCGCTTTGATTCTGATGGAGGAGGAGACATGCATAGGGATCATCGATTCGATTCAGGTTGCCTTCGTTACCCTTCAGATTGAGCAAACGACGTCCAAAATCTTGTTCAAAGATTGTGTACGAGGATATCGGCAAAAGGGAATCCTCCAAGAGTGGTAATTTCATCCTGTAGCCCACCGTAGCATACGGCCATTGAAAGCGATCTTCCAGAAGGTAACCGTGCACAAATACAGAATCTTGGTCAACGGGTGTACGTACGAAAAGAATTTGCTCGCCTAATTCGCTGGTTTTAAGGGGCGAGGCTATGATTTTCCTTTTCTTCAGGTCGATCACACCCATACCCCACAAGGAACCTTTTCGGTCTCTTTGGTTGGTTCGGTATTGAAACAAGAAAATCAAATAATGATTTTGAGTTTTATGGTAGCGATGGCATTTGGTGAATACAATTTTGTGATCAAGTCCAAGGGTTTGTGCATCCAGAATAAGCCGAATGGGAGGATTCAAGTTGTCTTGGGTATCAAGCTTACTTAATTGAAAGGTCAGTTGATTCATGGAATTCCTTCGGTGGATTATCCAACCGTTCGTGCCGTTCGAATCCTTTAGAATTTCAAAATCTAACAAATCATCGGATTGGTTATCCAAGGTCTCCAAAATCAGTTGTCCAGGTTCCAAACGGTTGCTGTCTTTGGGGATTTTGGATACAAAAAGCCCGTGTTCTTTAGCGGTTGGATTGAATAAATCAAACAAAAGGTGCATTCCTGAATCCGTGTTCAAAACGGTGGCTTTATCCGTTTGATGGAGGTAATCAGGCAACGTCACAGCCTGCTGGAGCTCCATGCGAAGGTTACGGTATTCTAACTTTTGTTCTTTTTTGCCATTGAGTCTAAGCCAAAATCCTTTTTGGTCTTGACCAACCAGATCCCAACGCCTCGCTTCGGTGTAGGATGTGGGCAATCCCTGCCATCCAAGGTTCAAAGTTTGGGCCCAACCTAACCCAAGTCCACTTGCCAAATGCAAGAGGCCAAGCAGACCGATGGTTCTTGAAAAAGGGTTTAATTGAACAAGAAAATGCAAGTGTAAAAGTATATTTGGCATGTGATGTCCAAATTCAAAGGTAACCTCTCCCAAAGAAATCATGGGAATTCTTCACTTTGGATTTTGTTGGACCCTGATCGAAGCAACGAATCACTGTTAAAGGCCGTAGAAGCATGTCAGGACGGCCAAATTGTGGCAGGATTTTTGGTGGGGAGCAGCTTGCAGACCACCTCCGATTACGATCGCTTCGTCGGGGTTTTACGCACCAAAACATCTTTGCCCATTGTTCTGTTTCCGGGGTCAGGGATGCAGATATCCTCCAAGGCTGATGCCTTACTGCTAATCACGCTAATTTCAGGTAGAAACCCAGAGTACCTGATTGGACAACATGTCGCTTACGCCGCATCGCTACGAGATTCAGGATTGGAACTCATTCCCACCGGGTATTTGCTGATCGATGGGGGTAAGTCTACTACCGCCCATTACATGACCCAGACCTTCCCGATCCCTGCTGATAAGCCGGATATCGCGGCCATTACGGCTTTGGCGGGGTCACAGTTAGGTCTCAAGGTGATTTATATGGATTGCGGCTCCGGGGCGCTGAGGCCGGTTTCTGTGGCCATGGTGGCAGCGGTACGTCAGGCCGTTGATTTGCCCATTATTGTCGGAGGAGGAATAAACAGTGCTGAGCAAATCCTTGCATTAAGGCAGGCGGGGGCCGATTGGATCGTTGTAGGAAACGCAATTGAACAGAATCCAGCGATTCTCACGGAAATCACCCAGAAGCTTCGCGATACGGCTCTTGATTCTGAGGCTCATTCACCAAGAGTAGGGTGAGGTTAAGCCCCATAAAGGCACTCAAGCCGGCCTGGGTACTCCAGGTGCAATCTAGCCAAGTACTCAGAAACCAAACAAGGGTCAAGGCCTCCCACAGGAATTGATGTTCTGGGCAACGCTTGGTCCACCACAGCGCCCAAGCACCCAAGGCCAACAATATGGCCGGGAAACCCAAATGCACGCCCAGTTCCAGCCATTGATTATGCGGCCGATGGAATGGGATTTCGAGGGGATGATCCTTAAAAAGGGGTTTAGCAACTTGATCCAGGTCACCACTGCCCACACCCAACAGGGGATTTTTGCAAAGTAGGTCCCAATACGTATTCCAGTAGGTGAACCGCATGCCAATGGACGAAAATTCAGGCTCCGAATGAGGATAGCCTGCTTGACTTTCTTGGTACTCCTGGAACGCTTCCACAAAGGGCCTTCGAATGGACGAAAAACTCATCCAACCCACCACCACGATCAAACCCAGGCCCATGACCAAGAGCAAGCGTTCCTTGACCTTGGTCCATTCTTTCCAGGCCATCCAACCCAAGCCGAGCACCAACGCAACCTGACCAATTCGCCCCTCCATCCAAATTAATCCCAAGAGGCTAAGCAACAGCAAAGGAATTCCTATAGACCTGGGAACAAACGGCACCTTGGCTCTTCTCCTCAACGAATGGAACAGCCAAAGACATGAAATAGCCAAAAACAAGCTAGCCCGTGGTCGTTGAACCAACGGTGACGGGATTTTGACGGTACCTTCCCACAAAGGGATCCCAGTCCAATGTATCCATATGACCATCAAGGATACAACGAAGTTGCTAAGGACAAAGGCCCACCAAGCGAAATGAATGGTTTTGGAACATGGGCGTAGCGTTCCCCACATCAAGGGGAGGGTTATCCAATAATGTTTGGCGTTAATTTCCAAGAGCCAGCCTTGGAAGTCCTCGGAATAAAGTCCCCCTATAACATAGTACAGGAAGAGAAGGGGAAATCCCCATAGCCAGGAGTTTTGCGTCCAATGCTTCCACCTTGCTGCTCGTTCTTCGCCTTTCCCCATGCCAGCCAGCCAGCACAACGCCATGAGACCTTCCGCCAGACTACCCGCCGCTTTGGATAGTGGGATGGAAGCAATGAACAGGATGACGGTCATTTGATAGGCCCTGTTCCATGTCCATTGCATCTTCGGAAATTTCATGGAAGGACCGACAAGAGGAGCGAGCATTGTTTGGCTACTTTTCTTCCAAAATAACGATGAGAGGACCATTATCCGTACTTTTGACCACCTTATGCTCAATACAATCGAAGAGGCTATACAGGCCATATCCCTCGGCCAAATCATTATCGTGGTGGATGACGAGGACCGCGAGAACGAAGGAGATTTTGTGGCCGCCGCATCCAAGGTGAATGCGGAGATGATCAATTTCATGGCTACCCATGGTCGCGGCTTGATTTGTGCTCCTCTTCCCGAAGAACGGTGCAAAGCCTTGGACCTCACGCCCATGGTGACTCGCAACACCACTTCCCACCAAACCCCATTCACCGTGTCCGTGGATTACCTGGGCGATGGTTGCTCCACAGGGATTTCTGCACCCGACCGTGCAAGAACCATTCAGGCCTTGATGGACCCCGGGTCCAAACCGGAAGACTTCGGTAGACCAGGGCATATTTTCCCTTTGATGGCCCGCAAGGCAGGGGTCTTGCGCAGGGCCGGCCATACGGAAGCAGCTGTGGACTTTGCGCGGTTGGCTGGGTTGGAACCTGGAGGCGTCATATGCGAAATCATGAATCCTGACGGTAGCATGGCCAGGTTGCCCGACCTCCGTCGTATCGCTGACCAGCACGGCCTTTCATTGGTGAGCATTCAGGATTTAATCGCCTACAGGCTACGGACAGAAAGCCTGGTCCATCGCTTGGTGGAGGTCGATTTACCGACCCTGTGGGGGGATTTCAAATTAATAGCCTTTGGGCAAGAAGAGGGGTCCCAAGAACATCTTGCCCTGGTCAAGGGCTCATGGGGACCTCAGGAAGCTATTCTGGTGAGGGTGCATTCGTCGTGCATGACCGGGGATATCTTTGGTTCATGCCGTTGCGATTGTGGGCCTCAACTCCACAAATCCATGGAGATCATCCAGCAAAGAGGTCAAGGGGTGATTCTTTACATGAACCAAGAAGGACGTGGTATCGGCTTAATTAACAAGCTCAAAGCATACCAACTTCAAGAACAAGGAATGGATACGGTCGAGGCCAATTTGGCCCTTGGATTTGCCATGGATGAGCGTGATTACGGGATAGGGGCACAAATTTTGCGTAATTTGGGAGTGAACCGTATGGAGCTCATGACCAACAACCCCACCAAACGGGCAGGGTTGGTCGGATATGGATTGGAAGTGGTTGCCTATTTACCGATTCCGGTCGAACCCAATCCCCATAATCTTCGGTACCTCACCACCAAACGGGACAAAATGGGCCATGACCTTCAATTACCCGGCAACCCGTGAAGACCAATTTTGAGCGCAGGGTTCTGCCCAACGGGCTCACTTTGCTTCTAAGACGCGATGACCAAACCCGAATGGGTTGCCTTAACCTGATGGTTCGTGTGGGTTCCAGGGACGAAAATCCTGACCAAACAGGCTTTGCTCATTTGTTTGAGCACTTGATGTTCTCCGGATCCAAGCATGTGCCCTCCTACGATCAGGTGGCCCAGAGTATGGGAGCTGAGAATAACGCATTTACTTCTAACGATTTAACTAATTATTACTTAACCTTTCCTGCGCCTCAGCTGGAAGTAGCCTTATGGCTCGAAAGTGATCGAATGGGTTTTCCCCTTATTGATCAGAAGGCCCTGGACACCCAAAAACAAGTGGTGGTTGAGGAATTCAAAGAAAGGTATCTCAATCAGCCTTATGGAGATGCTTGGTTGGAATTAAGGGACTTGGCCTATCAGGTTCACCCTTACCGTTGGGCTACCATTGGTAAGGAAATTTCGCACATTGAACAGGCCACCCTGGAACAGGTTCAATCCTTTCGTAGGCGTTTTTATGCCCCGGATCAAATGATTTTGGGCATTAACGGACCGTATGACCTGCCCCAAGTCGAAGAATGGGTAACGCGTTGGTTTGGTGACTTGGAGCCATCGGGTGCAGTGCGTCCGTCCTATACCGTAGAACCGCAACCTACGGGCATTAGGCGTCGAGAGAAAAACGGGGCTTACCCTGCACCGGCCTTGTACATGGCTTTTCCGATGCCGGGCAGAGCTTCGGAGGACTATCATGCCTGTGATTTAATTACCGATGTATTGTCACGTGGCCAATCCTCCAGGCTGTTCAGGGGATTGGTCATGGACAGGCCCATGTTTTCGGATCTCAATGCCTACGTAACCGGAGATATGGATCCTGGGTTATTGGTCGTGAGCGGGCATTGTGCCCAGGGCATTTCGATTGATGATGCCGAAAATGCAGTTTGGGAAGAGTTGTACAAAATTGCTAATCATGGGCCTAGCCAAGATGAACTAAACAAAAGCCTTAATCAAATAGAAGCCTCCCTGGTGATGGGGAGAACCAACGGATTGAATGTCGCCATGAACCTCTGCTACTTCGAATACCTTAGCCAAGCAGAAGATTTGGATCGAGAAATTGAAGCATATCGCAAGGTTACCCCTGAACGTGTTCGGGCCATGGCGGAGCTCTTGCTCAAACCCGAAAGGGCATCGATCCTACGCTACCTACCGAATGAACAAGATAACCATGGCTAACTCGGCTATACAGCGCAGTAGGAGGCCTCTACCCGAGGAGACGGTTCCATTGACTTGGGACTGGCCCCAACCGTGGGGTCATTCCGATTCCCGTCCCAAAATCGTTGTGCTTAATCAGGGAAATGAACCTTTAATACGAATTGATATTCAGTGGAATCATGGGTTTTGGTTTGAGCAAAACTTCTTATCTACTCGTCTGATGACTCGAATGCTCAGCGAAGGAACCCTTCAGCGGAGTGCGTCGGAGTGGACCTCGGAGGTGGATCGCTGGGGTGGCCAAATTCGTTTTTCATCGGAGGCGGAGCATACCTCGGCAACGTTGTTGGTTTTGGACCGTTTTCTGCCCCAGGTATGGCCCCTGTTTCTGGAGGCAATATCAGAACCAGCCTTTCGCCCGGAAGAACTCCAATCGATTCTTCGTTCCAAAATCCAGCATTGGCATATCGAATCCCAAAAACCGAGTTTTCTCGCTGGGCGCCAATTGCGCCAGTTGCTATACCCTTCGTTTCATCCTGAATCCCGTCTATCAAGTCCGGCCGATTACAAGGCAATTACCCGTGAACATTTGTTGGAGGCTCACAGCCAATTATTGTCCTCCAATGGCATATCGGTGTCGGTTTGCGGTCCTCAAGCCAACCAATACGTTCCTGGCCTGATCAGCGATCTGCAGCGTAGCCTCCCAAAGACTGCGGTGGATTCAACACCAGGGAGTCACCTCCACCTCAAGGAGATTCCGTCCCCCTCACCTTCGGTGGTTTTTGTGCCCAAGGCCGATGCTATGCAGGTTTCCTTGAGAGCGGCTTTGGTTTGGCCACCCAAGACGGACCCCCTTTATCACGGGCTCAAAATCCTGGTCACGGTGCTCGGTGGATATTTTGGATCCAGGCTCATGCAAAATTTGCGGGAAGATTTGGGTTTGACCTACGGGGTTGGGGCTAGGCTACGATCCTATCGAAATCATTCGCTTATGACCATTCAGTCGGAGCTATCGGCCGGGTCAGAGGGCCTGGCCTTGGAGCAAATTCGTTTTGAGATGGATAGGCTTGGTCAAGAATTATTAAGCGAACAGGAATGGGGAAGGGTACGATCCTATTTGAAAGGTCAACTCATGGCAGGGTTGGACGGGTCCTTAGCCTTGATCGATCGATACTGGGATCTGGAATCCTACGATCTCGGCGAGGATTATTTGCATGAATATTTGAGGACCTTGAACGAAATCAGTCCTGCAACGCTTATGGAGCTCGCTGCCCAGTTCCTACAACCTAATAGGCTGGTGGTGGCCACTGCGGGTCCTTCTGCTTAGGTCCGGCCTTATCTTTCGGTTCAATGACTATGCAGGAGACCTATCAAATCAAATTGCAACGTTTCGAAGGGCCTTTCGATTTGTTGCTTTTCTTTATCGAAAGGGATGAATTGGATATTCAAGACATCCCCATTGGCAAAATCACCAGCGATTTTTTGCAGTATATGCAAGAAATGGCAGAGCTTAACATTGAATTAGCTGCAGAATTTATTTTGGTGGCGGCCACATTGATTCGTATCAAGGCGAGGATGTTATTGCCTCGACCCGAATTGGACGAGGCTGGGGTGGAAATTGACCCCAGGGCTGATTTGGCTGCCAGGCTCCTGGAATACAAGCGATACAAAGCGGTTACCGAAGAACTGAAGTTCATGGAGGATCATCGGCAATCGTTGATGCCTCGCGGGAACAAAGCCGAAGAATTGAAACAGGTTGAGGCAGGCTTGGGGATCGAACAAGATTTACTGCATGTCGATCTGTACAAGCTGCTCAAATATTTTCATCAAGCGGTCGCTCGTGGCGCGGCACGGGTCAAGGTCACCCACAAAGTCACCCCTTACCCGTATTCCATTGCTGCTCAGAGGAATTATCTGGCAAATCGACTCAACAACAAGGAATTCACTTCCTTTTTGGATTTATTCGAAGATTTTACGGACAAAATGCACGCCATTTTTACTTTTTTGGCCATGTTGGAAATGATGCAAGTGGGCCGTTTGGAAATTCGCTTGGAAGAGGGCTTCAATGATTTTGCGTTGAAGCTAAGTGCATAGGCTCCCTTAAATTTCTCGGAAGTGAACCCCAATTTCTTTTCAAGCTACTTTCTACCAGCAACTTTGGTGCTGATCATGTGGGGGATGGGCTTGTCCCTGAGTTGGAAGCATTTCCGCAACGTCATTCGCTTTCCCAAAGCGATCCTTGTGGGCTTGTTTGCGCAAATGGTGGTACTTCCTGTACTTGCCTGGGTATTGGCCATGGCCTTCAAGTTGCCCCCCGCCTATGCAGTTGGTTTGATGGTGGTTGCTTCCTGCCCCGGGGGCGCTTCGGCAGGGCTGATTAGTCATTTGTTAAGGGCCAATGTGGCTTTATCCATGACGCTGACTACGATCAATAGCATGATTTGTGTAGTGACGATTCCCTGGCTTGTGGATTGGTCCCTTGCGTATTTCATGGGTCAGCATGCGCAGATTACCTTGCCCTTTTGGCATACCGTCCAAGACATTGCCTTGCTCACCCTTTTGCCTGCCGCCGTGGGCCTATGGTTCCGAAGCCGTCACCCGGCCTTCGCGGATATGGCGGATAAACCCCTTCGCTACCTGATGCCGATGATGTTGCTGGTGGCCTTTGTGGGTGTGGCGGGTGCTGAACACTCCGGCACGGATCAGGTTTTGGGCTTTGTGGGTGATTTGCTTCCGCCCACGTTGTTGCTCAACGGTGGTGGAATGCTCTTCGGTCTCCTACTGGCGTTCTTGTTCAAGCTTGGCCCTCGTTCCAGAATCACCATTCCCCTGGAGGTGGGCCTGCAGAACGTTTCGCTGGCCATATTTGTAAGCCAGGTAATGTTGGGGAACAACCAAATGGCTTTGGTTGCGGTGGTTTACTCCTCCTTCAGTTTTGGAACGGCCGTCTTGTTTGGCTATTCACTTAGGGAGCTTACTCGATTGGTTCGTAGGCAATTGTATCGATTACGGCTAGGCCGTACGATCAAAAAACCATAAGACCTCAACGTATAACTGTGGACCGCAGTTCCCCTGAATTGGTTTTGCTTCCTACCCTGCTGGATGCTGAATACGGTGCAGAGCAGGTGAGTGCGGCATTGCAGGGGAGAATGTTACGTCTTCATCATTTGGTGGTTGAATCCGAAAGGGAAGCCAGGAGGATGATACGGCGCATACTACCCAAGGTGGATATCAACCAGTACCACTTGTATCTTTTGAACGAACATAGCAATACCTCCGAACTCAAGCCATTGTTGGCTCCCATGGAGCAAGGGCATGACCTTGGGTTGATGTCCGATGCCGGATGTCCGGCTTTGGCAGATCCCGGTTCGGCTTTGGTGAGGGAAGTGCATCGACGGGGTTGGAAAGTGGTCCCGTACAGCGGGCCATCCAGCATCATGTTGGCCTGGATGAGCAGCGGAATGAATGGGCAGCGCATGGAATTCCATGGCTATCTACCCGTGAAGAACCCTGCGTTGGATGCCAAAATCCGGGACCTGGAGGCTGAGTCCCGTCGAACCCACCAAACTCAAATTTGGATTGAGACTCCCTATCGCAATCAATCCCTCCTTCATACCCTGCTGAGGGTGCTGCATCCATCTACGCTTATGGGGATTGCCTGCTGTCTGAACGGGGGTCCCGAAGAATGGATCAAAACATGCACGGTTCAAGAATGGAACAGGATGTTGGAATCCAGCCTAATCCCCGACTTGCACAAAAAACCTTGCGTTTTTCTTCTGCAATGCCCATAAAATTCAAGGATTTTGAACGAACTTCGTTTAATTTAAATTTCGTATCGTAAACCTTAAATTGGAGCTATGATTGGTTGGATATTATTTGC
>Ga0214921_10004183_pt1 | contig 21467 bp, 20 predicted proteins | sample LL1505_MetaG_FD_177992 | JGI IMG/M metagenome (GOLD analysis project Ga0214921, IMG submission 177992) | Freshwater microbial communities from Lake Lanier, Atlanta, Georgia, United States - LL-1505 | ecosystem: Environmental > Aquatic > Freshwater > Lake | place: USA: Georgia | collected... | reverse complement strand
TAGGAGTGGCGGGTGGGCCGGTCTGGTCGAACCTATTGAGCCTCCCGGGGGTAGTGGTGAACACGCAAGCAACCGTAAGCCCATCGGAAGATCGAAAAATCCTTGGGGGGATTCGAGGTGCCTTAAAGAAAATGGTCGAATCGCGAGAACGGGAAGGTCAGCACATGGTTCGCAGTCTTCGCGGACATCTGAAAAAGATGGAATCGGTCCGTGGACGAATGGAAAAAGCGGCTGCAGAAATGAAAAGAAAGCAGGGGGAGCGATTTCAGGAGCGATTGCAAGAGATTGCAGGGGAAGCGGGGGTGAATCTTGACCCAGAACGGGTGGTTCGGGAGGTGGCTTCAGCAGCGGATCGTGGCGATGTGACAGAGGAGTTGGCTAGGATCCGTGCGCATCTGGCCGAAGCACACGGCTTGACGGGCAAACGCGCGCCTGGAGGAAGGAATCTCGAATTCATTATTCAGGAGTTGCAGCGGGAGGTGAACACCGTGGGCTCCAAATCCGGCGATCTGGGGCTGACACGTTTGGCGATTGAATTCAAATCGGAGTTAGAGAAGCTTCGGGAACAGGCAGCCAATCTTGAATAACTTCACCCGATCGGGAATTTTGTTTGTCGTCTCGGCCCCTTCGGGAACGGGAAAGACTACCCTTTGCACCAATGTCCGGCAGACCCCGGACCTTGTCTATTCGGTCAGCTGCACGACCCGACCTCAAAGGCCCGGAGAGAAAGATGGGGTGGACTACTTTTTCTTAAGTAAAGATGACTTTGAGAAGAAAATGAAAAAGGGTGAGATGTTGGAGCATGCGGATGTCTACGGGCACTATTATGGAACACCCAAGGGCCCCGTTTTGGAGCATCTGGCGGCGGGGCGGGATGTGCTGCTGGATATCGATGTGCAGGGGGCACGGCAGATCCGGGGGACTAAGGATGCTAAAATTCAGGAGGCCTTGGCGGATATTTTTATTATGCCTCCCGATCTGGAGGAGTTGCGACGCCGGTTGGAGGGGCGCGGTACGGAAAGCACCCAACAGATTGCCAAACGCATCCAGGCTGCGGATGCGGAGATGGCCGACTGGAAAAGTTATCGCTACACCATTCTAAGTAGTTCGATGGAGGAGGATTTGATCAAGTTCCGTGCGATCATCCGGGCGGAACGATATCTCAGTCGGAGGCTGCATCTACACCATGGCTGAATCGGGAGTTCCTCGAGTTGTTTTGGGGGTAAGCGGGTCCATTGCGGCATTTCGAGCGGCAGATCTGGCTAGTGCCATGGTTCAAGAGGGGTGGGAAGTTCATGCGATTCTTACAGCGGACGGAGCACGTTTTTTGCCCGCCCTAACCCTTGCTGCATTAACCCATCGCCCGGTTCATACCTCGTTATGGGAGGAAGGCGAGGGAGGAAGGATGACTCATCTGGATCTTGCCGGATCGGCTGACGTCGTGGTGGTGGCTCCGGCGAGCGCAGACTGTCTGGCCCGGGCAGCCCATGGCATGGCGGGAGATGTTCTGGGAGCAGTTCTCTTAGCCACCCGTGCTCCTTTGTTTTTTGTGCCTGCGATGAATACTCATATGTGGCAGCACGCGGCGACCCAAGAAAATGTAAAAATCCTTCAAACTCGAGGTGCCGGCTTGATCGGGCCGGCGGAGGGAAAATTAGCCTGTGGGGCGGAGGGCCCGGGTCGAATGGCACCGGTAAAGGAGATTCTTGAAACCATCCGAAAGACGATTCGAAAAACTAAATCCGGAAGGAATACAAAATGACCAAGGATCTGAAATTTAAACCGAGCACCTCTTTTGCGAAGGAGTCGGCTTTTCCGAGTCTGGCGAAATACAAGTCGATGCACCGGGAATCGGTAAAAAATCCAAAAAAGTTCTGGGGACGCATGGCTAAGGACGAACTGACCTGGTTTACCGAACCCAAAAAAGTGTTGGAGTGGAAGGAGCCCTTTGCCAAGTGGTTTGGGGGAGGGAAAATGAATGTCAGTGTGAACTGTATCGACCGGCATCTACAGACTGGTCGGAGACACAAGGCGGCGATTATTTTCGAAGGTGAGCCGGGTGACATCCGGGTCCTGACCTACCAACAGCTGCATGATGAGGTTTGCCGCTTTGCCAACGCTTTGAAAGGCGAAGGGGTTAAGTCGGGCGACCGCGTGATGATTTATCTTCCGATGATTCCGGAAGCGGCCATCGCGATGCTTGCCTGTGCCCGAATCGGTGCCGTTCACAGTGTCGTCTTCGGGGGGTTTAGTGCTGAATCCCTGAAGGACAGGATCCACGACTGTGGAGCGAAGTTGGTCATTACTTCGGACGGTGGATATCGAAGGGGACAGGTGGTGGGGTTGAAGCAGAATGTCGATCAGGCGGTTGCGGCTTGTCCGGAAGTGCGCCGGGTGATTGTGCTGAAACGAACCGGTCATATTGAGAAGCTGAACGAGATCGACCGCTGGTGGCATGAGTTGGTAAAGGACCAACCGGCAGACTGTCCGCCGGAGAATCTCGATAGCGAGCATCCTCTCTTCATCCTGTACACGAGCGGAAGCACGGGTAAGCCGAAAGGGATTCTGCATACCACAGGGGGATATCTTTTAGGTGCACATCTGACGACCAAATGGGTGTTTGATCTAAAGAAGACGGATCTCTTTTGGTGCACTGCCGATGTGGGTTGGGTGACTGGGCATAGCTACGTGGTGTATGGAGCCCTCAGTAACGGGACGACAACTTTGATGTATGAGGGGGCGCCGAATCAGCCGGAGCCGAATCGGTTTTGGAACATCATCGAGAAGCATCGGGTAACGGTCTTTTACACTGCTCCAACAGCGATCAGGGCCTTTATCCGCTGGGGGGATCATTGGGTCAAAAAGCATGATCTGTCCTCACTCCGGTTATTGGGATCCGTCGGGGAACCGATCAATCCAGAAGCTTGGTTGTGGTATCACAAGGTCATTGGCGGCGGGCGGTGTCCGATTGTCGACACTTGGTGGCAGACCGAGACAGGAAGTCACATGATCACCACTCTGCCGGGCGCTCATTTCATGAAACCCGGTTCAGCCGGCCTGCCGTTCTTTGGGGTGGATGTGGCGGTGGTGGACGATCAGGGCAAGGAGTTGAAGCCAGGAACCCAGGGGAAGTTGGTCATCCGCAAGCCTTGGCCTTCGATGCTGCGCACGATCCATGGGGATCCGGAAAGATATGCCAAACAGTACTGGAGCGAGGTGCCGGGAACCTATTTTACGGGCGACGGGGCGCGAATGGACAAGGACGGTTACTTCTGGGTGATCGGACGAATGGACGATGTTTTAAACGTTTCCGGTCATCGCTTGGGCACGGCCGAAGTGGAAAGCGCACTGGTGACGCATCCGGCGGTGGCGGAAGCAGCGGTAGTGGGCAGGCCGGATGATCTGAAGGGCCAAGCGGTGGTGGCTTTTGTCACCTTAAAATCCGGCCAGAAAGCCGGATCCGAGCTGGTGGCCGCGCTCCGGAATCAGGTCAGCAAGGAAATTGGGCCAATAGCCAAACCCGATGAGATCCGTTTTGCCGAAGCCCTACCGAAAACCCGAAGCGGTAAAATCATGCGAAGATTGCTCAAAGAGGTCGCGGCGGGAGGGGCGGTGAAGGGGGATGTGACGACGCTGGAGGATCTGAATGTGATCGCTTCGCTACAAGCCACCTCCGGTGAGGATAGTTAACGATGTCGTGGCGGCTCTCACAGAAAGATACCGGACTGTTGGTCTTGGATGCCCAGGAGAAGTTGGTTCCGGTGATCCAATCACCATCGGACTGGCTGAAGAGACTGGAGATTCTAATTCAAGGAGCCCGGTTGCTTGAATTGCCGATCGTTCTAACGGAACAAGTCCCGGCGAAGCTGGGTAAAACAGTCGCGTCAGTGCAAAAAGCGGTTGGAAGCGGAATCAAAGCGGTGGCGAAAACTCGATTCTCTGCCGCAGAGGAGGGTAGGGGATTGGGACGGAAGAGGATTCTGGTGGCCGGATGTGAAACTCATGTCTGTGTGAGGCAGACCGTCTATGATTTGCGTCTGAAAGAGCTGACTCCAGTGGTTGTGGCTGATGCAGTCGGGTCGCGGGAGGTAAGCGATCGAGAAACTGCCTTGGCTGAAATGAGGGCAGATGGAGTAGTGATCAGCACAGTGGAAGCCGTGCTTTTTGAAATTCTGGAAAGTTCGGAGCATGCGAAGTTCAAAGAGGTGCAGAGTCTTCTCAAATAGCGGGGTTGAAATCTTTTGGAAACTGCCTGAGAGCAAAAAACAGCAAGCGAATCGTGATTTTTCTAGCCCGATCAGAGAGAAGTGGACACCCTTTGGCTTCGTATGGCTCTCGTCCCTGAACCAGCCCAGAAGTGGCCCGTGACCGTTTCGGTCGTCCCCCGTGTTCCTGAAGGACTCGAATCCCTTCGATCATTGGCTTTCAACCTTTGGTGGAGTTGGAATTACGACGCCCTTGAGCTCTTTCAGGAGTTGGATCCTGTTCTTTGGGAACAGTGCGGTCACAGTCCGGTGAAGATGTTGCGGCTGGTCAAACAGTCGCGTTTGGAGACGTTAGCCAAGGACAAGGGATATCGAGAGCGGGTCGAGAAAATGCACGATCGTCTGCAGGGGTATCTCAACAGAAAAGAGACTTGGTTCACGAAGAATTTCTCGAAAGAGAAAAAGAATTCTGCCTTAGTGGCTTATTTTTCGGCCGAGTTCGGATTTCATGAGTCACTCCCGAACTATTCCGGCGGATTGGGAATTTTAGCGGGGGATCACTGCAAGTCGGCCAGCGATCTCGGGCTTCCCTTTGTGGCCGTCGGACTTTTGTACCGTTTTGGATACTTTGCCCAGAAGATCAATCGGGAGGGGTGGCAGGAGGCTTCCGCGGTAGACAATGTTTTCCACGACTTGCCGGTGCGGGAGGCATTGGCCGCTGACGGAAAAACTCCCGTGGTGGTGGAGTTGGACATGCCGGGGAGGAATGTCCGCGCCAAGGCTTGGGAGGTCAATATCGGACTGACCCGTCTTTTCCTCATGGATACCGATCTGGCGGAAAACGCTCAGGATGACCGTAACATCACCTATCAACTTTATGGGGGAGACCATGATATGCGTGTCCGCCAGGAGATTGTTCTTGGTATCGGCGGGGTAAAGGCTTTGGCCGCCATGGGTCTGCAACCCTCCGTATTCCACATGAACGAGGGCCATGCGGCGTTCCTAGGTTTGGAGCGGATCCGGATCTTGGTTACGCAAAACCAATTGAGTTTTATCGAGGCCCTGCAATATGTGGCTGCCAGTAGTCTTTTCACGACCCATACGCCGGTACCCGCCGGAAATGATGCTTTCGATCCGAAGATGATGGAGAAGTATTTTGGATCTTATATCCGGGATTGTCAGATTGGGTTTGAGGAACTGCTGAAACTGGGTCGTGCTTGGATGTATGAGGAAGGGGAGCCTTTCAGTATGACCATTCTAGCGTTGCGGCTTTCCCGACAATCCAACGGTGTCAGTGCCATTCACGGTCGGGTTTCCCGTGGGATGTGGCAGAGTGTCTGGCCTGGGGTGCCCAAAGCAGAAATCCCCATCCAGCACATCACGAATGGAATCCATACCTACACGTGGATGGCGCCGGAGATCCGGGAGCTGCTGGAAAAAAAGGAAGGGGCCATGTCGGAAGAAGATTTGGCCAAGGCGGAAGCTTGGGAAAAGAGGGTGGATTTTAAGGACAAGGAGTACTGGTCAACCCATCAAAAGTTAAAACTCCAGCTTGTGGACTTCGCCCGAGCGAATGTGCGAAATCAGAGGTTACGCAACGGAGCCAGTCCGGCTGATATCCGTGCGACCGACCAATTGCTGGATCCAAAAGCCCTGACTATCGGTTTTGCTCGTCGCTTTGCTACGTACAAACGGGCCGCCCTGCTTTTCCGCGATTTGGACAAACTCTCAGGCATCGTCAACGATCCGGACCGCCCCGTGCAGTTTGTGTTTGCCGGAAAGTCTCATCCGGCGGACGAGGGGGGGAAGCGTCTAATCCAGCAGATCGTCGAAATTTCGGCTTTGCCTCAGTTCAAAAACCGAATTGTTTTCGTTGAAAACTACGATTTCAATGTCGCACGATTCCTTTACCACGGGTGCGATGTTTGGTTGAACAATCCGACTCGGCCTCTAGAGGCGAGCGGTACCAGTGGCGAAAAGGTAATCACCAGCGGTTGTCTGAACTTTAGCGTGCGGGACGGTTGGTGGGACGAGGCCTATGATGGAACGAACGGATGGGCGATTGGCGACGACACCTTCCGCTTGGAACCGGAAGTGCAAGATGAGTTTGATGCCTTCTCCATTTATGAAGTTCTGCGTCGGGATATCGTTTCTCTTTATTATGACCAGGATTCCACTGGGGTGCCGAAGCGTTGGATCGATCGCGTCCGGCGAAGCTTGGTCACCATCGGTCCTGTCTATAACACCTCCCGGATGGTTCAGGATTACGCTACTCTATTTTACCGCAAAGCGGCTGAGAAGGGGCGGATGTTTGCCGAGAACAACTGGTCGAAATCCCGGGAGTTGGCGGTTTGGAAGGACAAGATCCGTAAGTCGTGGTCCCAGGTTCGTGCCAATGCGGTGACGTGGAATGGTCCCGCTCGCACCACTGTAAGTGTGGGGGATATGATTCCGGTATCCGCCAAAGTATTCTTGGGCTCGCTACATACGAACGAGGTTTCCGTAGAAGCTTATTTGGAGGCAGCGGATGCGGGCGGAAACTCCAAAGTGGTGCCTCTGGAACCAACGGGAAGTGCCGTTGATGGATGGCTTAGCTATGCGGGTCGGGTTCCTGTGGATGACTCAGGAAACTTTCATTTTAATGTGCGTGTTCGACCATCCCATCCCTCTTTAACGCAAGCTCACGAATTGCGACTCATCACCTGGGCTGAATAGCATTCGGGCCAGACTTGGCTCACGCTTTGAAACATGTTGATGAACATGTGGTTATCAAAATTTATTGAGGTATTTTAACTTTTTCCGCTAGTTTGCTTACTTATGTCCACCAAGATTGCAGAATCTGATTTATCGCGGACCCCCAGTCCCGAATTAATCGGAATGGATCCGGCGGATGTTGATTTGGGCGCTTTGCACAAAACCGTCGAAGCCTCCCGCGATTTTCTTTTGGGACTACAAAAGCCTGAGGGTTATTGGGTGGGCGAATTGTTTGTCGATACCACGGTAGCCTGCGACTACCACCTTCTCATGTATCTGCGGAACAAGGTAGACCGGACGAAAGAGGCAAAAATCGTTCGTCACATTTTACAACGTCAACTACCAGACGGTGGTTGGCCTATTTATCCCGGCGGGCCAAGTAATGTGACGGCGACTGTTAAAGCCTATTTCAGTCTCAAACTGGCAGGGTTCACTCCCGAAGAACCAGAGATGAAGAAGGCGAGGGCAGCCGCGTTGCGGTTGGGTGGAATTCCCCGATCCAATACCTACTGCAAACTCTATCTGGCTATGTTGGGTCAGTACCCGTGGAAATATCTTCCCAATATTCCCCCGGAAATTCTTCTGCTTCCAAATTGGGCGCCTTTCAACCTTTTCGAAATGAGTTCATGGACCCGAGCCATTGTTGTCCCGCTGTCGATCATCCGAAGTTTCCGGCCGACCCAGCATCTTCCTCCAGAAAAGCAGTTGCACGAACTTTACCCCTACGGGGTGGAGGGTGGGCCATTCCATCACCCGGTGGAGAGCCGCTTCTTCTCCATGAAAAACTTTTTCGTTCGGGTCAACGAATTGCTCGGATGGATTGAAAGTCTTTCTTGGAAACCTTTCCGCAAGCGGGCCCTAAAGGTGGCGGAAAAGTGGATTCTGGACCGTATCGGACCGGAGTCCGAGGGATTGGCCGCCATTTTCCCTTCGATGATGAACACAATTCTGGCATTCCAGTGTCTAGGCTATTCGGACGACCATCCCGCGATGCGGAAAGCGGTCAAGGATCTAGAAGGTCTGGAGGTTGACGATTCCGCCAACGGGGATTTCCGTATTCAGCCCTGTCTGAGTCCGGTTTGGGATACCGCGATCACCATGACGGCCTTGGGTGCGGCGGGTGTTCCGGCGGATGCCCCTGCGATGCAAAAAGGAGCAGACTGGTTGCTGGCAAAGGAGGTGAAGATGCGGGGGGACTGGGTGGTTAAAAACCCAACTCCCGTGACCGGTGGTTGGGCCTTTGAGTTTTTTAATGACTGGTATCCCGATGTCGACGACACCGCCAAGGTTTTACTGGGGCTTCGCAAGGCTCGCGCTTCGGATCCGGCCGCACAAAAAGCCGCAGAGGATCGGGGGTTGGCTTGGGCCCGGAGCTTTCAGTGCGACAACGGCGGCTATGCCGCCTTCGACAAAAACATCAACAAGAAGTGGCTGGAGGATGTACCCTTCGCCGACCACAACGCCATTTTAGATCCACCCTGTGCCGACATCACGGGTCGGCTTCTGGAGACGATGGGGAAATGTGGAGTGCCCAAGCACGATTCCCAGATCCAAAGGGCAATCCGTTTTATCCGTGAAACCCAAGAAGAGGACGGTTCCTGGTTTGGACGTTGGGGGGTGAATTACATCTACGGCACTTGGCAGGTGTTGAGGGGATTACGCGCGATTGGATACGATATGAATGAACATTGGGTTATTCGCGGGCGCGATTGGCTGGAATGTGCACAGAATCCCGATGGGGGTTGGGGGGAAAGCTGCGGTTCCTACGACGATTCGCGTCTCAAGGGCAGGGGGATCAGCACGGCTTCCCAGACCGGTTGGGGATTGATGGGGTTGTTGGCCTGCGGGGATGTGCAGCGGCCGAGCGTGCGTCGGGCGGTCCGATATCTGATCGAAACCCAGCAGAAGGACGGAAGTTGGGAGGAGAAACTTATCACCGGAACGGGTTTCCCCTGTGTTTTCTATCTCCGTTATGACATGTACCGGAATAACTGGCCGCTCCTGGCTCTTGGGGAATACCAGGAGATAATCCGTAGTTCTGGCGTTCGCTAAGTCATCAGCGTTTCGCAGCCGTAGTTTAATCTTTCATGAAAACTTCCGATTCGTTACCGGTGGGGGTTCTTTTTCCCATGGAGTTTGAGGCCGAAGTGATCTGGAAAAGGATTCAGGGCCAAACAAAAACAGAGGACGGTTTTTTGACCAAGACCGGCACTTGGGACGGAAGTCCGGTGATTTCCGCTCGAATTGGCATGGGGCATCCGGGGTTGGCAGAAAAGCTCGAGACTTGGCTTCAAGCCCACCCTTGCCGGGCAGTCCTTCTCGCAGGGTTGGCTGGGGCATTGGATCCGGCATGGGACGAAGGGGATCTGACATCTTTTCAGTCCGAGAGTTGGTCTGAATTTTATCAATGGAATCAGATGCGTAAGGACGTCCGTGCAGGAAAATGGCATACCGCTCACGAGATCATCGCCACGGGTGAGGCGAAACTGGCTCTTGGCAGGAAAACAGGATGCGGGATCGTTGAGATGGAGTGGGAGTATGTCGCCGAAGCTTGTGAGAAATTAAGAATCCCCTTAGTCGGTTTGCGGGCGGTGAGTGATCATGCGGACAAGCTTTTGCCAGCGGATCTCTTTCTATTGGGCTGTGACCGCGAAACGGGGAAAAGCACCCCTTTGAAAATTGGCCTTCATCTTGCCTTGAGGCCTTGGAGGCTTATTAAACTAATGCCAGCCGTCGCTGGATGCACCCATGCCAGGGGAGTCATGAGTAATGCGGTGGCAGATTTCCTAGATTGCACTGCCGGAAATTCAAAATCCTAGTTACGGACGGCTGCCCCAGCTGTCTTACGAAGGGTAGCGCGCGAGCCTTACCGATCAGGGTCAACCGATTGCCGCAGCAGCATTGAAGCCTGAAACTGCTGCACCTTCGATCGTTGCGGGTAGGTTGGTGTCGGTCCAATCTCCCGCCAGAAAGAGGTTTTCGATGGAGGTGATGGGGCCTGGACGCGCCAAGGGTTTACCGATCACTCCGGAAAATGTGGCATCCCGTGACTTGTAGACAACATGATGTGTGACCTTGGCTTCCCGGCTGGAGGGAATCAGCCGATGAATCTCCGATAGAACCAATTCGACCAATTCTTTTCCGGTTTGATCAATCCGATCGCTGACGGCACTAATCACGGCCGCGTAGAGGTTTCCTTGAGATCCCGAAGGCAGAGTGGATGTGCGGTCAAAGAGCCAGTGCAGGGGAGAGTCAAGGAAGCCTGTGATTAGATCTGGAGCCAGAGGGCGATCTGTCCATAGATGAATGCCCAAGATGGGGCCGGGCACCAGGGTTGTCGCCAGTTGCTGTGCGCGATCTCTTGTAGGAAGCAGCTTGGCGGCTGCCGTCCAGGGTACAGCAAGTACGACTTGATCAAAAACATGGCTTTGCCCGTCTTTGAGGAGGATGGACGTGACTTTTCCGCTCGATTCGTTGATTGAGAAAGATTCGACTGGTGTGGCGAGATGAAGTTTGCCTCCCGTGGCATGCAGGAATGCTCCGATTTCGGGCTGGAGAAGGTGAGAGAGGCCACTGGCGTCGAAGTAGATTGCGGCATCCAGGGTGGAACCAAAAAGAGCCCGGCGTGTGACCTCCCAAAAGAGTCCGGCATCGGCAGTGGCAATGGGGACGTTTAAGGCAGCCAAGCAGAACGGTTCCCAAAGTGCGCGGATGGAGCCATGGGTTTGACCCAGTCTTTCCAGCCAAAGTTGAGTACTTTCTCCGGGTTTGGCCGAAGTATTCTTCGCGCGAACGGGAAAATTGAGGATGGCCCAGCGATCCGACCAGGAAAGCTCGGCAAAACCAAGAAGGCCGGCCAAAAGATGGAGGGGTGGAGGCAGGCGGGAGGATCGGAGAACCGTACGTCCACGTTTCGGGCTGACGAAGGTGAGATCCAAGCGGTCGTGCTTTTCTAGGCGATCCCCGTTGCCCAAAGATTCGATCAGTTCAAGGGCGCGATGATAACAGCCCATAAGGATGTGTTGGCCGTTATCCAGTGTGGTGCTGGTTTTGGTCTCGCGGTAGCTATGGGCCCTCCCACCCAATTGGGGTTTGGCCTCGAAGAGCTCCACAGTATGGCCCGCACGAGTCAGGGCGAATGCAGCGGCACATCCGGCAAAACCTCCACCGATCACAGCGACGCGGGATGGAAGTTTTCTTGGAGCTACTGATTGACCTAAAAGGCTACGTTCCCGGCGCAGGGCTTTGAGTTTTTCCCAACGAGAGAGCTTGATCGGACCCTGCAGCACTTGGAGATCCTTGCGTTGTAGTTTTTCTAGGAGATCGCGGTAGACGCCCGTCATAAGCAGGGCTGCCGAGAGGTGAGGGCGATCCGCTTCCGGAATCAGACGATCGGCTTTTTCGAAATAGTGGCGGGCACGGAAGTATTGGAGACGAAGGAGACGAGCCATTCCCGGAGTAGGCTTAGCTTTATGGAAGTCTTCCTCGGCAACGCCAAAAGCCTTCCACTCCTCCCGAGGTAGATAAATACGACCGAACTTCTGCAAATCGTACGAGACGTCCCGAAGGATATTCGTCAGTTGAAAGGCCATCCCCAAGGCAATGGCGTAGTCACGGGCGGCTCGGGTTTGGCAGCAGAAAATATTGATGGAAACCAGTCCCACAGCCGAAGCCACGCCGTAGCAATATTTCTCCAACTCGGCGAAATTTTCGTAACGGTTTTGGGTCAGGTCCATCTCCACCCCATTGAGGATCTCGAGGAGAGGTTCCGGAGGGATCAGGTATTGGCGGACCACGGGCGCCAGTTCGCGGGCCAAAGGCTGCCCGGGGGTGCCCCGGTAAATCGCTTGGATGTCGTCCCGCCAGCGTTGGAGTCGGGCCTTTCGTTCCGCCATGGGGGCCGAGGTTTCGTCAACCACGTCATCGACAGTCCGGCAAAAAGCATAAAACACCGACATCGCCTGGCGTTGCTCTTTGGGGAGACAGATAAAGGAAAGGGCTAGGTTCGAACCGCTCTTGCGGGTGATGCGTTCACCCGTGCCCCCGGGCGAGGGTGTGGAATTCATTGGCCCAGAAATGCCTGTAGGCCGAGTCGGAGAAAGTCGAACTTCGAAACGGTGGGACGACTCGAAAGGGTATCAAAATCTAACTTTTCGATTTTTTGAAGGATTTCTGTTCCACCCAGCCAAGTCAGACGGATTTCCCACGAAAGGGGGCGGGGGAGGTAACGTGGAAGGGATTCGCCCTGGCGAAAAAGTTCCCAGGCGCGTTCTGACTGGTAACGGAGGCAGTTGCGGAAATTCGGAGTCAATCGACCGGCAAAGAGATCTTCTTCGGGGACGCCGAAACGCCGGAGATCAATCTGCGGGATGTAAATCCGATCCTTGCCTAAATCCACAGAGACATCCTGCCAGAAGTTGGCCAACTGGAGGGCGGTGCAGATGTGATCGGAGAGCTGGGCTAATTCCGTTTCCCGTTTGCCGTGGATCAGGAGGACGAGGCGACCGATGGGATTGGCGCTTCGGCGACAGTAGTCGAGGACTTCCGAAAAATCGGCATAGCGTCTTTTGATAATGTCCTGTTCGAAGGCACTGAGGAGGTCGAGAAAAAGAGAGTCAGGGAGATTGAGTTCGGCTTTGGTCCTCTGGAGAGGTTCAAAAATCCATGCATAAGCACGGTCGTATTCTTTGCCTTGGAGGGCATTTTGCCAGGCTTCGCGATAAGCACGAAAAACCTGTAATCGTTCGGCTTCAGTGGGGGCCAATCCACCCGATTTCTTGCGCGGGTCGGCATAACCCTCATCGGCCAGATCGTCGGCCACCCGGGCAAAGGCATAGACGGCATGGACGTGGGGACGGAGCTTCTTTGGAACGAGCCGTCCCACAGGGAAGTTTTCATAGTGTTCCCGGGCCAGTTGGCTGCAGGCCGCATAAGGATCTGGAGCCGGAATCGCAAGGGTATCGGCTGTGGGACTGGCAGACTGCATCATCCGTCCATTTTTACAGATGTTGAAGGGCGGGGCGAGCCGACAAGTGTGTATCCCAATGCAGCTTCGGAAAGGAGGGGATGGTTTTTAACCATCCCAGGTAAGCCATACTGAACAACTTAGAAAAATTTCTGGTCGATAGGCTTTGAGCAAGGCCACGATCAAGGATGCGCTATCTCTCGGGAATTCAGCCGACTGGAAGGCTCCATTTGGGGAACTATTTCGGTATGATCCGGCCTGCTGTTGAACTTCAGGCTAAGGGGGAGGCCTACTATTTTTTGGCTGACTATCATGCCCTGACGGGTGCCGCCGAACCAGGCCAGTTGGCCGCGTTGGTTAAGGAGACCTTTCTCGATCTTCTGGCCTGTGGGGTGAATCCGGAAAAGGCGGTCGTATTTCGCCAAAGTGTAGTGCCGGAGGTGCACGAATTGGCATGGTATCTTTCCACAGTTACTCCCATGGGGCTGTTGGAGCGTTGTCACAGCTACAAGGATAAAGTGGCTAAGGGGATCTCTCCCTCCCACGGGCTCTTTGCCTATCCGGTGCTGATGGCGGCGGATATTCTGCTGTATGATGCCGACCGTGTGCCGGTGGGGCAGGACCAGAAGCAGCATCTGGAGGTGGCACGGGATATTGCCGGTAAGTTCAACGAAAAGTACGGGCCGGTTTTTAAGTTGCCGGAGTCGATTATTCGTGAGGATGCCGGAGTAGTCCCCGGTATCGACGGGCAGAAGATGAGTAAATCGTATGGGAACACGCTTGAGATTTTCGCTCCGGAAAAAGAGCTTCGAAAAAAGATCATGGGAATCAAAACCGATTCCACGCCGGTGGAGGAAGCCAAAGCGGTCGAAGGAAGCACCTTATGGGGGTTGGTTCGGTTAATGGGTACGGATTCAGAACGCGCCGAATACCGCGGCAGGATGGAAAAGGGTGGTACTGGTTATGGAGATTTGAAAAAGAGCCTGGCGGATCTGGTTCTTAAGGAGTTTGACGGAATGCGAAAAAAGAGGGAGGAGCTGGCCTCGGATCCTGCGCGGCTCGAAAAATGGATGAATGAAGGGGCGACGAAGGCAAGGAAAACAGCCGGACAAGTTCTGAACCGAGTCCGTTCTGCCGTGGGGACGCATCCATGATTCCGATGCTAGAAACGCCGGGGAGCGAAGCTCTGCGGGTAGAACTGGCGGCATTCACCGGTCCGCTAGATCTGCTATTGCACCTGATCAAGGAGCAGGAGATGGATATTTACGATATCCGAATGGAAAAACTCACGGAACAGTATCTCGTGCGTTTGGATAAGATGCGGGAGGAAAATCTGGCGATTGCAGGCGAGTTTTTGGTGATGGCAGCGACCCTTCTTTATCTCAAAAGCCGTACTCTGCTCCCTGTGCAGGATCGTCCGCCGGAAGAGGTCGAAGAAGAGGATCCCAAGTGGGAGCTGATCCGGCAATTGATCGAGTACCGCAAATTCAAGGAGGCCGCCGGGCAGTTGGGGGAGCGGGAGGCCTTGCACTCCCGGATCTTCGGACGGGTTCCTGAAAGGGTGACTGCTTCGCCTGCTCTCATGGGGCCAGGGCAGGTTTCGATGTTCGATCTGGTCTGGGCCTTCCAAAAAGTTCTGCGGAGCGTCGAGGAGAGGGCTAAAGCGGGCCGTTTTTCCGATGAGCAGTTTACTGTGGGCCAGAAGATCGAATTTCTCCTTGATCGCCTACAACCCGGGGAAGAAGTTCTATTTGAGGATCTCTTTCGCTCAATGTCCTCCCGTGGAGAGGTTGTGGTTACTTTCCTGGCAATGCTGGAGCTCATCCGACTCCGGCAACTGATCGCCAAACAGGAGGGTCCTTTGCAGCCTATTCTTATCCAGCGAACCGTGGATCCGGTGTTGGATGCAAATCCCGCGACAGGGGAAGGGGCTGGTCAACCTGTCGGAGATTCCCCAGTTTAAAGGATCTTACCTATGGAATGGGCACGAGTACTTGAAGCACTTTTATTTGCGGCTACTGAGCCGATGGAACCCTTGCGTCTGGCTGCGATTCTTCGGGATGGGCCGGAAGGTGGCCAAGGTTGGCCGGAGGTGAAGGAGCAGGATGTTCGCGACGAACTGGCCCAGCTTTCCGAAAGGTTGGCGCCCCGTGGTCTAATTTTGAGGGAAGTGGCCGGCGGATTCCGGATTGGAACGGCGCCTGATCTTTCGGGTTGGGTGGCCAAGCTCAAGGGGGTGGTTCGCCCTCCGCGTTTGAGCCCGCCCGCGTTGGAGACGATGGCGGTAATTGCCTATCGACAACCGATTTCCCGAGCGGAGGTGGAAGCAGTGCGTGGGGTGGACTGTAGTGGAACCTTGGACACTTTGGTGGAGAGGGGAATCATCCGGATTACCGGACGAAGCGAGGCGCCGGGACGTCCGATTCTTTACGGAACGACACCGCTCTTCCTTGAACACTTTGGGCTGAAAGACTTGGAGGATCTGCCAAATTCGGAGGAGCTTCGCCGCGTCAAGCTGCCGGCTCCCGCCGATCCGGATGGTCCAAAACAGGAGGAGTTGATCCATGAAGCTAGCGAACCTGCGCCGCAAAGTTGACCGCCTGGATGACCAACTCGTCCGTCTGCTGGAACAGCGGGCGGATGTTGCCCGAGAAATCGGAATGCTCAAACGGCAGGATGGATCCTCGGTGTTTGCCCCATCACGGGAAGCGGCCCTTTTTCGCCGGTTGGAGGCAAAACTCAAAGGCGGGTTGAATCCGGCTGATTTACGAGCGGTTTACAGAGAAATTCTGTCGAGTGCCCGAAGAATTCAGGGTGGAGCCCGGGTGGCTTATCTGGGACCAGAGGGATCGTACTGCCATCAGGCGGCACGCGAACGTTTCGGTGCAGCCACTGAGTTGGTCCCATGCCCAACCATTGCAGAGATATTTTCTGCCGTGGACCGCGGGGAGGTCGAAGCCGGGGTGGTCCCGATTGAAAATTCAGGTGAGGGCGCTGTCGGTGCGACCCAGGAAGCTCTAATGGGAACGGCCTCGTGGGTCTGTGGGGAGATTTATTTGCCGATCCGCCATGCTCTCTTGGCCAAGAGCCAAGAGGGGCCCATCCGCGTTCTGTACAGTCATCCGCAGGCGCTGGCTCAGTGCCGCCATTGGTTGGCAACACGCTTACCGGGAGTGAAGTTGGTAGAGGTCGCTAGCACGGCGGAAGGAGCCCGTCGTGCCGGGAAGGAAAGGGGTTCAGCCGCCATTGCCAGTCCGTGGGCTGCCAAAATCTACAGCCTAAAGATACGACACCGGGATGTGCAGGATCGTTTGGGGAACTCGACCCGGTTTCTTTTTCTGGGGCAGGAACCCGCTTCTTCGACTGGCAAAGACAAAACGAGCTTACTCTTTTCGCTGCCACATCGGGCGGGAGCCTTGCATCGGGCCTTGGGGGTATTGTCGTCCAAAGGACTGAATCTCCTGAAGGTAGAATCACGACCTGCCCCGGGCAAAAGCTGGGAGTATGTATTTTTTGTCGATGTACGGGGTCACGCGGATCGTCCTGATTTCCGGCAGGCCCTCGTTCGGCTGCAGAAACAGACACAGGATCTAAGGGTTTTAGGCAGCTATCCGGAAGACCGCTAACATGTCGGACGAGAGTGCACCGCCGTCGGTGGGAGGCGGACCCGAGCCAACCAAAAAAAAGCTCAGACTGAAGGTTTCGCGCGTCGAGGAGGACAAACCGAGGGTACGGCGGCGGGTGGTGACCCCTGTTCCGGCGGCACCCCATCGCGAGGATAAGGAGCAAACAACATCTGAAACGACCCGTGTGGGTCCTCAAAGGATTCTATCGGATATCGGTCGAGCCTGTTGGGCGAACCTTAAGGGTCTTGATCGCAAAATCTGGACATGGGTGGGAGTTCTTGTCGGTCTGGCTGTGATTTACGGGTTGTGGACAGAATGGAGAAAGACGGCAGTCAGGGTCCGAGTTGATTTAAATGAGATTCGATTGGGTGATAAACCCGAGGTGCTGGTCTTGTATGATTTTACAGAAAGGCTGGCTGGATTACGCCGGGATTACGGCCGGAGGTTGGCTCCCATACGCCCTCAGATTCGGGAGTTGGAAAGGACCCTGGTTTTGGCCAAGGCAGACTTGGCGGGGACTTCGGAGAAGACTCGGATGGTGGAAAAAGTACTCAATCAGGAAACGAGCAAAGCGAAAACAGTTTTTGAGGATTACAAGACATCGGTCAGCAAGTTGTGGCTGGAAGAGGCAGGGATGTTGGATTCTGAGTTTGATGATACCCGCAAAAAGTTTCTCCAAGAGGTCGAAGTCCGGGCGCGCGAGGTTGGGCTTTTTTATCATCCCGAAGAGGATGAGGATCTCCAGCAACCTGAAATCGCTGCCAACGAATACCGATTGGCCCTGTATCGGGCTCCGCCCAGCATCAAGATGCCGGATCAGTTTAGCTGGATTGAAAAGAAATTAACCGAATGGCGAGCTTTCGAGAAGGATTGGAATGCCCGATACAAGGGGCTAGGGGCCAGAGCCAAACAGTTGCGAAGTCCGGCCAGCACCAGCATGGATGAGCGTAAGGAAAAAGTCGGGATCCAGGCCAAGGAGCTTGAAAAGTTTCGGGGCGATGCCATGGCCATCCAAAAAGAGATTCAGGATTACGAGTCGCGGTTGAAGGAATTGCGTCAAAGGGAGACCCAGGCGAAGGGTCCTTTTGAGGAGGATCTAGCGATCCTTCCGGACTCGTTTCTTTGTGTGCGGGTCCCCTTGAACGCTGATGTTGCCGAGATCGTGGTGCAAGGGAAAGTGGCTGCGGCTGCTCCCGGAACCCTCCGGATCGTGATCCGTGGAAAAAAGAACGGACAGTCGGCTTGGGTGATTCGGCCTTTTGGGCCTATCCCTCACCAGAAGACAGAGGTGAAAATTCAAGATTCCGACTTCCAGCCTATCAACGACTGGTTGGAGGATTAAGACTTCTGTCGTCTTTTGAAGTGGGTTGGATGAGGGTGGTTTTTTTCCAAATCAGGTATTTCTTCACATCGCTCGAAAGCAACGCCAAGAACAGGCCGAACACAAGACTGTCATCAACGACTCCCAAAAAGGGAATCACATCCGGAACCAAGTCCAAAGGGTTGATCAGATAGACGAGGCTGACAAAAGCGCCAGCAAGCGTACGGACAGGGATTTGGCGGTAACGCCGTCGTAGAATATCCCGAAACATAGTGGGAGAGGAGCGAACCAAAGTGGGAATTTCCCGTAATTTGGGGGTTGGGCGTAGGGGGTTCATGGATTCTGGATTATAATTAAGAGTAAGTGGTGATGATGGCTCGACTTTTTCTATGAGAGAGCGAACTTTGGATCATGCGCAAATTCATCCCCCTGTCAGCAATCTTGATATTGTCTGGAATGCTTGGAATAACTCAAAACTCGGGCAGCACACCTGCTGCGACCGACCCCGCTCCGCTCCTCCAAAAGGTTTCGGATGCGGTTAATCCCGACGCAGATGGAGATCGTAAAGAGCTTTTTCGAAAAGGGCTGGCTGCATTGGCTGATTTAAATTCGGCGGGTACGAAGCCCGAGCAGGCCTTGGATCAGGCCAAGGCCAAAGGAAGTTTGACGGGCGAAAAGACGGAGAAGATGAGCAAAATGCTGATGGAAATGTGGAGTTTGAATGTTGATCGGATGTCGGAACCCGCCACTCTGGAAGCCCTCCGTGCCGGCAAGATGCCCGACCCGGCCCTGAAGCGCCCTTAATCAGCCTTTATTTACCGTGCGGCTCAGCCTGCCAGCTGGGCTTGTTGGGATTCGCCATATTCACCGGCCGCGGAGCCGTCGGCGTCAGGGAACTGGAGCGGTCGTTATCCGAGCTATTGTCGTCATCCTCCGCGCGTAAAGGGGCAAGGAGAAGGCTTGTGGCCAGCAGGGCAATAAAGGTTTTCTTCATGAAGCTATGATTCCCGCTCTTTACCGCCTTCCAATCATAATCTTCTTTCGGAGAGGGCTTTTCTGAAGGCTTGAACGTGTGCTGGATTCCATCAATTTGGGTGTGATGCGTTGGCTTTTCCTTTTCCCCATTTTAGTTATTTGTATCACAGGATGGTCAGAAGATAAGAAGCCCTCATTACAATTCAGTGAGGAGCTCAGGCAGGAGGCGGACAAGGGGGATGCGGATGCCCAGTTCCAGATTGGGGACTGCTATTTCTTTGGTTTAGGGGTACCCAAAGATCAGGTGGAAGGGGTGAAGTGGTATCGGAAAGCCGCTCAAGCCGGTCAAATGAAGGCACAATTCAATTTGGGAGGATGTTTGCATGAAGGGTTGGGGACGGAACCCAATCTGCGTGAAGCGATCCTGTGGTGGCGCCGTTCAGCCGGACAGGACTATCCCCCCGCCCAGATCAGTATTGGGGATGCCTATCTTTTTGGAAAAGGGTTGGAGCAGGATGAGGAGGAGGGGGTTCGATGGTACCGAAAAGCGGCAGATCTGAATTATCCGGCGGCCCAGCATCGTTTGGGAAACTGTTACATGAACGGACAGGGCGTGCGAAGAGACGTGGTTCAGGCCATTCAGTGGTACCGAAAAGCCGCCGACCAAGGATACAAACCTTCGATTAAGGCTCTTCAGCAACTCGAACAGTAATTCTTCATGTTTATCGAGCAGACCGGAAATGGTTCGAAGACGGTGGTGGGGTTTCATGGTTGGAGCGGGGATCATCGGACCTTTGATCCTCTCTTGGGGCAGATGCCAAAAGACTTCACATTCTTTGCCTTGGATCTGCCTGGGTGTGGAAAGTCGGAACTTCCCCGGAATTGGGAGATGAGGGCTTTGGCTCGGGAGGTCGCCCAAGAGCTGCTTCAGCTAAACCGGAAGGAAATGACGCTGATTGGAAGTTGTAGTGGGGCGATTCTGACGGCGTTTGTGGCTCAGGAACTGATCCAAATTAAGAAAAAAGATTTGGTGAGTCGCCTGGTGATGATTGATCCCTTTGCCTTTTGTCCTTGGTACTTTCAGCTGTTTTTGATCCCGCTGTTTGGACCATTGATGTATGCCACGGCTTTTACCAACCCCATCGGACGATGGATCACGAATCTTTTTCTTTGGAACAAAAGGGCGGGGAATACGGATCTTACAGAATCTTTTTCTGAGGTGAATCACTGGGTGGTGTGGAGATATTTAAAGATGCTTTCGGAGTGCGGAAGGCCAGCTCAATTCCGCGGGTTGGATCTGCCGGTGGATATCCTTTATGGGGAGAAGACATTCTCTGCCGTGCTCGCCTCAGTCCGGGAGTGGAAAGAGTCCCTCCCTCAGGCCGAGGTGATGGTCCTTAAGGGCGTGGCCCATCTGCCGATTAGCGAAGGGACGAAGAATGTGGCGGAAGTGGTTTTTCAGCGTGTTAAGGCGTAGAAGGCTATATGTGATGAAACGTTTGCGGATCCAAATCCCTTGGGTCTTGGCTGGATGGTGGATAGCTATGCAAAGCATGGCAGGGGATGATCCGGCGACAGTCGTCTATTGGGTTCCCTATCAGGATATCATCTCGCAAGAGAAGGCAGAGGCTTGGGGGGAACGGCAAAAGACGGCACGTTCTGACCTGGATCTGGAGGCTTCGATGAAAGAAAGGGGTTACTTTTGGGTCAACGGGCAGTGGGTGAAAAAAGGAGAAGCGGTGCTACCAGCCCGTAGTTTAGGGGAGTTGAAGGACTCCGATGGAGATGGGTTTGACGATTTTACCGAAGTGAAATTTCACACTGACCCTTTCGATGCCCGGTATTCACCCGAGACCTACTTTCGGGCCAAGGGAAGTAATCGTGTGATCTTTTACACCACGAATTCGAAAGCCTCTTTGAAATAAGAGTACCCGCGCCCGGGTGGATTCGAACCACCGACCCGCGGATTAGAAATCCGCTGCTCTAGTCCCCTGAGCTACGGGCGCCGCCGATCATCTTTGTAGCAGAAAATGTGCTAGGGACGAGTCCCTGGCTCGTTCGATTCTTGTCCTCCCTATCGGGATTTGCGGCGAAGAAGGAGCCCTAAATCGGGAAGGTTCAAGAGCTTCGCGGATAAAAAATAAGCGCTGATTCCCAGAACAACCAACGCAAGGGTGCCCGTAATGCGCACGATGATTGCGCCACCCAAAGGATGGATGAACGTTTTGCCCAGAACCAGTACTCCAGTAAGGACCAGACAGGAGAGCAGAATCTTTCCTATGGCTTGGAGAAAGTCAGGAACTCGGAAGCTTCCGACTAAACGATGGGAGTACCAGGCCAGCTGAAGAATGTTCAGAGTAGCGACGGAGGCCGTTGCCAGCGTGAGACCTAAAACGCCAAGATGGTAAACCCGGATGAGAAGATAGTTGAGCGTCATGTTGATCACGATTCCTGTTAGGCTGATCCGCAGGGGAATCCCGGGTCGGTCGATGGTGGAAAAGGCCGGAGCTACAACCTTGATGGCAGCGTAAGAGACCAACCCGACAGCATATCCCCTCAGAGCCAGGGCAGTGGTGGTGGTGCTTTCGGCAGTAAAGCGACCGTACTGGTAGATTGGGGCG
>Ga0214921_10004181_pt1 | contig 21483 bp, 12 predicted proteins | sample LL1505_MetaG_FD_177992 | JGI IMG/M metagenome (GOLD analysis project Ga0214921, IMG submission 177992) | Freshwater microbial communities from Lake Lanier, Atlanta, Georgia, United States - LL-1505 | ecosystem: Environmental > Aquatic > Freshwater > Lake | place: USA: Georgia | collected... | reverse complement strand
ATTCCGTCCATCACCACCAAAAACCCCGTTTCTGCTCAGGAGCGGGGTTTTTTATGGATTCAAAATCCTGTCCCTCCAAATATCAATCCTGTACCTCCACCCATCGCTAAATCCCAAAAGAGTTATATCCCAAAAGGGTGTTGAGGGAGTAAGGGAGTTGTGGGAGGTGGAGAACTGTTGGATGGTTGTTTTTCAAAGAAAGGCTCACTGTAACACACGGGTTTTGTCATATTGGGTCAATATCTTTTTGTTATTTAATTAAATATTTTATCACTTAATTATTTTGGAGAGAGGTAATGTAACGCTCCCGTAATATGTCCACGTATCAACCTACCCAAATACAGCTGTTTTTTGTTACATTAGCCTATACAAACCACCCTTATAAGTAAGTTAGCACCAATATAAAATAGAAAGCATGAAAGAATTAAAAGAAATAATAGAAGAGTGCAATCTTACATTTGAAGAAGTAAAACAAAATTACAGAGCCGAATACGACTTTGTATATAACCGTGAAAAAGATTGGTTAAATAACACAGAAGATAAAACATATAGGCTATCTGGCAATGTTAAAACAGACATAGACTTCGTTATCTCAAAACTTAAAACACCTGACTACCAATTTACGAGTAATGACAGTTCTAAACTTTCAATATTTGTAAGCCAAATTAATGGAATAATTAGAATTGCAAATCGAATAAATAATTTTAAAGAGGGAGCTCAACTAGACAATGGTAAAAAGCTTCAACTTTTTGAATTATTTAATACAATAAAAAAAATAGGTAAACTCAAAGAGCTAAACTTTGAATTAAACAAAAACCTGAATTCATTTATTGTTCATTTGTTTTCAATAGTAAAGCACTGTCAAAATCCCAATCAATATCCAATTTATTATAGATATTGGAAAAACATACTGGGCGAGGTATTAAATAAAAAAGACGATTATGATAGTCTATGCGACTTCTATAAAACTATTGAAAATCCAAAGCATTTAAGCCTTGGGGCATATTTTGGAGCAATTGGGACAATTTTAGCAGATAAATTAAGTAAAAATAATATCATCAAAGAAGAAAATGACAAGAACTACAAATACATAAAAAGTAAGATTTTAAATATTCATTATTTTGATTTAATAACTGGTTACAAGAGGGAGCCAAACTACTATCTTATTGGTTCAAAATATGGTGAGAATAATGATGTAGATATGTTTCCTCAAATGATGGAAAAACAAGTTGTCTCAGTTGGATTTGCTTCGCAATTAGATTTGAATGATTTCTATTTGACAGATGAAAATGAAATCACAGAATATTTAAAAGATGAGAAGGAAAACCCCAACTCAGTTAATGCCTTAAAACACTTTCTAAGTATTAAAACTGGTGATAAAATTGCAGTAAAGGCGAGCGGTTCCCCAAAAGGAAGTAAGGGTTTTTTGTCCATAGTTGGTATTTGTGAGGTAGTACAGGATGAAGAAGGTAAGGTATATAATTATGACCCAAAAGGTTTAGGTCATACTATCAACGTGAAATATCTGGAGGCTCCTATATACAAAGAATATGAACTCGGTGGTTATGGTTCTACAGTTCATCATTTATCTAAAGAAGATCATATTGAATTGATTTTTGGAAATTCAAAAAATATAACCACATTCGAAAAAGTTAAAGGTCAGTTTGACAATATTATTTTTGAATCATTTATTGAGTATTTGAGGAAAATTATAACTCAAACAAAAATTTCAAAAAATGACCAAAGGATTGTATTCAGCGTCAGAGATAAAAGATTAAACTTTACGGTTGGTCAAAGGTATTGTTTTAATCTATATGCTTCCAGTAGTAAAGGGATTTACGGTGTTATATCAAAGACCAAACTACTTGATAATAGCGAATCATATTATGGTACTCCCCCACAACCATTTTATAATTATTTCACAGCTTTCAATCCCAATTCAGAAGAATGGACATCTATTATTGAATCCATAAATGAGGAATTAAATCGTGCCTCAAAATCTGGTTACAGAAAATATAATAATGATGATTTTGAAAATTTTGTATTCACGACTGAACAACCAAAAAATACTAATCAAATGAATTACCCTCTGAATACAATTCTATACGGCCCTCCGGGGACTGGAAAAACGTATAATACTATTTTGCGCGCTGCCGAAATAGTTGAAAACAGAAAAATTGATTCATATGATGAAGCATTAAAGATATTTAAAGACAATCTTCATAATAGAATTGAATTTATAACCTTCCACCAAAACTATAGTTATGAGGATTTTATTCAAGGCCTAAGACCAGAAACAGACAATAAATCATCATTAATATTTGATAAGAAAGATGGTGTTTTTAAAAAAATTGCAGAGAAAGCCTTAGAAAACATAAAGCTATCGGAGAAAGCTCCCGAGGAGCTTTCTAACGAAGCCTTGTTCGACAATGCTCTTGGAAAATTCAAAGAGGTTGTGGAAGAAAATGAAGTTAATTATACAATTAACGAGACAGCTTATATTATGGAAATTGAAGAAGATGCATTCAGGTATACTGGTGAAAAATGGACAAACCATGCAAATGGCTTACGCATGAAATTTAGCGACTTAAAAGAGTTTTATAAAAACGGAGTAAAAAGCAGAAAAGACATTAAACATTTAAGCAATATATCAGGGTTAGCTGGTCAACATGCAACGTATTACTTTTTAGTTTACGAGAAGATAATTAAACTCTTACCTAAAAAAATAGATGCTCCAATAAAAGTAGAGAGGAAAAATTATGTAATTGTAATTGACGAAATTAATCGTGCTAATATTTCCCGCGTTTTTGGAGAACTTATCACTTTAATCGAACCTGACAAAAGATCCCATGGAGAAATCCCATTAGAAGCTAAATTGCCTTCAGGAGATTACTTTATCGTACCTTCTAATCTATATATCATAGGCACAATGAACACTGCGGACAAATCAATTGCTTTACTTGATATTGCTCTTAGAAGACGTTTTGAATTTGAATCAATGTATCCATTGTATGAAATTAAAGGAAATGAAATTTACGATAAGGATATATTGCTCAAAATAAACGAGCAAATAATTAAATCAAAAGGCCATGATTTTCAAATTGGACACGCTTACTTTATGGGTGAGAATAAAGATTTAATACAGAGAATGAATAAAAAAGTAATTCCTCTCCTATTAGAGTACTTTATGAATGATGAAAAAGAGGTAAAAGGTATATTATTTAATGCAGGTCTTCAAGTTGAAGAAAACTCATGGCCAATAAAAATCAAGGGGAAACGTGCTTAATTTATTTGAATATCAAAACAAGATAGCTATCAAGGATGATTTTGATGGTCTAGAAAGTTTTTTAGATGAAATTTGGGCAAAACGCGAAAAGAATTCTTTCTACTCTGAAAATTCGGAAGACAAAATCGAATCGCAAAGATTCATGCAATTTATTTTCAAATCAAATGAATTAAAATCAAACAAATATGTTGGTGTAATTCATTTTAATAGCAACAAGATAAATCTTCTACCTAAAATATTTTTCGATTCAAACAAAGAATATAAAACCGAAGAAGTAAATCAAATCCAAAACCATATTTTATGGTGGTTAAGCTATTGTAGAAAAATTAAATTCCCCAATTATCAAGCTTCACTTGGCAGTGCTAAAAGTGATTTTTTCGAAGTTCTAATTTATTTATTCTCGAAATACACAAGAGAGCTTTTGAGCAGTTCTATTTACCAACAATATGAGGAAGTAAATAAAGAATTGTCATTCATGAAAGGTAGATTAAAGATAAACGAGTACATAAATGAAAATATTAGCAAAGGCAAATGGCATTATTTAAATTGCACTTATGATGCATTTGTATTTGACAATGAATTCAATCGAATTATAAAATATGTCACAACCATACTATTCAATGTTACTTCAAGTCAAGACAACAAAAAGAATTTAAGAGAAATATTGTTTATCCTAGATGAAGTTTTAGACGAAAAAGCAAGTGCTGAGCAGTGCGAAAAAATAACTTTTAATCCAATGTTTGGTGAATTTGAAACTGTAAGAGATTATTGCAAATTATTCCTGACAAACTGTGTTTCATTTGACTATAAAAATGATTTAAAACTCTTTGCCTTTCTTCTTCCAATGGAGTACGTCTTCGAAGATTTTATTTTTGGATTTATTGAAAAGGAAATTCCGTCAATTTTAGCAAAGGCTCAACCTAGTGACATCTATCTAGACGAATCGGAAGTATTTAATCTTAAACCAGACTTATTTATAAAAACTGAATTAAAATCTTTAATAGCTGACACTAAATACAAAATTGTTTACTCGGATGAAAAAGATCCTAAAAAGGGTATTTCTCAAAACGACCTATATCAAATGCTAGCTTATGCAGTTCGTTTTAAAGTTGACGAGATAATTCTTTTTTATCCTGACACAATAAAACATACTCAAGATAATTCAGCTGAAATATTAATTAAAGACACCTTAGCGAACGATAAAGAAATTTCTATCAAAGCATTTCAATTACCAATAATAAATAAGGGACTTTTAATACAAGAAATAAATACAAATACTGACCTGAAAGAGATATTTGAAACGACACGAATTGAACTAATTGAAAAAATAGATAAAATACTGGTGCTAACAGCGGCTAAGCAAGATTTTTCTGCCGCAGGCGCAACACAGAAAAACCTCCCCTAGCCGCAACCCGTAAGCAAGCCTAAAAGACGACACTACAACCATCAACGTGACAACAAAACAATCGACCTTTGACATCCTGACCAGACTTTTCAGACGACCATAAATCGGCAGACAATTTCGCTGTAGCTTGGCACAGACCTGAAAACCAACTGAGCTACACACATGCCGACACTTGTATTTAAAATTTTTGCCATCGCACATTTGATTTTTAAAGGCCAGCACACAAATGGCACATTGGCTTTTGCCCCCATTCGCACAAGCCGACCCGAAAGGCAAAAGCCAAAGAGCCATTTTTTGCCACCGCACGACCGAAACTTTAAATAATAAACGTAAATTTGACCTAAATAGACAAGTCAATGTCAGACAAGATAAAATCATTTGGTGAAACAGTGAGAGACCTAAGAGAGAACAAAGGTTTACTGCTTAGGCAAGTTGCAGCTCTTCTTGAAGTTGACACGGCATTTTTAAGTAAAATGGAACGAAATGAGAAAAGGGCAAGCCGCCAACAAGTGGTTAAATTATCAAAGGCATTAGACGTAGGTCAAAATGAGTTGCTGACCTTATGGCTTTCTGACAAGTTATTGGAAACATTGAATGAAGAAAGCGAATCGTACAATGCACTTAAGCTGACTGAAAAAAGAATTAAAAGAACAAAGTAAAAAATGGACATACTAAATTTTCATAAAAAGCTAATCAACAATTACAAAACCTATATCCAGAGCTTTCTGAATATTAAGGACCCTTCAATTTTAAAATTCGTTGATAGCGAAATCGGTAAAAAAAAGCTGTGGCCCGAACCGTTGGTTCAATTTAACCCAACATTCGAAAAAGGCAGACCATTATCTACATTAGTAAAAGAAGGTCATCTTGATACCGAGTTAGATAATATATTTTCTGGGTACAGTTTATATAAACACCAGGAGGAAGCGATTTTAATTGGTGCGAGTGGCAAAGAATTTATTGTGACATCCGGGACTGGCTCAGGAAAGTCACTGACTTACATAGCTACAATATTTAACCATGTTTTAAAGCAAGGTGATTTTGCAATCAATAAAATCCAAGCAGTTGTGGTTTACCCTATGAACGCCTTGATTAACTCACAGTTCAAAGAAATAGAGAAATTCAAAAAGACATACGAAGAAAAATACAACAAACCTTTTCCAATAACATTCGATCAATACACAGGACAGGAAACGGAAGAACAAAAAGAAAAGCTAAGAGCAAATCCCCCTCATATACTTCTAACCAACTACATGATGTTGGAGTTGGTGATGACTCGAAGTGGTAGAGATGTTGAAATAAGACAAAACTTTTTAGAGAATATAAAATACCTAGTTTTTGATGAATTGCATACTTACAGAGGCAGACAAGGGTCAGATGTTTCGATATTAATTAGAAGAATTAAATCTGCGGCCTCAAACCCAATTGTCTGCATTGGCACATCTGCTACAATGGTATCAGGTGATGCGACAACATTACAACGACAAAAACAGAAAGTTTCAGAAATTGCATCAACTATTTTTGGAACAGATATTCAGTCCATTCAAGTCGTCAATGAATATTTGGTTAGAAGTATCGGCCTAGGGCATTCGCCATCAAAGGAAGATTTAATAAAAGCTATACAAGAAGGAATTTCAATTTCTTCAAATGCTCAGGATTTCGAAAAGCACCCAACTGCTAACTGGATTGAAGAACAAATAGCTCTTGAATTAAAGGAAGGGATATTGGTGAGAAGAAAACCAATCGAGCTTTCCAAAATTTCCGAGCAACTCTCTGAATTCTCAGGCACTAGTAAGGAGAATTCTTTAGGCCATTTAGAGCAATTACTTGAATGGGCAAATATTCTAAATACGAACCCCGATAAAAAGAAGAATTTTCTACCTTACCGTATTCATCAATTTATTGCTCAAACAGGTTCGGTTTATTCAACTTTAGGCGATCAAAAGTCTAGAGATTTACGATTAGATGCAGGACTTTATGCTGAAAATAAAGACACAAAATTATTCCCAATGCTCTTCAGCAGGGCTTCTGGGCATGAATTCACCTGTGTGAAGTTAAACTTGAATGATTCAGTTATTCTACCAAGAGAATTCTATGATATAGTGGACGAAGAAGATGAATCGGCCATTGAAGAAGGCTATATTTTTATTCAGCATTTAGAAGACGAAGATCCAATTTGGGATGCTGAAAGAGACATTCCTGATTTGCCTGAAACATGGTTTACACCGCCAAGAAAAGATGGCTCTCGTAAACTGAAAAAAGAAAGAGAAGAAAGATTGCCCAGAAAAATTTACTTCAATAAACAAGGCGACTTTTCTTTCACGAATACAATGGACTATGAAGGATGGTTTATGCCTTCCCCATTAATGTTCGACCCAACATCGGGAACAATTTATGATGCACAGACAGCGGAATGGACAAAAGTGATGAAACTTGGTGGTGAAGGACGAAGCACAGCCACAACGGTACTATCCTTTGAAACAATTACTCAACTTCAGGAATTTGGGGAAGAATCTGCAAAACAAAAACTGTTAAGTTTCACCGATAACAGACAGGACGCATCGCTTCAAGCTGGTCACTTTAATGACTTTGTAAAGGTTGGACAACTCAGATCAGCAATAGCAAAGGCTCTTGAAACGCATAAAACACTGGACTACACAAGCATCACAGACAAAGTGTTTTCTTGTTTGAATATCGGTCAAGACCAATTTGCCAAACAGCCTGCAACTTTTCCCGGCCCAAAGAAGGAGAATGAAGATGCCTTCAAGGACTTCATCATGTATCGCTTGCTGCATGATTTGAGACGAAGCTGGCGAGTTGTATTACCCAACCTTGAACAATGTGCTTTGCTGACAATAGAATACAAGCATCTTGCAGAATCAATTCAAGATAATTCGCTATGGCAACCCAATGATTTACTTTTTGCAATGACTCGGGCTGAACGCCAGGAATTTTTGCATCAGGTTTTCGACTTTTTCCGAAAGTCTTATGCATTGAGTTTTTCTATGCTTGAACCAGGAGTGATTTCAACGAACGCAAAAAAAATAAAGGAGAAACTTAAAGCTCCTTGGACCTTGGATGAAAATGAAAAACTGGAAGTGCCTAACCATATTCGATTGGAAAGACTCTCTTCATCTGCAAAAGAATTGTATTCGGAAAGTGCAGGCCCAACTAGTGTTTTCGGTCGCTATCTTAGAAAAAAGGCAACACAACATGGCATTGATATAAGAGGAAAACAGGTTTACAATGATTTTACTTATAAACTACTTGACTTTTTGAGTGAAGCGGGTTGGCTAGTTAAGAAACCTGCTAAAACGTCAAACAACGAAGAAACCAGCATCTATCAATTAAAGGTTGACAATATTCTTTGGCAAAAGGGTGATGGTGAAAATCTTATTCCTGATTTAATTAAAAACCGATCTTACAAACCACTCAACACCAAGCCAAACAAATATTTCCAACGGTTTTATCAAACCAACTTTCATGATATTAAACCGATAGAGGGCCGTGAACACACCGGTCAGATTAATAGCGAAAAGAGAAAGCAAAGGGAAGAAGAATTCAGAGAAGGCAAAATCGGAGCATTATTCTGTTCGCCAACCATGGAATTAGGTATTGATATTTCTGACCTTTCCATAGTGCACATGAGAAATGTGCCACCTTCACCTGCCAATTACGCACAACGAAGTGGACGTGCAGGAAGAAGCGGACAGGCAGCTTTGGTATTGGTATACTGCTCTAATTTCAGTGCTCACGACCGCCACTACTTCAAACATTCTACTCAAATGGTCGCTGGTACAGTAACCGCACCTAGAATGGATTTGATTAATGAGGAACTTTTATTGAGCCATTTGAATGCTTCTATACTAACTAGAAAGCCATTAAGTGTGCTGAATAATTCACTAGGTGACTTAGTTGATAAAGGTAATTTTGAAACATTACTACTAAAGCAAGAAATCATTGACACAATTAAAATCAGTGATGAAGAAAAGACACTTATTCTAACTAATTACAAGAAGGTAATTGAAGACACTTACTTTAAAAACGAACTGGCAAGAAGAAAACCATCATGGTTTACAGATAGCTGGATAAAACAGAATATTGATTCTTTCCAGCATTCATTTGACCTTTCTCTTGACCGTTGGAGAAAGCTTTATAAAGCAGCTCAAAACCAAATCAAGGCTGCGACTTCTATTATTGAGAACAGAATCTATGCTGATAATCACGAGAAGAAAAAAGAGGCCTACAAAAGTTTGAGGCAAGCTGAAAGACAACGTGACTTACTCTTGAATGAACCTACTGATGGAAAGAAAAACAACAAAGACCAATCTGAATTTTACCCATATCGTTACTTGGCAGCAGAGGGCTTTTTACCGGGCTACAACTTCACACGTCTTCCGGTTCGTTCATTCATGGAAAGCGAAGACGGTGGTGGAGAATTTATTTCAAGAGCCCGTTTTATTGCACTGAATGAGTTTGGGCCTAGAAATGTAATTTATCATGATGGTGCTAAGTATCGTGTTGACCGCATGATATTGACTGATGCTGAACTCAAATTAGAGAACGGAAAAATTTGCCCTAAAACTGGCTATTTCCTTTACGACAAACAATATGGATACGAAGTTGATCCCATTATCAACGAAACCTTGCAGTTGGATGTCAACAAGCATGTGCATACCACATTGATTGAAATGGCTGAAACAAGAGCCTATGAATTGCAAAGAATTACTTGTCAGGAAGAGGAAAGGACTAAAAAGGGATATGACATTCAAACCTACTTTTCTGTAGATAGTGGATTTGAAAATACAACCGAAGGGATTGTAAGTGTAGGTGATGAAAAACTATTACACATTCACTACCTACCTACTTGTCGAATTTTCAAGCTGAATTTAAAATGGCGGGCTTCGCGTGAATATGGTTTTACCATTAACCTGAACACCGGCTATTGGCAAAGCAAAAAGCAAAAAGAAGAAAAAGGTGAAGCAGATGAAATTAAAGATGTAAAACTATTTACTTCAGATACGGCTAATGCCTTATATATCCAACCTATTAAGTCACTTGGACTAGGTGGTGGCAGTAATGGTGTTATCACTTTGATGTTTGCCATCAAACGAGCTATTGAAAATTATTTTCAGGTAGAATCAAATGAGATTGGCGCCACCATAATGGGCGACGAGGAAAATCCTAATATTTTGATTTATGAAGCGGCAGAAGGAAGCCTTGGTGTGCTTTCTCAAATCATGGACAATCCTTCACTCTACAAGGCTATCATGACAGAGGCCTATAAAGTTTGCTTCTTCAAAAATGATGTTGAAGAAGAAGGCGAAGTCCTTCCAGCTACTTATGACGATTTATTAAGTTACTACAATCAATTCTATCACCAGCAAATTGATCGAAACTTGATCCGTGACGCTTTAAAAAATTTAAAAGAATCAGCGGTAGAAGTAATGTCTAACAAGTCATTCAGTAGCTATGATGAACAATATCACTTCCTGCAAGCTACAAGAGACCCGAATAGTAGTACAGAAGATAAGTTTTTAAAATTCCTTTATGAAAATGGTATAAAGTTGCCTGACGAAGCACAGCCTAAAGTGGATGAAATGTTTGTGCGACCAGACTTCTATTATAAACCGAATGTATTCGTATTCTGTGATGGCACACCACATGATAATCCAGAAGTAAAAAAGGATGACACCATAAAGCGAGCTGCCCTTAAAAATGCAGGCTATCAAGTACTTTCCTGGTATTACAAAGATTCATTGGAAGCTTTAATTGCAACACGACCGGATATCTTCAAAAAAGTAAAAGACAATGACAAGTAATTTCGATTATAAGCCTGGTAGTTTAGTGACCCTTCGCAACAGACCTTGGGTTATTTTACCATCTGAAGATGATGACCTCTTATTATTGAAACCCTTAGGGGGTTCTGATGAAGAAATCACAGGAATATTTAAGCCTTTGGCCAGTAATGCTGACAAGCCACAATCCTATAATTTCATAAAGCCATCCGAAAATGATTTAGGAGATTTTACATCCGCCAAACTGCTTTACAATGCAGCACGACTTTCATTCCGAAACGCAGCCGGTCCGTTTCGTTGCTTAGGCAAACTTTCATTCCGGCCACGTTCATATCAGATAGTACCCCTGATAATGGCGCTAAAGCAAGAAACAACACGATTGCTCATTGCTGATGATGTGGGTGTAGGTAAAACCATTGAGGCTTTATTGATTGCCAAGGAACTCTATGAACGCAAGGAAATCAAGCGCTTTGCTATTGTTTGTCTGCCACACTTGTGCGATCAGTGGCAGGACGAAATGAAGAATAAATTCGGTATTGAAGCGGTGATTATTCGTTCTGGTACAGCTACTTCTTTGGAAAGACAAATTCGTACACACGAGAATATTTTCCGTGCATTTCCTTTTCAGATCATTTCAATTGATTACATCAAGTCAGGAAATAAACGACAAGTGTTTATTGACCATTGCCCTGAATTGATCATGGTGGATGAAGCACATACTTGCGCAAAACCTGCCGGAGCAAATAATTCACAGCAATTGCGTTACCACTTGCTGCACGATATTTCAAAAAAGGAAAATCAACACTTGATATTGCTAACCGCCACACCTCATAGTGGAAAACAAGCAGAGTTTCAGTCATTGCTCGGTTTATTAAAACCTGAATTTGAAAAGATTGACGTAGTTACTTCCACTGAATCGGAAAGGAAAGAAATTGCCAAACATTTTATTCAAAGACGAAGAAGCGATGTACTGAAATGGCTGGATGAGGAAACAAAATTCCCCGAAAGAAATTCCATTGATAAAGACTTTGAGATTGGTAAAGCTTATGCCGATGTATTCAATGATATTTTGGCTTATGCCAGAGAAATAGTGGCTCAGAACATGGGCGATGGTAGAAAACAACGCTACAACTATTGGGATGCTTTGGCTTTGTTGAGGGGTGTTATGAGTAGTCCGGCTGCCGGCATATCCATGCTGACCAAAAAGGCGCAGAAGAAAAAAATCACGGATGAAGAAGATGATCCTGACACTAACCGTGAGCATGAAAACGTTGCAGAAAGCGAAAGTGTGATGGACAACGATTTTTCCACCGATGACAATCTACCTTTATCTGTCCTTGGGAAAGGTATGGAAGTTAAGGATTCAGAATCGAAACGTTTAATGGGTTATGCCAAACGCATGGAAGGGCTTTATGGCATTGAGTATGATCAAAAAGCAAAAGAAGCCCTTATTCAAATCAAGACATTTTTAGAAAGAGGGTATAATCCAATCATATTCTGCCGATACATTCAAACTGCCAATTATCTCGGACAGATTTTCAAAGAGAACCTGAAGGGTAAAAACTTTAAGAACCTTCACATTGAAGTAGTTACCAGCGAACTGAATGATGAGCTTCGAAGAGAGAAAATTGAAGAGATGAACAAATCAGAAAGACGATTACTAATTGCCACCGATTGTTTGAGTGAAGGGATTAATTTACAAGAAGGCTTTAACGCTTTGCTACATTACGATTTGCCTTGGAATCCAAACAGATTGGAGCAACGAGAAGGGCGTATTGATCGATTTGGACAGCAATCGGATTCCCTAGAAGTAGCATTACTATATGGAAGTAACAATCCCATTGATGGTGTTGTATTGGAGGTATTGCTTCGTAAAGCCAGAGAAATCAGGCGTTCAATTGGCATATCTGTTCCTTTCCCTGAAAACAGTGCTTCGGTGATGGAAGCTGTTACTAATGCCATATTATTAAAGCCATCGGTTTCTGTAAAACAGGTTTCGCATCAGCTATCCATGTTTGAGGCTGAGGAAATTGAAGCGGAAAAGAACAGAGTGGCAAAAGCATTTGAGGAAGCGGAAAAAAGGGAAACTGCATCCAGAAGCATCTTTGCTCAAAATGCCATAAAAGCCAATGAAATTGAAGCAGACCTGCGTGAAGTTGATCAAGCCATAGGCGATGTAAAAGCAGTGGAGCAATTTGTTTTGGATTCACTTCGCTTAATGGGTGTGCAGGTGGAAACAAAAAAAGACGGATATAAATTCTACACCACAAATATTCCGCAGCGCTTAAGAGACTTGCTCTCTGATAAAAACGAAATTCAAATTTCCTTCAAATCTCCCACACCTTCGGGTTATAAATACCTTGGGCGAAACCACCCTTTTACCGATCATTTATCGCAGCATATCATCAACAGTGCTTTACAAGGAGCATCACAAAGAGCATCACAAAGAGCAGCAAGATCAGCCGTATTGCGAACTGCCGATGTAAATCAGAAAACGATATTGTTTCAATTAAGAGTGAGAAATGTTATTGCTGAACAACCGAGCAACAAGCAAATCGTAGCTGAAGAAATGTGGCTTTGGGGTTACGAAGGCGAAGTGAATCAGAAGCAATTTTTAGATAAAGAAACTGCCCTTACTCTTTTAATGAGCATCAAGCCAACACAAAATATGGAGGAAGGCGAAAAAGCGTATTGGCTGAATGAAGAAATGAGTTGGGTGCATGATGAAACTTCCTTTCGCCTACACACTGATGAAGTAGCGTTAGAAAGAGCTAATCATTTAGTGGAAAGCCATACTCGATTTAAAAAATTGGTAAGTGGTAATAAATACAAAGTGGTAGAACCTGTTTTGCCAATGGATGTATTAGGCGTTTACATTTTATTACCCGAAGTAAAGTAGCAGAGCAATGAAATACACGACAATAAATATTCAAGGGAACTTGCTCTCCGAAGAAATTCTGCAAAAAGTAGAGACTGCCGAGGCAAGCGGACAGCAAGCCCCTGAATTTTGGTTTGAGCCGGGAGCCAATATTCGAAGTGAAATAGAATATGCCTGGAGTCGCATTAAATTAGACTGGAAGCATTTTAGTGATAAAAGCACAAATCTCCCGGCTAGCGACCCTTATGGCACCACACTGAGTCGGAAATGGATGGAGCAGTTTCTTGGTTCTCTTGGCTTCGATTTATCCAAAGAAAAATCGGGATTGCAAGGCGATAACAATCAAAGCTATACTGTTAGTCATACTGCTGCCAACTTAGATCAACTACCAGTACACATTGTTGGCTTTATTGAACCTAACAATCCAGATAAAAATACATTGGACGTTAAATCCAGTGGAGGTACATCAAGGTTTTCACCACATGGCACCATGCAGGAATATCTGAATGTGACTGAACATGTGTATGGTATTGCTGCTAATGGTTTGTTCCTGCGTTTAATTCGTGATAGTGGCCGCCTAATCAAACTCACCTATGTAGAGTTTGATTTGAAACGCATGTTGGACGAAGACAAGTATAGTGAATTCACCTTACTATATCGTTTATTGCATGCTTCTCGTTTCCCTAGAAGTAAGGCTGAAGCTGATCAATGCCTGCTTGAAAAATATTATCAGGACAGCATTGAAACTGGTAATCGTATACGGGATGGATTGAGCCTTGCGGTAAAAGAATCTTTGTTAGCCCTGGGCAATGGATTTTTGCAACACGAAAACAATACTAAACTTCGGGAAAAAATACAGTCCGGCGATCTATCTTCTAAAGATTATTATCGTCAACTGCTTCGCATCATTTACCGTTTTTTGTTTTTGATGGTAACCGAAGAAAGGGATTTGGTGTACGATCCCGAAGATAAATCGGATGCTACCCAAAAATTTAAAAGGATTTATCTGCAATTCTACAGCATTGCCCGCATACGTAAACTTTCTGAAAACCGCTATGTGTACGAACCGCAGTTCAACGATTTGTGGCAAGGGTTGGTGCAGTCTTTCCTCTTGTTTGAATCCGGAGGAAATGGCAAAAAATTAGGCATACAACCCTTGGATGGCGATTTATTCAGTTACAACGCCATTAATGACTTACAGGGTAGTTTGATCAGCAACAAACTGCTGCTGGAATGTGTGCGAAACATGAATGAGTTTCGTGACGAGAAGAAAAACCTGGTAGCCATCAATTACCGCTCACTCGATGTGGAAGAATTGGGTTCGGTGTATGAAGGTTTGCTTGAACTGCATCCCGTGATTGAGAATATAGAAGCCGGAAATCCTACACACATCAACTTCACCTTTCACGAAGGAACAGACCGTAAAACCACAGGTTCTTACTATACCCGACCCGAACTGGTAAACGAACTCATTAAATCAGCTTTGATACCAGTGGTTGAGGAACGACTGAAGGAGAATACAGGAAACAAAGAAGCACAAGCCAAAGCCTTATTGAAACTGAAAGTATGCGATACAGCAGCCGGTAGCGGACACATGCTCCTGGCAGCCGCCCGAACCATTGCATGGTACCTGGCAAGGGTGCAAAGTGGCGAAGAAAACCCTGCTCCTTCGGTGTACCGAAATTGCTTGCGAGAAGTAATTCAGCATTGCATTTATGCCGTGGATTTCAACCCCGATGCGGTGGAGTTGTGCAAACTGGCTTTGTGGCTGGAAGGGCACAACAGTGGTAAACCACTCAGTTTCTTAGACCATAAAATACGCAATGGGAATAGCTTGGTGGGTGTAACCGATTTAAGTGTATTGAAAAAAGGCATACCCGATGATGCTTTTAACTCGGTAACAGGCGATGACAAAAAAGTGTGCCAGGAACTGAAAAAAGAAAACGCCAAATACAACAAAACCAAACAAACTACCCTTGATTTTGACCAAAGCGGCAAAATAGATATTACCGCTTTTACAGGCGATTACAAAGAACTGGAAAACCTACGGCAGGATGATGTTGAAGGCGTAAAGCAGGTAAAAACCAAATTTGAAAAACTCCGCAGCAACCATGCCTGGTTTAACGACTGGCGAGCTTGTAACTTGTGGACGGCTGCTTTCTTTTGGAATTATACGGAAGAAAACAAACATGCAGCACCTAACAGCGAACGCTTAGCCAAGTTTTTGAATAACCCTGCTGCTGCCTACGGACCCATGATAGGCAAAGCTGATGCCTTGAGTTTGGAGCATAAATTCTTCCATTGGCCCTTGGAGTTTCCGGATGTATTTGAACAAGGTGGATTTGATGTAATGTTGGGAAATCCGCCTTGGGAAATGATTCAGTTAAATCCTCAAGAATTTTTTATTGGAAAAAATCCTCAAATTGTTAATGAAGAAAACCAATCTAAAAGGAATAAACTAATAGAAGAATTAGAAACCAATGATTTGGGGTTATTTAAAGAATACTTAATTGAAAAACATGCAATAGATGCAATTCAGAAATTTATTCATGAAAGCGAAAGGTTTCCTCTTTCATCATTTGGGCGAATAAACACAGCCCCTCTTTTTACAGAAATATTTTATAAATCAATTCAACCTAAGGGCAGAATAGGAATAATAGTTCCTACAGGTATTGCAACAGATTCTTTCAACCAAACATTTTTTTCAAGTATTATTGAAAGCAAACGGCTGATAAGTTTGTTCGATTTTGAAAACAGTAAAGGAATTTTTCCAGCTGTTCACAGAATGTATAAATTTTCCCTTTTAACCTTGTCTGGTACTGAAATAGAAAATAAAAATACAAAATTTGGTTTCTTTCTGACAAAAGTAGAAGACTTAACAAACACGTTTCAAGTTTTTGAATTGTCAATAGAAGATTTTATCAGATTAAACCCTAACACAAAAACTTGCCCAGTATTTAGAACCAGCGTTGATGCCAAATTATCCACTAAGATTTACAGGAATTCGTCAATTCTATATAATGAAACAACTAAGGATAATCCATGGAAAGTGTCGTTTAAACTTATGTTTATGATGAATACATCATCTCATTTGTTCAGGGAGGAAAAACACTTAATTAATAATGATTTTAATAAGCTTGGTAATACTTACAGAAAGGACAATGATGTATACTATCCTCTTTACGAGGCTAAAATGATATGGCAATTCGACCATAGGTATGCTACTTATGAAGGGATTTATGATAGAGGCAGCACAAGTATAAATTCTTTAAATAATGAAGAGTATGCAAATCCAAATTTCCTTCCTAAACCATGGTATTGGGTAAATGAAACCGATATTAAATCGCAATTAATAAAAACGGATAAGGATGGGAATATTATTTGGGAATGGAAAAAGAAATGGTTCATTGGATTTAGAGATGTAACTAATGCCTCTAATGAAAGGACATCAATATTTTCAATCCAGCCTTTCAATGGATTTGGAAACAACAACCCATTATTGTTTACTGACCAGACAGCTCCAGTTAGTTTATGTCTTATTGCAAACGCAAATTCTTTAATTTTTGATTACCCAACCCGATTCAAAATTGCTGGTATGCACATGAATTTCTTTTATGTTTATCAGCTGCCATTTTTGAGACCAGAAAAATATCATTATGACGAATTATTGTCAATTGTTCCAAAAGCAATAGAATTGACTTATACATCTTGGGATATCAAAACCTTTGCTGATGATGTTTGGAAAGAATCAAATGCAGATTTAAAAGCAGCGATCACCAAACAATGGGAAGAAAATAAAGAAGTTACAGGTGGCCATGAGTGGACAACACCAGAATGGTGTGAGATAGATGAAGCTGGCTGCCCATTACCTCCCTTTAAATGGGATGAAGAACGAAGGGCAGTACTCAAAGCAGAACTCGATGCCATTTACGCCAAACTCTACGGCCTCAACACCGAAGAACTCCGCTACATCTTAGACCCACAAGATGTGTACGGCCCCGATTTTCCTGGAGAAACCTTCCGTGTGCTTAAAGAAAAGGAAATCAGGTTGTATGGTGAGTATAGGACGAGAAGATTGGTGCTGGAGGGGTGGGAGAGGTTGAATGAAAATGAAATGTAAAATACATGCTTAGAATACTAAACTTCAAAATACACAAACATCCATTGCTTGAAGGGCAATCGTTTGACCTTACGAATCCTAAAGAGGATGATGTAAAGAATTATTACTCACTAATTATTGGCCCAAATGGAACAGGGAAAAGTTATTTGCTAAACTACTTGATAGAGGCATTTAATGAGATGGTTCTTATACAAAATGAAAGTTCATACAAGGCTAAGAAAAGATTTTCACTGACTTACACTCTGCTAGGTAAAGAGTATCATATCAGTACCGAATCTCGGAATTATGTTTTTAAATGTGACAGCAGAACAGTAAGTGTTGAGGAAATTAAATTGCCAGAAAAGTGGTTAGCAAGCTCTGTTACAATCAACGACAAGTTTCCAATCCTTAACTACAAACGAAAGCTACAAATTCAGCATTACAAGTATTTGGGTATCCGTTCAGCATCAAACAACGCCTTTATCAGCAGAATAACCATTAATACAGTTCTTTACTTTATTGAGGCTTTGAAAAAAGGTAAAGGCGATATTCTACTTTCAGTATATAAGTCACTTGGCTTGAATCCAGAACTACAGATTGTATTCACTGGTGGCCCAATGTTAAAGCTTGAAAAAAAAGAAGGCCGATATGTGATGTACAAAAGCGAAGGCAAATTGCTTGAACCACACATTTCATTTATAAAGAAAAACAAATCAAAAACCAACTATCGGGTAGACAACTACAAAAAGTACCTTGAAGCACCTCAAAGAGTCAAGGCGGTCTTCGATTTTTTACGGCAGGAAAAGGAGACGTTTGAAAAGCCGGCCAAAGCTTCAATGCAATTGAAATACAAAGTAAACATAAGCACAAAAGAAGGCGTAAACAAACTGATACAAGATTGGGACTTATTATCGGCAATGCTTGATTTAGAAATAATAAAGATTAGTAAATTCTTGATAACTAAGGATACAGCTTTTAAATACGAAGAAGCCAGTTCGGGAGAAAGTCATTTACTTACGTCACTCCATGGAATTGTAGCAAATATTGAAAATAACAGCCTTTTAATTATTGATGAGCCGGAAGTGAGTTTACATCCTAACTGGCAAGTCGATTACATAGACATTTTAAAATCCTTACTTGATAGTTACACGGGAGTTAATGCCGTTATATCATCTCATTCACATCTTTTGGTATCAAGTTTGAAAAATGAAGAAAGCAGAATTACATCGATAAAAAGAAACTCTGAAAAATCAGAGATTGAAATTGATGAACTTGACTTTGAAACCTATGGCTGGGATCCTGAAAGTATATTATACAACGTATTTGAAGTAGCAACAATGCGTAATAAATACTTTGAGCTTGACTTGAGAAAACTGATTTCGATGGTAAGCATTAAAGATGATAATGTAGTTGAAATTAAACGACTGAAAGAAAAGATAGAAAAATACATCATGCCAAATCAAGACGACCCATTAAGACTTGTCATAATACAGGCAGAAAACTATATAAATTCGAAAAATTAATGGCTTACAGAAATCCCTCATCGAGATTACCAAGAACTGTTGCTTTTGATGCACTTGAGTCTGCTTTTCTAGAGTCCATTAAACCATGGAGTAAAGAAAAATGGAGTGAGAGTTTTGGCACTGCCGAACAGAACGCAACAAGAAATGCAATCAAGGTCAAAATTAAAACTGATTTAGAAGATATACAGGATAATTATTGTGCTTTTTGTGGACTAGACTTAGAATTGGCTTTTGAAGTACACAGAGAACACATAGCTCCTCAATACAAACACCCACATTATATTTTCGAACCTGAAAACTTAGTGCTGTCATGTAATTTTTGCAATAAGCATAAAGGCAAAAAAATAACTGTACAGAATGACACAACAGTTTATACAACAACAACTTTTAAAATTCTGCATCCTCATCGTGACAACTTTAATGAATACTTGGCATGCGACTATCAAAACAGAGAGTTAATATTTACAATTGTAGGACCTGAACCTGACAAGACACAAGCAACAATAAAATGTGTAGGACTAGATGAACCTCATCTAATGTCTCAAAGAGGTGCAATAATATTTAAAGTAAGTTTACCAGTTACACAAAACGAAGACGAATTGGTAAAACAAATAGTATCAAAAAATAGAAGAGGAAACAAATGAGCCCAACACAGCAGTCACACACATTGCCAAGTCGCACCAGTCCAATCGCAAGCCAAAACTTGGCAAAGAGTGTGCCTGCCCCACCGCAAGAAAAATCAAATTTCCACCCTTCTAAAAATTTTAAAAACGCCACCCACAGCCGTCACAAAAACAGTTGGACAGAAACAGCGAAAACACATACTGACAAGGGCTTGCCAATGACGGGGGACATAAGGCCAGCTTACAACAGCGTGTTGCCTCAATTGGCGGTGACGTGCAAAATTGAAGCTGAGTGCTCCTATCAAACTTTTGTGCTGGTGGACAGTGAGGTGCTTCGAAATCGCCAACTGCGGCAACACGCAAACCGTTATCAGCAAGCATAAAAAGACAACGACACCAAATCCAAACACGAACTTATCTTTGAAAAAATTAAACAGTGCTTTCTCCCTTAAAATAGGAAAGGCCTTTTAGCAGGAATTTCTTTCTAATACTTGCCTCTTTAATTTTAAATCATGAAAAATTTCTATTTGGGCTTTCTAGCAGCCGCGTTCCTTTTCTTTACGTCTTGTGCCAAAGACCTTACGGTTACCTATCAAATGGAATCCGCAAACACCGGAAAAGTTGTTTTGAAGCCGAGTACCTCTACGGACCGTACCATGGTGACCATCAATGATCAACTGGTTGTCGATGGAAAGTTTGCCAAGTCGGTGACCATTTTGAATGTGCCGAATGGGGACCACGTTATTCATTATACGGCCGATAATAGCTTTTACAAGACTCCGTTGAAGGCTGAGTTTCCGATCAAAATGGAGAACGGCAAATCGATGACCAAACTCGTGGAGGTACCGCCGTATAGCACGGGCTATTGGGTTTTGACCACAGGGGCCTTGATTCTTCCTTGGATGTTTTTTTTGGTTCCGTCGAATGAGTAGAAATTATCGGGTAATTCCCACCTTACTTGGAAGCAGTGTCGTATTCTTATCCTTCCACTACCGCAAGTAGGGGGCCCAATTTGCGGCCTTGACCAAAACGTCCAAGGCGGGGGCAGTGCATGGCCGAAATGCCGCCATCGAGGTAAAGGGCGTTGACGCAACCTTGTTGCTGCATGTACAGGGCGAATTCATGAAAATTGACGGGTCGATTGGAAATCGCCATCACAACACGACCGTCCTTCCGTATGCCGACCCCGTTACGGATGGTTTTGCTGGATGACGTCGAGGCAAACGCCTTGGCTCGGTTGATTTGCCCGTTGACCAGCAGCATGGGCCCGGACTGCGTTGCCCATTGAATCTCCCTTGCCCTGCTGAATTCCGTGGACTTGCAAACGCCGGCCTTGCCCGATTTGGTGATGTAGAAAACCCCGTTGGGCTGCACATAGAAATTTGAATTTCGAGCGGCCCCTTGCTTCAATATCAATTTACCGTGGCTCGAGGCTTTGCAGCAGCCTTGACGACCGTTGACTATCAAGAGCCCCATGGGATGACCGTTGGGCGTTGCGAGGTACATGCCGGCATTCATGCCCAATACCATTTTTCTGCGGCCCTTGGCACCGCTAGAGTTTTCCACGTAATTTTTGAATCGTCCCAAATCCCCCAACAGGTCTCCGTTCCGATCTTTCCAATGCACTTCGATGCGGTAACGCGCCGGATCGACCGCGAGAGACGAAAAAGGGTAGGCCATAACCCATCCCACGCCAAGAAGGATCAGGAGAATTAGGGCCACTAATGCAAAGGGGTGTCTATTTAACATCTCATTTAGTGCGGATATTTATTAGAAAATGATTACTTTTGATATTATGAGGACAGGTTCGTTGCTTAAAATCTAAAATTATTAATTACCAAGCATACATGACCTTTTTAGAATTTGTTGCA
>Ga0214921_10004180_pt1 | contig 21488 bp, 20 predicted proteins | sample LL1505_MetaG_FD_177992 | JGI IMG/M metagenome (GOLD analysis project Ga0214921, IMG submission 177992) | Freshwater microbial communities from Lake Lanier, Atlanta, Georgia, United States - LL-1505 | ecosystem: Environmental > Aquatic > Freshwater > Lake | place: USA: Georgia | collected... | reverse complement strand
GCACAAACTGCTGCGCAGTGGCCAGGTCCAAACCCAGCACTGTGGCATAAATCACCTCCGCACTGGCCGTGTTCAGATTGACCGGCGTGGGTTGCGGCAAGATGGTCACAAAGGGGGCGAGGCGCTGCACCGTTTCACGGCTGACCCCTAGCCACTGAAGCTGCGTGATTTGCTGCGGCAGCAAGGCTGTACCTGGGGGGGCGTTGGCCAAAGCTTGCCCCACTTCGGGTTTGCTCAGCTTGGCGGCTTGGGACGCTGCGCGCCAAGCTTGGCTCAGGCGTTCAAGCTCAATCAGAGGCAAGCCCAACACATTGAACAGGCGAACCAAGGCAAATTGCATGGTCTCATTGAGTTGCGTGTTGCCTTTGCTGTCATTGCCCTCGGTCCAATTGGTCAAATTGATGCGGCTTTGCGCATCGGTCATTTGGCCTGACAAAAATACCTCTGGGTCGCCCTCGCGCAGTTGCTGATCTTGGGCCAGAAAAGTAGAAAGCTTGGCTTCTTTGAGGGGCAAGGCCCATGGCTCTGCCAAATGATCGGTGTTTGGATTGCCATCGCCGCTGGTGCTGTTGCCCGTAACGCCTCTGGCCAACGCGTCTTCTCTCAAAATGAGCCGAGACCAATCTAATGCGCCGTTCAACAGCCAAGATGCCTGCACCCTGTGCCGCTCTGCACTTTCCACTTCCACATGCTTCCATTGCTGCCACAAAGCCACACTGGCCATCGTGGCCACCAAGGTGACCACCAGCATGGCGCTGATCAAGGCTGCGCCGCGCTGGGCGTGCTTGCTGGCAGTGGTGTTCAGGCTTCTCATTGTTTGTTCACCGTGAAGGTGGGGCGAACCCAGTCCAAGGTCAGCTTGCCTTGGACTTGCGCGCTTTCTGCCAAATCAATGACCAAACGGATGCCTTCTGGCAAGGCCGCCGCGCTGTTTGGCGGGCTCAATGCCGGGTTGTTTCCCGCGCTTGAAAGTGGGTTGCTCCAAGCACCGTCGCGGTGGTAATAAATTTGCCAGCTTCGAATGGCATGAATCACAACTTCATGCGCATTGTTGGGCAGCGGCTTGCCAGCCGACTCACCCCAAATTTGCGCTTGGCTCCAAGCTTGGGCCCACACGTCGCGTTGCGTGAGGGGCGCAGATTGCCATCGCGTCCAGTGACCATTGCCCATGGTCCATGCCACCACTTGCATGCCTGCTTGCGGATCTTGCGAGTGCTGGCGCGTGATGCGCAGCACACGGCCATCCCAATCGAGTGCAGGGATGTTTGGCAAGCTCACCATGTTGTCCAGATCGACTCGCCATTGCGCCAAACCCACTTGCCAAGTTTGGTTGGCATCGCTGCGTGTTTGCAGCGCCACTTGCGCTTTGGACATGCCCTCCAAGCCACGCCAAGAAATGAGTGCCATCAGTGCCAAGATGGCACTGGCCACCAAGACCTCAATCAAGGTAAATCCCGCCATGGGGCTGGCGCGGTTGTGGGGTTTGGTATCAGCGCGGCGCATCAATTTCGCCCCATCACGGTCGACAATTGCAGCAAGGCCGTGCTGTCTGATCCGCTGCGCTGAACCACCCTGGCATCCACGCGTCTGAAGTTGGGGTTGGGTGTGACTTGCACTGTTAAATTGACTTGCAACTCAATGCCCGCCTGCAAACAAGTGTTGCTGCTCTCACCCACAGGTGGCACTTGCCTTGATAGACGCAGGCGGCTGAACTCGTTCTCAGCACACATTTGGGCCAGCCATTGTGTCGACTGGCGAGTTGCATTTTTGCTCAGTGCATCGGTCGAGCGCAATCCGGCCATGAGGGCGATGGCCACAATGCCCAAAGCAACCAAAACTTCAATGAGTGTGAAGCCGCTGCTGGCTTTAGGCTTTTGGCTCAAAGGGCTCAATTTGACATTCACGGCGCGGCTCGCCTGACTGCAAATGGTTTGAGCCCATCGGTACTCACCCACAGCTGTGAATCGCGCATTTGCAATTGCACGTTTTGCGGGCCAATGATGGGATCGGGCCCTAAGACCACCAAACTGTTGGGCGCCACTTGAATTTGTGGCGAGAGCCATTTGTCTGGCAGGGTGTGGGTGGGCAAACCATCAAACACAAAACCATTGGGGTTGTTGTCGGTGGATTGTGGGTACCACTTCACGGGCATGCCACTGGCTCTGGATCTGGCTCTGGCCGATTCAAACAAGGTGGCCAATCGCTCGGCATCTCGCTCGAGCACAGTTTGGGCTGAATCGCGCAAACTAAAGCTGACAGCCGCAGTGCCAATGGCAATCAGGGCAATCACCACCAACAACTCAATCAAGGTGAAGCCGTGAGATGCGCGCATTGAAAATTATTGCCAGCTGCCAATGTCTGCATTGATGCCATCGCCGCCAGACTTGCCGTCAGCGCCCCAGGACATCACATCGACTTCGCCTTTCAGGCCAGGATTGAGGTACTGGTAAGGACGGCCCCAAGGATCGGTAGGCAGTTTGTCCAAGTAGCTTTTCCAGTTGCTGGGTACAGGCTCGGTAGAGGGCCTGACCACCAAGGCTTGTAAGCCTTGCTCGGCAGTAGGAAAGCGCTGGTTGTCTAGCTTGTAGAGTTTGAGGGCTTGAGACAAATTGCCCACATCGGTTCGGGCGGCAGTGATGCGTGCATCGTCGGCTCGGCCTAAAACATTGGGCACCACCAAGGCGGCCAAGATGCCAATGATGGCCAAAACCACCATCAACTCAATCAAGGTGAAGCCGCGTTGTTGTTTTGCTTTGCGGCCAAGAGGTGCTGCGGTGGTGTTCAGAGTTTGAACATCGGAGGCGGAATTGGGATTTTCTAATTTCATGGCGAAAGGCTCTCTGCTTTTTCTAACACTTCTCCATCATAATCCCCTCATGTTGCAACTTAAACAAGGCAATTCCAAATCCTTCTGGCCCGCGTTCTGTGCGCTGGGTCTTGGGGGCTTGGCTGCCTACACTGCCGTTGCTTGGGTGTTGCAAATTCAAAGTATTGCTGTGACGCCCTCTTCGGTGCCTTCCTCAGTTCAAGGGGCGGCTCAAGCAGGGTCCTCAGCATCCGCCTCGCAAACTATTCAAAGTGCCTACGTGGCAGCCGCTTTGGGCGCGCCCTTGGCAGCCGATGCCTCAAACGGCGCCAATGCCATGGGCACGGCCGATCACCAATGGACACTGCTTGGCGTGGTGGCAGGTGCTTCAGGCAAGGGCAGTGCTTTGCTGGCAGTGGATGGTCAGCCGCCCAAGGCTTATCGGCCTGGCCAAGAGGTGGCGCCAGGTTGGGTGTTGCATTCAGTGGGCCACAGGCTGGCACGGTTGGCGCCTGCCCAGCAAAAAACGCCCACAGTCACTTTGGAACTGCCCAAAGCCGAACCCTGAGCTAGGGCATTCAAAATTCAGGCAGATTGCTGCAAGAACATCCGGTACACCGGGTTCAGTGTTTCTTCCACATAGGGGTAGCCCAAGGTGCTCAAGAATTTGTCAAAGGCTTTGTCATCTTTGTCGGGCACCTGCAGGCCCACCAAAATGCGACCGTAATCGGCACCTTGGTTGCGGTAGTGAAACAAACTGATGTTCCAACCTGGACGCATCAGGTTCAGAAATTTGAGCAAAGCGCCTGGGCGCTCTGGAAACACAAAGCGCATCAGTCGCTCGTTTTGCGCCAAGCTGGTATGGCCGCCCACCATGTGCCGAATATGCTCTTTGGCCAAATCGTCGTGCGTCAGGTCGAGGTTGTCAAAACCGTGCTTCTTGAAATTGTTGGAAATTTTGGTGCTTTCGCCTGAGCCTTGCGTGGTCAAGCCCACAAACACATGCGCTTTGGCGGCATCGCTGATGCGATAGTTAAATTCCGTCACATTGCGCGGGCCGCCAGGCAAGTTGCCAATCAGTTCGCAAAAGCGTTTGAAACTGCCGCGCTCTTCCGGAATGGTGACGGCAAAAATGGCTTCGCGTTCTTCGCCCACTTCGGCCCGCTCTGCCACAAAGCGCAAGCGGTCAAAGTTCATGTTGGCGCCGCACAAAATGGCCGCGTAGGTTTCGCCTTTGGTTTTGTGCTTGGCCACATACTGTTTGATGGCTGCCACAGCCAGTGCACCCGCGGGCTCCACAATCGACCGTGTGTCTACAAACACGTCCTTGATGGCGGCGCACACGGCGTCTGTGTCGACCGTCATGTAGTCGTCTACCAAGCCGCGCGTTACGCGAAAAGTTTCTTCGCCCACCAGCTTGACAGCCGTGCCATCGGAGAACAAACCCACATCGTTCAAAGTGACGCGTTTTTTGGCTGTTACCGATTGGATCATGGCGTCGGAGTCGTTCATTTGCACGCCAATGACTTTGATGTCGGGGCGCACAGCTTTGATGTAATTGGCCACACCAGAGATGAGCCCGCCGCCACCGATGGCCACAAACACGGCATCCAAGCGGCCTTGGTGCTGGCGCAACATTTCCATGGCAATGGTGCCTTGGCCCGCAATGACTTCAGGATCGTCAAAGGGGTGCACAAAAGTCAGGCCCATTTTTTTCTCGAGCAGGGCCGCATGCTTGAAGGCATCGGAATAGCTGTCGCCAATCAAGACCACCTCACCGCCCAAAGCTTTCACCGCTTCAATTTTGACTTGAGGTGTGGTGATGGGCATCACAATGACCGCGCGGCATCCCAGCTTGCTGGCGCCCAAGGCCACGCCTTGTGCATGGTTGCCTGCAGACGCACAAATGACGCCCTTTTTGAGTTGGGCCGGCGTGAGGTGTGCCATCTTGTTGTAGGCGCCGCGCAGCTTGAAGCTGTGCACGGGTTGCTGGTCTTCGCGCTTGAGCAACACAGTGTTGTGCAGCCGCTTGCTTAAGTTTTGCGCGGGCTCCAAAGCCGATTCAGTGGCAACGTCGTAAACGCGTGCGTTCAGAATTTTTTTGAGGTAATCGGCAGGTTTGAGATTTTTCGCAGTCATACCCGAATGATAGCGGGCGAAAAAAATGCCCCGGGTCTTGCGACTCGGGGCAAATCCACCTTTTCGGAGGGTGGAGGAGACAAAGGGTTCGGGCTTATTTGGATAAAAAAGCACGACTGTTCGAAATTTTACATAAATATTGCTGCGGTGCAATACTTTTTCAAAAGCTTTACGATCTAGATCAAGCTAATCTTAAAAATCTGAAGAAAGAGTAACTCAAAATGGAATGCACAGTGAGTTGGACTGGCGCCTCAGGCGCGCGCTCAGGCATGGGATTTGTGGCCGAAACAGGCAGCGGCCATGTATTGGTCATGGACGGCGCCCCCGATGCCGCCAAGCCCGAAAACGGCGGCCAAAACTTGGCCCCTCGCCCCATGGAAACGGTTTTGGCAGGCACCGGCGGTTGTACGGCTTACGATGTGGTGCTAATTTTGAAGCGTGGCCGCCACGATGTGCAGGGTTGCTCTGTGAAGCTCACCTCCGAAAGAGCCGACACCGACCCCAAAGTGTTCACCAAAATTCACATGCACTTCACGGTCAAGGGCAAAGGCATACCGGCCTCCGCGGTGGAGCGGGCTGTGGCCATGAGCCACGACAAATACTGCTCTGCCAGCATCATGCTGGCCAAGACGGCAGAAATCAGCACCAGCTTTGAGCTCATTCAAATGTGATGTGCCACAGTGGTCATCACTTTGGCTGAAGCACCCATGAGGCGCTTCACAGGCTCGGGCAATTCAAGCGCACCCGACTTTTGAGCCATGCGCGCATGCGCAGCTTCGTCGGTCTTCATTTGGGCCACGATGGCTCTGGAGGCCATGTCGTTGGCAGGCAAATGCGACAAGTGCTCCGCCAAGTGGGCCTCCACTTGGTTTTCTGTTTCAACCACAAAGCCCAAGCTGAGCTTGTCGCCGCCCAGCTTGCCAGCGGCATAGCCAATGGCAAAAGAACCGGCATACCAAACGGGATTGAGCAAGGAGGGGCGGCTGTTCAATTGTTCCAAGCGCTCTGCAGTCCATGCCAAATGATCGGTTTCTTCGCGGCAAGCGGCATCGAGCTTGGCGCGCAGGGCAGGGTCTTGGCAGGCCAGCGCTTGGCCGGTGTACAAGGCTTGGGCGCAAATTTCGCCCACATGGTTGACACGCATGAGGGCGGCAGAAAGCGATTTTTCGGCCTCTGTCAGCTCTGTTGGTTCGGGGGGGGCCAGCATTTGGCCATCTGCCTGCGCTTGCAACAGCCTTTGCGGCCTAGGCATGGGCCTCGATGCCTTGGGTTTTGCAAAGAGGGTGCGCAAGGCGCTGTCGGCGGCAAGGATCAAAGCATCGGCATTCATGGGGAGAAGTTTAGCCCCCTTGTTGTGCTTAAGCAACAAAATACCCTGCTTTCTGGTGATTTTCTTTGCAGACTGGTCTGACCTCTGGTGCAATAGCCACAACTTCCACAACGGAGGTTAGCTCAAGATTCAGTGGCCAGCGCTTTTGCCGGCTGCGTAAATTGGGACCTTGTTAAACCTTGGAGAACTTTTCAAATGAAAAAAACCCTGATTGCATTGGCAGCTTTGGCCGCTACAGCTTCTTTCGCTCAATCTACTGCAACCATTTCCGGTAACCTGGACTTTGCTTCAGTGAACGTTGGAGGCACACAAGCTGCTTCTAAAGGTTCTACAGTCACAACAGGTTTTGGTACAGCCACAACCAGCGTTTTGCGCTTCATCGCTGTTGAAGACCTCGGTGGCGGCATGCGCGCTACTGCTCAGTACAACTTTGACCCACGTACATTGGCCAACGACGGTATTGGCAACACACTGAATTCAGCTACTGCTCCTACAGCCAACACCACAACTGGTTTGAGCCGTGACGAGTTGTTCGTTGGTTTGTCTGGTGGTTTCGGTAACATCCGTTTGGGTTCACCTAACTCCATCGGCCTGAACGCATGGCAGCCTTCTTCACCATTGGGCACCGGCATTGGTTCTGGTTACACAGGTGCTGGCAGAGCTGGCACCATGACCAACTCATTCGTGCAAACACGTTACAGCCGTTCAGTTCGCTATGACAGCCCTGTGATGGGTGGTTTCCAAGTGGCCGTGTTGTACGCTGCTGGCAACGACCAACCTGCTGCAGGCACAACTGCTCAGCAAATCCCTAACAACCGTCAAGCCACTGAAATCGGTTTGCGTTACGCTGCAGGTCCTTTGACATTGGCTTACGCCAACGTAGCTCAAGGTGCTCAAACCAACGCAACTGGCTGGTACAGCTCAGCCACTTTGGTTAACGCTGCCAAGACTTCTGCCAACGTGTTCAGCGCTTCCTACACCATGGGCGCTACTACATTGCACGCTGGTATGAACGACGGTAACCGTTTGGCTGCCGGTACAGGCGGTGTGGCTGTTGACAGCAAAGGCTCCAACATTGGTATCACCCACAACATCGGCGCCATTGGCCTGATGGCTAACATGCGCAACCAAAAGGTTGGCACAGTGGAATCCAAAGTGACTGGTTTCCGTGCTGACTACAACTTCAGCAAGACAGCTGCTGCTTACATTGGTTACGAGAAGTACGACAACGGTGCCGCTTCTGCCAACGAGACAACAGCCGCTTCTATCGGTCTGCGCAAGTCGTTCTAATTCCCTGCTGGCGCAAGCCAGTTGAGAGTTAAACAAATTAAAAACCCACTGTGGCAACACGGTGGGTTTTTTTATTGACCATGCTGCACTGCTTCGAAAGTTCTGACAGCGTGTGTTCAATTCCTTTTCAAAAAAGGACAGACTTGATTTGTGGCATATTTCAGCCTAGAGAAATGTCAATGGAGCGTTTATGTCGTTTGAAAATTTAAGTCGTCGCGATCACCTCAAGTGGATGGGCGCTACCGGTTTGTCTGCTGCAGGCTTTCCAGCGCTGGGTCAAACCAGCAACTGGCCCGAAAAAGCCGTGAGGTGGATAGTTCCCTTTGCACCGGGCGGTACCTCTAGCATTGTGGCGCGCTCCATTGGTGCCGAGCTCACCAAGCAGTTGGGTGTGCCTTTCGTCATTGACAACAAAGGCGGCGGTGGCGGCGTGCCTGCCATGCAAGAGGCCCTGCGTGCACCGGCCGATGGTTACACCATTGTCATGAGCCACATTGGCTTGATGGCGGTCAACCCCCTCATTTACCCAGACAGCGGCTACGACGTCAACAAAGACTTCACTTCAGTCACTTTGCTGTCTCGGGTGCCCAGTTTGTTTGTGGTGCACAAAGATGTGCCTGTGAAAGACTTCAAGTCCTTCGTGGCGTATGTCAAATCCAAACCAGGCCAACTCAATTACGCTTCTGCAGGCAATGCCAGTGCCGGCCATTTGGCCGTTGAAGCTTTGAAAGTGGCCACGGGCATGTTTATCACGCACATTCCTTACCGCGGCACTGGCCCTGCGCTAAACGACGTGTTGGCTGGCCGCATTGAGTTCATGTCTGCAGGTACGCCCGCCTTGCTGCCGCACATCAAGAGCGGCGCATTGCGCTGCATTGCCGTGGGCACCACACAGCGCATTCCCGTGCTGCCCGATGTGCCCACCGTGGCTGAGCTGGGTTACAAAGACTTTGAAACTGTTCAGTGGTACGGCATTACGGTGCGCAACGGCACACCGGTAGAAATCATCAACAAGTTGCAACAAGAGTGCGCCAAAACCATGAAGGCACCCGAAGTGATCAAACGCAATGAAGCCGAAAGCGCCATTCCAGGCGGCGGCACGCCAGCCGAATACGCAGCGTTCATTGCCAGAGAGCAAGCCCGCTGGAAAACTGTGGTTGAGCGAGCCCAAATTAAACCCAATTAAGTCAATTAAGCCAATTTAAATTGGTTTGATTCATCCAGCAAATACAGCCCACCACATGACACTGCCGCAAGTTGATCGATGGGGATGGGCTGTTTGCTTGGCGGCTGCTGCATGGGCCTTGAGTGGATGCAGCAGCTTGCAGCCCAGCGCCCCCAAACTGGTTTCTCAGGTACCCGCCACTTGGCAACCTGAAGATCAATTGAAGTGGGAGTCTGTGAAGATTCCAGGCAAACTGGCTACAGAGTATTCGCTGGTGCGAGTCAACAACCGCAGCAAGCTCAAGGCCAATGCGCAGGCTTCTGCCAGCATGTTGCGCCAAGATGTACACATCGAGCCCGAGCGTTTGAACGCCTTGAGTTTTTCTTGGCAAATTCAAAAGTTGATTGCAGAGGCCGACATGTCGCAGCGAGAAACTGAAGACTCGCCAGTCAGGCTGGTTTTGGCTTTTGATGGCGACCGCAGTCAGTTTTCAGCCAAAAACGCCATGCTGAGCGAGCTCTCGCATGCGCTATCGGGCAGACCCATGCCCTATGCCACGCTCATGTATGTGTGGTGCAACCAACGACCTGTCAATTCGGTCATTCACAACCCCCGAACAGATCGAATTCGCAAAATGGTGGTTGAGTCGGGGCCGCAGCGAGTCAATCAATGGATTTCCTACGAACGCAATATTCGGGCGGATTATGAAAAGGCCTTTGGTGAGCCACCCGGCGCCTTGATTGGCATTGCCATCATGACCGACACCGACAACACTCGCAGCCATGCCCAAGCTTGGTATGGCCCTATTTCCCTGTTGCCCTGAAGTGAAATGGGGATTCCCCTCTGTCCATACCGGACTTGTTTGTTGCATAGTTCAGAGTCATTTTCAGGGAAATGAATGTTTGCTTTTATATTACAGCGCCTCATCCAGGCCGTCATGGTCATGGTCTCGGTGGCCTTCATTGCCTTTTTGTTGTTTCAATACGTGGGCGATCCCGTTTTGTTCATGTTGGGACAAGATGCGACGCAAGATCAAATTGATGCACTTCGCAAAGACTTGGGGCTAGACCAATCTTTCCTTGTGCAGTTTGGCCATTTTTTGTGGAACGCTGTTCAAGGTGAATTTGGCATCAGTTTGCGGCAAGGTGCCAAAGTGTCTCAGCTCATTGCCGATCGCTTTCCTGCCACCTTGGAGTTGGCTTTGATTGCCGCGGGCTTGGCGCTGTTGTTGGGCATTCCCATGGGTGTGTATGCGGCACTTCGACGTGGCAGCTTGTCGAGCCAATTGCTCATGACCTTTTCTCTCTTGGGGGTGTCGCTGCCCACTTTCCTCATTGGCATTTTGCTCATTTTGTTTTTTGCCGTGCTGTTGGGATGGTTCCCCAGTTTTGGCAGGGGTGATGTGGTCAAAATTGGTTGGTGGAGCACGGGGCTGCTGACCGCCAAAGGCTGGCAACACATTGTGTTGCCGGCTCTCACGCTCACTGTTTTTCAGCTCACCCTGATCATGCGCTTGGTGCGCGCCGAAATGTTGGAAGTGCTGCGCACCGACTACATCAAATTTGCCCGTGCTCGCGGCTTGTCAAACCGGTCCATTCATTTTGGCCATGCCCTTAAAAACACGCTGGTGCCTGTTATGACCATCACCGGTTTGCAATTGGGAGGCCTCATTGCCTTTGCCATCATCACAGAAACCGTGTTTCAGTGGCCCGGCATGGGCTTGCTGTTTATCCAAGCCGTGACGTTTGCCGATGTGCCGGTCATGGCGGCTTACTTGTGTCTCATCGCGCTCATCTTTGTGGTGATCAATCTCACGGTCGACTTGCTTTACTTTGCGGTCGATCCACGATTGCGCGTGGGTAAAGTTGGCGGGCATTGAAGCCAATGCACTGGCGCATGGCCACACACCCTACATCCCTTTAGAAAGATTCAGACGGCATGTCCAATCCTATTTCCCGTTGGCTCAGCAGCGATGTGGGTTACAGCTTCCGGCAATCCAAAACCGCCATGGTGGCGGCGTTCATTGCGTTCGTGTTTATTTTTTGCGCGGTCTTTGCAAAGTGGATTGCCCCTTACGACCCCTTTGATGCCGCCTCACTCGAACTCATGGACTCACGCTTGCCGCCCGCTTGGTCTGCCGAGGGTAGCGCCAGATATTTGCTGGGTACCGACGACCAAGGCCGCGATATTTTGTCGGCCCTCATGTATGGCACCCGCATTTCTTTGGTGGTGGGCGTGTCTTCTGTGTTGCTCTCCCTGTTTGTCGGTGTGAGTCTTGGCTTGATTGCTGGCTTTCGCGGTGGCTGGCTCGATGCATTTCTCATGCGTTTGTGTGATGTCATGCTGTCATTTCCTGCCATCTTGGTGGCCTTGCTCATTGCCGGTGTGGGGCGTGCGCTGTTTCCCAATGCCGACGACTCTTTGGCGTTTGGCGTTTTGATCATTTCAATTTCACTCACGGGCTGGGTGCAATATGCGCGCACGGTTCGCGGCACCACTTTGGTGGAGCGCAACAAAGAGTATGTGCAAGCCGCCAGAGTCACTGGCGTGGCGCCCCTTCGCATCATGCTGCGCCATGTGCTGCCCAATGTGCTGGGGCCTGTCACGGTGCTGGCCACCATTCAAGTGGCCTCCGCCATCATTACTGAGGCCACGCTCTCATTTTTGGGTGTGGGTGTGCCGCCTACTTCGCCGTCACTGGGCACACTCATTCGCATTGGCAATGACTTTTTGTTTTCAGGGGAGTGGTGGATCACCATCTTCCCAGGTGTGACGCTGGTGCTCATTGCCTTGTCAGTTAATTTGCTGGGCGATTGGCTGCGTGATGCCCTGAACCCTCGTTTGCGTTAATTTGTTTGATTCAAGCGACGTGTTTAAAGAGAGTCCTATTTCATGAGTTTGTTACAAGTTCAAAATTTGGTGGTGGAGTTTCCCAGCCGGCACGGTACATTGCGCGCCCTCGATGAAATTTCATTCGAAATTGCACCCGGCGAAATTTTGGGTGTGGTGGGCGAGTCTGGCGCTGGCAAGTCCCTCACGGGCGCGTCCATCATTGGGCTGCTAGAGCCGCCAGGCCGCATTGCCTCGGGTCAAATTTTGTTGGAAGGCCAGCGCATTGACCAGCTCAACAACGATCAAATGCGCAGCATTCGCGGCCGCAAAATTGGCGCTATTTTTCAAGACCCGCTCACCTCCTTGAACCCTCTGTATTCGGTGGGTAAGCAATTGACCGAGACCATTCAGGCCCACTTGCCTGTGTCAGATCAAGAAGCGCGGCAGCGTGCCATTGGCTTGTTGCAAGACACTGGCATTCCAGCCGCCGCCGAGCGCATTGACCATTACCCGCACCAATTCTCGGGTGGCATGCGTCAGCGGGTGGTCATTGCCTTGGCCTTGGCGGCTGAGCCCCAATTGATTGTGGCCGATGAGCCCACCACAGCATTGGACGTGTCCATTCAAGCGCAGATCATTAGCCTCTTGAAAAACATTTGCAAAAAACGCGGTGCCGCCGTGATGCTCATCACGCACGACATGGGCGTGATTGCCGAAACATGCGACCGTGTGGCCGTCATGTATGCCGGGCGCATTGCCGAGATTGGACCCGTGCACCAAGTGATCAACCATCCTGAGCACCCTTACACCGTGGGTTTGATGGCGTCTATTCCAGACATGGACGTTGACCGTGAACGCTTGAACCAAATTGATGGCGCCATGCCGCGCCTCAATGCCATTCCCAAAGGCTGCGCTTTCAATCCAAGATGTCCGCAAGTTTTTGAGCGTTGCCAACAAGAGCGCCCCAATTTGGCCGCAGTGGCAAGAGGGGGGCAAAACACCCCAACCCAGGTGGCCTGTTGGCTGCATCAAGCCAACGCATTGGAGGGCGTGTGATGAGTGTTCAACAATCTTCCCAAGCCTTGGTTGTGGCCCGTGACCTGGCCAAAACATTTGACGTCTCTGCCCCCTGGCTCAGCCGCGTCATTGAGCGCAAACCCCGCCAATTGCTCAAAGCCGTTGATGGTGTGAGTTTTGAAATTGAGCGCGGCAAAACCTTGGCGCTGGTGGGCGAGTCCGGCTGCGGCAAAAGTACGGTTGCGCGTTTGCTGGTGGGCCTTTATGAGCCCACACGCGGTGCCTTGAGCTTTGATGGCCAAGACGCCTACGCGGCTTTCAAATCTAGCGATGCCAAGGCCATGCGCAAGCGCATCCAAATGATTTTTCAAGACCCCTACGCCAGCTTGAATCCAAGGTGGACGGTTGAAGCCATTGTGGGCGAACCCCTGCACGAACACGGCCTCATCAAAGACCAGCAAGAGCTAAAAGACCGCGTGGCCGAATTGCTCAAGTCGGTGGGCTTGTCGGCGCTGGACATGGTGAAGTACCCACACCAGTTTTCTGGCGGGCAACGTCAGCGGATTTCCATTGCTCGTGCATTGGCTACCGCTCCCGATTTTTTAGTCTGCGACGAACCCACCTCGGCTTTGGATGTGAGCGTGCAAGCCCAAGTGCTCAACATCATGAAAGATTTGCAGCGTGAACGGGGCCTGACTTATTTGTTCATTTCGCACAATCTGGCGGTGGTCAGGCATGTGAGCGACAAAGTGGGTGTGATGTATTTGGGACAGCTGGTGGAGTTGGCAGACAAGCACACCTTGTTTGACAATCCGCAGCACCCTTACACGCGCATGCTGCTCGATGCCATTCCCAAAATGAAAGACACCGGCCGCGCACGCACGCCGGTTCAAGGCGAGGTCCCCAATCCGCTCAATCCACCTCCGGGTTGCAGTTTCAATCCGCGGTGCCCTCTGGCCAATGCCAGATGCAAAACAGAACGGCCTGTGTTGAAAGATCTCAACGGGATCAAAATTGCTTGTCACGCCGTAGAAGAAGGGCGCTACTGAGACCCAAAAAAAAGACACCCGAAGGTGTCTTTTTTCTTGGTACCGTGATTTATTTCACAGTGACATAGAACATCTTTGGCGCATCGTTGGAGTTGTGCGTCATGGTGACGTTTTTCTTCATGGCCCAAGGGCGCATTTGGTGGTGCAAAGGAATGACCAAGACTTCATCGCGGGCGATGGTGAGGCCTTCTTTGATCATGGCGTCGCGCTTGGCTTTGTCAGTTTCAGTTTTCATGGACTCAACCAAAGCGTCAAGTTTGGCGTTGCTCACTTTGGAATAGTTGAAGCTGCCATCGGCGCCTTGAGTGCGTGTCATGACCAAAGACTGCAATGAGTATTGAGCGTCGTAGGTGGCAACGCCCCAACCAAGCAGGTAAGCGCTGGTGTCGAAGTTTTGGACTTTGGCAATGAAAGGACCAAAGTTCACTGCGTTGAGTTTGGTCTTGATGCCAATGCGAGCCCACATGTTCACAACAGCCTGACAAATTTCTTCGTCGTTGACGTAGCGATTGTTGGGGCAGTCGAGGGTAAATTCAAAACCATTGGGGTAGCCAGCGTCGGCCAACAATTTCTTGGCGCCTTCAGCGTCGGCGGGAGCCACTCTGTCTAGGTCGGCTGTATGGCCATTCACGCCAGGGGCCACCAAAATGCTGGCAGGAATGGACAAGCCACGCATGATGCTGCGCTGAATGGCAGCGCGATCAATGGCCATGCTCATGGCTTTGCGAACACGCACATCCTTGAAAGGATTCTTACCCTTAGGGCCATATTTCAACTCGTCGCTGCCCATGTCCAAACCAAAGAAGATGGTTCTGACTTCGGGGCCGTCCAACACAGACAGCGTGGAAGTGTTGCGCAGGCGTGCAACGTCTTGCGTGGGCAAGTCGGTCACGGCATCGACGTTGCCAGCCAATAGTGCAGCGATGCGAGTGGGATCCGATTTGATGGGGGTGTAGACCACATCAGTGACGTTGCCTTGGAGCTTGTCCCACCAGGCTTTGTTGTGCGTCATGACCAGCTTTTGGTCGGGCTGCCACTCTTTGATGACATAAGGGCCTGTGCCGTTGGTGTTGTTGGAAGCAAAAGTAATTTCTTTGGCTTTGTAGTCTTGAACTTTTTCTGACTTGTTCTTGGTGGCCCAACTTCTGCTCATGATGTAGAACGTTGTGAAGTTGTTGAACATGGTGGGGTTGGGTTTGTCCAAGATGACGTCCAAGGTGTGGTCGTCCACCTTTTTCATTTCCTTGACGCCAGCCACATAAATGCCCATGGTGCCTTGAGGCTGACGAATGCGATCGAATGAGAAGACGACGTCGTCGGCAGTGAAGTTGGAACCGTCATGGAACTTCACGTTTTTGCGCAAATTGAAACGCACGGTGGTGGGACTGACGTTGGACCAGCTGGTGGCCAAAGCTGGCTCAACTTTGTAATTCTTGTCGTAGCGCACCAAGCCTTCGTAGGCATGGCCAACGATGTTGTTGGTGGTAGCGTGGTTTTGGGAGTGGGGGTCGAGCGTCAAGATGTCATTTTGAGCGGCCCATTTGAGTTCTACAGCTTGCGCGCCAGTAAAGCCTAGCAAGGAGGCCGATACACCCACAGCCAGCGTGAGCCAGCGAGAGGTTTTGAGGAAGCGTTGGTACATGCTAAATCCTGTCGAAGTTGAGTGACAAACCATTCTAGGGGACTGGCATGTCCAATCGCAAGTGAAATCAGGGTAATTGCCCAGTGGGAAAAGGTCAGATTTATCGGTTTTAATGTGATCTTTGCAGTCACGGGCGGGTCATTTATGAATGCGATCTTGTTTCAGTCGGCCAATGTGCTGGATGTGGCGTCTTTGCAGCTCAAAACAGGGCAAGACGTTTGGGTAGAAAACGGCATGATCAAGTCGGTTGGGCCCCATCAAGCCGACGTGTTCATTGCCTCGGGCACCAAGGTGATCAAAGCCGAGGGCAAAACACTCATGCCGGGCATGATCGACTGCCACGTCCATGTGATTGCAGCCCACCTGAACCTCAACACCACGGCCAATCAGCCCAATGTGTTTGCCACTTTGCGTGCCTTGCCCATCATGAAGGGCATGCTCATGCGCGGTTTCACCACCGTGCGCGATGCTGGCGGCGGCGATTGGAATTTGGCAGAAGCCACACGCACCGACATGGTGGAAGGCCCCCGTATTTTTGCTTCCGGCCGTGCGCTGTCGCAAACCGGTGGCCATGGCGATGGCCGCCCGCGCAGTGATGTGATTGAGCCTTGCGGTTGTTCCAGCAGAGTGGGCGCATTGGCCCGCGTGGTGGATGGCGTTGACAATGTGCGATTGGCGGTGCGCGAAGAAATCATGAAGGGCGCCAATCAAATCAAGATCATGGCCTCAGGCGGCGTGGCGTCACCCAACGATCCGATTCATTACCTGGGCTATTCGGAAGCCGAAATTAGAGCGATTGTGGAAGAGGCCGAACACGCGGGTACTTATGTGATGGCGCATGCCTACACCCCCAAGGCCATCCACCGGGCTGTGGCCTTTGGTGTACGCAGCATTGAGCACGGCAACTTGATCGATGAAGCCACAGCCAATTTCATGGCCGAAAAAAATGCTTACATGGTGCCCACCTTGATTACCTACGAAGCCTTGGCCAATGAAGGTGAAAGCCTTGGACTGCCTGCCGTATCTGTGGCCAAAATTGAAACGGTTCGCAGCCAAGGCCAAAAGGCTTTGGAACTGTTGGCCAAGGTGGGTGTCAAGATGGCGCTGGGCTCCGATTTGTTGGGTGAATCTCACCGCCATCAGTCTGAAGAACTGCGCATTCGGGCCAGTATTTTGGGCAATGGCGCGGCTTTGCAGCAAGCCACGCTCAATGCCGCTGAGTTGATCAACATGTCGGGCCAGTTGGGCGTGGTGAAAGCTGGTGCCATTGCCGACTTGTTGCTGGTCAATGGCAATCCACTGAACGATATCTCTTGCTTGTTAGGCCAAGGCGATCACATCGAAGTGATTGTGAAAGACGGCAAGGTTTACAAGCAGGCCTAGGGCCTGCCAAATCAGGTATAGCGCTTGTTGCGCAAATTGTTTTTCATTTCGCGCAGAGCGGGTTGCAACGACTCGCCAATTCGCAAAGCCACGGTGGTGGCCAAAATGTCAATGATCAGCAAATGCAACAGCCGCGAAACCATGGGGCTGTAACGATCGTAGCTTTCTGGGTGATCGGCGGTCAGGTGAATTTGGCCGGCTGTGGCCAAAGGAGAGCCACTAGATGTGATCACAATGGTGGTGGCCCCCCGTTTGCGAGCAATGTCAGCAGCATCCATCAAATCGCGGGTGCGACCCGAGTTGGAAATGACCACCACACAATCGCCTTTGCCCAACATGGAGGCGCTCATCACTTGCATGTGGCCATCGCTGTAGGCAATGGTGTTCATGCCCAGGCGAAAAAATTTGTGCTGTGCGTCTTGCGCCACGATGCCAGAGTTGCCCACGCCATAAAATTCGATGCGCTTGCCGGTACTGTGGGTTTCTGCCAAAGCTTGCACGGCCATGTCTAAGGCAAAAGAAGAGGCATCGTTGCGGTATTTCAAAAATGCCGCCACCGTGTTGTCGATGACTTTGACTGCCACATCGCTGGTTTTGTCGTCGGCATCGACGCTGCGGTGAATGAAGGGCACGCCCTCACTCACACTGCCCGCCAGCTTCAGTTTGAAATCGGACAGACCGTCGTAGCCCACACTTCGGCAAAAGCGCACCACGGTGGGTTTGCTCACGTGCGCGCGCTCAGCCAATTCTGTGACGGGCAAATTGGCAAAGGCGCGCGGGTCTTGCAGCACCAACTTGCCAACGCGCTGTTCTGCAGGTGCCAAGGAGGGCAGTGAGGCTTTGATGCGGTCTAGCATGGTTTTAATTTTCCTCCGACCAGCAAAATCCATCGCGCGCAATCATGGCGCTAGACGCACTCGGGCCCCAAGTGCCAGCGGCATAGTGACGCGGGCCTTGGGTGTCGGTGGCCCAATGTTGCAAGATGGGTTCGACCCAGCGCCAAGCTTCTTCTTGCTCGTCGCTGCGCACGAACAAATTCAAGCGACCGTCTAAGACATCCAACAACAATCGTTCGTAAGCGCCCACTCGCTCGCTGCCAAAACGCTTGTCAAAATCGAGGTCAAGGTGCACAGCGCTCAAGGGGGTTGAAGCTTGTTTGCCTGTAGGGTTGCCTGTTTGAATTCTTTTGTTTTGCCCTTCGGCAAACAGATGCAGCTCCAAGCCATCCTTGGGTTGCAAGTGAATGACCAACTTGTTGACGCCACCAGCGGGGGCCTGAAAAATAGCGTGCGGTGTGGGCCGGAAGTTGATTTCAATGTAGCCCTCGCGTGAGGCCAAGCGTTTGCCAGTGCGAATGAAGAAGGGCACACCCGCCCAGCGCCAGTTGGCAATTTCGGTGCGCAAGGCCACAAAAGTTTCGGTGCTGCTGCTTGGGTTCACGCCGGCTTCTTGCTTGTAGCCTGGCACGGCTTGCCCACTCACATTGCCCGCACTGTATTGACCGCGCACCACGTGTTGGCTTAGGGTTTCAGAGGTCCAAGGTTTGAGGGCGCGCAAAACTTTGAGCTTTTCATCGCGGATGGCATCGGCGTGTGCATTGATGGGCGGCTCCATGGCAATGGCGCACAAGAGTTGCAAAGCGTGGTTTTGCACCATGTCGCGCAGGGCGCCGGTATGGTCGTAAAACGCGCCACGCTTTTCGACGCCCAACTCTTCGGCAATGGTGATTTGAATGTTGGCAATGTGCTCACGGCGCCACAAGGGTTCAAACAAGGCATTGCCAAAGCGCATGGCAAACAGGTTTTGCACCGAAGGTTTGCCCAAGTAGTGGTCAATTCGGAAAATCTGCTGCTCTTCAAACACCTTGCGCACGCTTTGGTTGATGGCCTTGTTGGACTTCAAATCGTGGCCCAGGGGCTTTTCCAAAACAATGCGTGTTTTGGGCGTGTTGAGTTTGGCCACGGCCAGTTGCTCGCACACGGTGTTGAACAGGCTGGGCGCTGTGGCCAGGTACATCACCACACGGTCTGATTCGCGCTCTGCCAAACGGGCGGCCAATTTGACGTAATCGGCGGGATTGGACAAGTCCACACGCTCGTAGTGGAGCATGGCCTTGAACTTGGCAAATTCTTCGTCATTGGGGCGTTTGGCGCCTTCCACTTGCTCAAATCGAGACTGAATTTGGGCACGGTACTGCTCGTCCGACAGGCTGTCGCGCGCCACGCCAATGATTCGGCCGCCTTCGGGCAAAGTGCCGTGGCGAAAAGCCTGGAAAAGGGCAGGCATCAACTTGCGCCAAACCAGGTCGCCAGTGCCGCCAAAAAAGACCAAATCAAAGGACATGTTTATTTGTTACATAAAAATGAGTTTGTAATGTAACTTTGTTTCATTGATAATTCAAGCCTTGCTCTCCATTTTTTGCCATGAACCAACTCGACGCTCTCAAGTCTCACACCACTGTGGTGGCAGACACCGGTGATTTCAAACAGCTGGCCCAGTTCCAGCCGCAAGACGCAACCACCAACCCGTCCTTGATTTTGAAGGCTGTGCAAAAGCCCGAATACGCGCCTTTGCTTTCAGAGTCTGTGGCAGCACACAAGGGCCAGCAGCTCGATGTGGTGATGGACCACTTGCTGGTGCGCTTTGGTTGCGAAATTTTGAAGACCATTCCAGGCCGAGTGTCTACCGAGGTGGATGCCCGTTTGAGTTTTGACACAGCAGGCACCTTGGCGCGGGCGCGTCGCTTGATGAGTTTGTATGAAGCGCAAGGCATATCGCGTCAGCGTGTGCTGATCAAAATTGCAGCCACGTGGGAAGGTATTCAAGCGGCGGCTGAGTTGGAGCGCGAAGGCATTCACACCAACCTCACTTTGTTGTTTTCGTTTGCGCAAGCCGTGGCATGTGGTCAAGCCAAGGTGCAACTGATATCGCCCTTCGTGGGCCGCATTTACGACTGGTACAAAAAGACAGCTGGCGCTGCTTGGGACGAAGCTGCCAATGCGGGTGCCAACGACCCAGGCGTGAAGTCTGTGCGTGCCATTTACAACTATTACAAAAAGAATGACATTGCCACCGAGGTGATGGGCGCTAGCTTTCGCAACGTGGGCCAAATTGTGGCCTTGGCAGGCTGCGACTTGCTCACCATCAGCCCCGACTTGTTGGCTTTGTTGGCCGCCAACGAAACACCATTGGCAGCATCGCTCAATGCGCAAGCCGCCAAAGGCATGGACTTGCCCTTGGTGCAATACAACGAAGCAGCTTTCCGTTTTGCTTTGAACGAAGATGCCATGGCCACTGAAAAATTGGCCGAAGGCATTCGGGCTTTCTGTGTCGATGCCATCAAGTTGGAAGGCTTGATGTTGGCGGCGCAAAAGGCTTGAAGAGGACCATGATGCGGGGTGACCAAACAGTTGCATGGCAAGACTTGAAGGCGCTGGCGAAAGCGTTTTCTGGTTTTGATTTGCGTGATGCTTTTGCATCCGATGCAAAGCGTGCGGTTCATTTCAGCCAAGAAGCGCCTGGCGTCTTTGCAGACTTGTCGAAGAACCATTGGGATGCGCGCATTGAAGCGCAACTTTTGGTGTTGGCAGAGCAAGCCGGGGTGTTGTCGCAACGCGATCGCATGTTCCAAGGCGAAGCCATCAACACCACAGAAAACCGTGCAGTGATGCATTGGTTGTTGCGGCATCCTCTGCAAGGCGCTGCATCCAATGTGTTGCCTGCTTCGGTCAAGGCATCGTTGCAAGAAGTGCACGACACCCTGAATGGTATGTTGTCGTTTGCCGAAAAAATTCGTTTGGATGCGCAAATCACCGACGTGGTGAACATTGGCATTGGGGGCTCCGACCTAGGCCCGCAAATGGCGGTGATGGCTTTGCAATCTTGTGCCTTGACGGGCAAGCGTTTTCACTTTGTGTCCAATGTGGATGGCCATGAACTCGATGCGGTGCTGAATGGTTTGAAAGCCGACAACACATTGTTTTTGGTGGCCTCCAAAACCTTCACCACCTTGGAAACCATGACCAATGCCACGTCGGCCAAGCGTTGGTTTGAAGCGCAAGGCGGTACCAATGTGTCGCGGCACTTTGTGGCGCTCACCACCAACCTTGAAGCTGCTGGCCAATTTGGCATTCAAACCTGTTTTGGTTTTTGGGATTGGGTGGGTGGCCGATACTCTGTGTGGTCGGCCATTGGTTTGCCTTTGGCCATTGCCATTGGAGCTGACAACTTCCGCTCGTTTTTGGCAGGTGCGCATGTCATGGATCAGCATTTTCTGCATGCCGATGCTGCGCAGAATTTGCCCATTCGATTAGGTCTGTTGGATGTTTGGTATCGCAACTTTTTGCACTACACCAGCCGCTGCATTGCGCCGTATCACAGCGCCTTAAAACGCTTTGCGCCTTATTTGCAGCAGCTTGAAATGGAGAGCAACGGCAAGCAGGTGGATCAAGCAGGGCAAGCCTTGCCATATGGCACTTCACCCGTGTTGTGGGGCGAGCCTGGCACCAACGGGCAGCATGCATTTTTCCAAATGTTGCACCAAGGAACCGATGTGGTGCCGCTTGAATTTGTGGCGGTTAAAAACGCCACGCACGCTTTGCCAAACCATCAAGCTTTGCTGTTGTCCAATGCCTTGGCGCAAGCGCAAGCTTTGATGCTGGGCCAGGCCGATGCGGGTGGGCACAAGAACTTTCCTGGCAATCGTCCCAGTACTTTTATCTTGCTCAATGATTTAACGCCCTTCAATTTGGGGGCGCTGCTTGCACTGCAAGAACACCGCGTGTTTGTGAGTGGTGCGGTGTGGGGCATCAACAGCTTTGACCAATGGGGAGTGG
>Ga0214921_10004179_pt1 | contig 21489 bp, 21 predicted proteins | sample LL1505_MetaG_FD_177992 | JGI IMG/M metagenome (GOLD analysis project Ga0214921, IMG submission 177992) | Freshwater microbial communities from Lake Lanier, Atlanta, Georgia, United States - LL-1505 | ecosystem: Environmental > Aquatic > Freshwater > Lake | place: USA: Georgia | collected... | reverse complement strand
CAGATGGCCTTGCCAATCCAGATGTAATGGAGGCTCTAGATTTATGCGTCGGCTGTAAAGGCTGTAAACGTGATTGTCCAACTGGCGTAGACATGGCACGTATGAAGATTGAAGCCACACACCACTTTAAAGCGCACTACGGTTTTACTTTGAAAGACAGGCTGATCGCTTACCTTCCACGCTATGCACCATGGGCTGCCAAGTTCGCTAGCGTATTGAACTTACGTAACCAGTTCCCTTGGCTCGCCAAAATAGCTGAAAGCATGACTGGTCTTTCAGCGCAACGCAGCTGGCCTACATGGCAAAGCGACCATTTCTTTTCTAAACAGCAAGCCGGTATTTCCAAGCAAGAAGTTTTGTTATCGACTAAGCCTGTCGTATTGTTTGTCGACACATTTAACGGATTTTTTGAATCTAGTAATGCAACCGCCGCATTGGGTGTCTTGCAAGCCGCGGGCTATAGCGTGCATATTGCTTCTAAAGATGCCCCCTCTGAAAACCAAGGCTACTTATGCTGTGGTCGGACATTCCTCGCAAACGGCATGGTGGAAAAAGCGCGTGAACAAGCCCAAGATCTGGTCAATGCCCTACTCCCGTTCGCGCAAAAAGGTATTGCTATCGTGGGACTAGAGCCTTCTTGCTTACTTACACTCAGAGACGAGGCTTTGGTTTTAGGCTTGGGCGCGTCTGCAGAATTGGTCAGCCAGCACGCAGTGTTGTTTGAAGAGTTTTTGGCAACCGAGTTCAAAGCTGGAAAGCTAGAGGTCTTAAAACAAAACTTAAAGCCTGCAGAAAAAGATATCTTGCTACATGGACATTGCCATCAAAAAGCGTTCGGTTTGATGCCCTTAGTATTAGATGTCATCAAACTCATCCCAAAAGCTAACCCGCAATTGATTGAAAGTAGCTGTTGCGGTATGGCGGGAATTTTTGGGTATGAAGCGTCGCATCTAGATGTATCGATGCAAATGGCTGAACTTAGTTTGCTACCTGCCATTCGCCAGCAACCCGATGCAATTGTTGTCGCTGATGGTACGAGTTGCCGTCATCAAATTGCTGATGGTGCGGCACGCGAAGCGATTCACGTAGCGAAGTTGTTAAGCGACCACTTATTGCGGCACTAAGCACCATGGCGCTTGGTATTCCACCAAGCCCATCCATAGCGCCCAGCCTGATGTCAGGATGAGCGCCAGTCCTGCGAGTCGCACACCCCAGTCACCGTTGGAATTTCCAAAACTAGAAGAGCCACGCATACGCAACCACAACCAAGGACCGATGGTCAGCACGATTGCGCTGCCTAAAGCAAACAAAGACATGACTAACGCGCCCTCTAGGGGATGGTTAGTCAATGCAGCTACTAACAAAGCACCATAAAGCAAACCACAAGGCAGCAAAGCCCATACGACTCCGAGTAAAACTGGGCCACCATGGCGTAACTTCACATGCGCCGTTTTACTTTGCACTTTTTGCCAAATCCAACGGCCCAATACGTCGACAGCCAGTGGTTGTTCAGCTTTGATGAGCAAAAGCAAGCCTAATAAAAAAGCCAACATGTGGATAAGTGTCCATACTGGACGAAAAATCGCAGACTGCGTACTGAGCCAACCCACGCCCTGCATCGTCGATGCAGCCAAAGCGCCCAAAGCACCGTAGCCAATAACGCGTCCTAATTGAAATAGCAACATGGCACGCGTACCTGATCCAGCACCTTGCATTTGTGCAGATCTGCCTATGCCAGCGCAAGCCGCGCCACACATCGCTAAACAATGGGGCCCGCCAGCAAGCCCCATAAGCAATGCAGTCAAAGCCAATGTGGTGTTCATGTCGTTGATTCTAAAGACCCAAGTCCATTGCGCCCGATTAGACGAATACATAAGTGCACATTCGCAAAGAGAGGCCATAATCTCTCGTGGGAAAATTTCAGATCAGCTTGATATTAATCACACAACTCTGCATCGCACCATGATTACCCAAAGCATCAAAGTAGCCTGCTCCAACTGCAATTTACGCGAGTTATGTATGCCTTTGGAACTCAACGAAGACGAACTCAAGCGACTTGACGAGCTAGTGGCTGCGCGTCGCAAAATTTCACGCGGCGACATTTTGTATCGTAATGGTGAAGATTTTTCTGCGCTCTATGCGATTCGCACAGGTTTCTTCAAAACTACAGTGGCTGCCGAAGACGGACGCGACCAAGTCACAGGTTTTCAGATGGCGGGTGAGGTCATCGGATTGGATGGCATTGTTAGCGACCACCACACTTGTGACGCTGTCGCTCTTGAAGATGCAGAAGTTTGTGTGATGAACTTTGATCGCCTGGAAGACCTATCCCGAGAAATCAATGCACTGCAAAGGCATGTCCACAAAATTATGAGCCGTGAGATTGTTCGTGAGAATGGTGTCATGCTTTTACTAGGTAGCATGCGGGCCGATGAACGTTTAGCCGCCTTCTTACTCAATCTTGTACAACGCTTGCACTCACGCGGATTTTCACAATCTGAGTTAATCCTGCGTATGACTCGCGAAGAAATCGGCAGCTATCTAGGACTCAAGCTTGAAACCGTCAGCCGTACTTTCTCAAAATTTGTAGAAGAAGGCATTGTAGAAGTCAAACAGCGCCATGTGCGCATTTTGAATCAAGACGCGCTCAAACTGATTGTGAATACACAGAACTGCCAACCTATCTAAGCGGCTTAGTCGTTAGGTTCTACAAATAAAAATAGCGACAAGCAACTCGATGCTGCGCAAACAAACCAAAAGATAAAGAAAGACAGGGTGTAGATGCCTTGTCTGCTTAGCTCAACGGCTTGGTTAAATAAATGCAAGTCCTGTGGATCGACCATTGCGAATACAGCCATCTCCATGACGCCCGCCATCAAGAACGACGGCCACAAAATAAACATCCAATACTTGGTTGTCATGGCTGAGCACTCCGAAGCTCTGACTTGGGCGTGGCGACATGGTTACGCGCTTCTAAAGCAGGCGCCAATTGCAGTGCTTTTTGTTCCGCCAATGTTTTATTGATATTCAAACCTCGGCGGTAATAGTCTTGGGCCAACACTGGATCGGGATGGCGAATCGCAATAAAGGCAGTTACAAAACACGCCACGACCACAATCAGGGGTCCAGCAAGCACTAACCACACATGGCCATAACTCCACCAAGGTAATGACGGCTGCATATCGGTAGGTTGCGTTTGCATAAATTACCTCGGAACGATGAAAACAGATTTTTCAACAAGATAGTCACGCGAATTGGCTGCTTGTATTTCAAACTGAATCGGGTGAGAGCCAGCAGGCGATGAGCCGTAAGGGATATCTGCCCGCACCACCACCCAGCGTGACTGCGCAGGTGCTACCACCACATCGGTTTGTGTTTCGATTTTGATGTTCGGCAGCCCTTGAACTTTCAATTGGTACGTCTGCTCTTGCTCGGAGGCATTCATGATTTGCAAGCGGTAGACATTCTCTAAAGTGCCTTCTTCGGTAATCCTAGAAAGGGTGGAGCGATCACGCACGACGTCTACTTTAAACGGCGTACGCAAACCTAGCGATACCAAAAGCCCAAGAACAATCGCCAGCAACACCATCGTATAAATTTGCACACGGGGGCGCATCACACGCTGCCAAATTTCTCGCGTGCTCCAGTTATTTTTCATGGCGTTTTGCGTGGTGTAACGCACCAAGCCTTTTGCATAGCCCATTTTGTCCATCACGTTATCGCAGACATCCGCGCAGGCTCCACAGCCTATGCACTCGTATTGCAAACCTTTTCGAATATCAATACCTGTGGGACACACTTGCACGCACAAGGTGCAATCTATGCAAGCGCCTAAGTGCGCAGCGGCTGGGTCAGCATGGTGTGAACGCCCACCGCGCGGTTCTCCACGCTTTTCGTCATAGGTGACGATCAGGGTGTCATGGTCAAACATAGCACTTTGAAAGCGTGCATACGGACACATGTATTTGCAAACCTGCTCGCGCATAAAGCCTGCATTACCGTAGGTGGCAAACGCATAAAAGAACACCCAGAATAATTCCCAACCACCCATGGTGGTGTGGAAGAACTCCATGCCAAGCTCACGTATGGGTGTGAAGTAACCCACAAAGGTAAAACCTGTCCAAATTGACAGGCTAATCCATAAGAAATGTTTGTACCATTTTTTCACTAATTTCTCGAGTGAAAAATTGGCATCATCCAAGCGGATGCGTGCTGAACGGTCGCCTTCTACTTTGCGCTCTATCCATAAAAATATTTCGCTATAAACCGTTTGTGGGCAGGCATAACCACACCACAATCTTCCCGCCACTGCGGTGAAAAGAAACAAAGAGAGCGCGCTAACTACCAGTAAACCCGTCAAGTAAATAAAGTCTTGCGGATACAGCACTAAGCCGAATATATAAAACCGCCTCGACGCCAAATCAAACAACACTGCTTGACGCGTACTCCACTCCATCCAGGGCAAACCGTAGAAAATGATTTGCGTGATAGCAACAAAAACCCAACGCCAATAGGCAAAAACGCCTTCTACCGAACGGGGATAAATTTTCTTAGATGCCGCATACAGCGACACCAGCACTTCTTCTTTTGACAAAATTACTTTGCAATAGGCTTGTTAGAGAAACCCCATACATAGGCTGTTAGCACATGAATTTGAGAGGGCGTTAAGCGTCCATCTTGTGCAGGCATTTGGTTGATCTTGCCAGCGTTGATCATCGATGCGATCGATTCTTCACCCCAACCATGTAACCAAACTCTGTCTGTCAAATTGGCAGAGCCCAGAGCTTGGTTACCCTTACCGTCTGCACCGTGACAAGCTGCACAAGCACCAAACTTAGATTGGCCTAAAGCGGCTCGGACTGAATCGTGCGGACTACCCGACATACTCAGCACATACTGCGACACATTACGCACATCTTCTGAAGTGCCTATTGCTGCAGCCATAGGTGGCATTTGACCTACACGCCCTTTGGCGATGGTCTCTTTGATCTTGTCAGGACTGCCACCATACAACCAGTCTTTGTCAGTGAGATTAGGAAAACCTTTCGATCCTCTTGCATCCGACCCGTGACACTGCGAGCAGTTGTTCATGAACAAGCGCTCACCCACTGCCATCGCTTTTGGATCGCCTGCCAATTTCTCCGGTGCTTGTGCATCAAAAGCAGCGTAAATCGGTTCCAGTGCTTTATTGGCTTGGGCGATTTCTTGGTCGTATTCGTTTTGTGAAGTCCAACCCAACTGTCCACCAAAACTACCCAAACCTGGATAGGCGATGTAATAAAACACCGCAAACACCATCGTCAAAATAAACAACCATAACCACCAACGAGGGAGTGGGTTATTCATTTCTTGCAATGTTTCATCCCAGGTATGGCCCGTAGTCAAGTCTTCTGGGTTATGCAATTGCACTTTGACCTGCGATGAGAACCACAGCAGCAAAGCGCAGTAAACAATACCAAGTACCGAAACAACGGCGACAAAAATCGACCAATAGTTGCTTGAAAAATCACTCATGGCTCAATTCCTTTGAGAGGGTTTTGGACCTTCTTCGGGGTCCAGGGGAAGCCTTGCAGCCTCCTCAAAATCTTGCGCATTACGCTTTGAAAAGGCCCACACCAAGATGCCTATAAAAACAGCAAACGAGAGGACTGTGGTCAGGGCGCGCAGGTCATTGATATCCATACATCACCTCTTTATTTCAACGCCAATCCGAGCATTTGCAAGTAGGCAATCAGCGCTTGCATTTCGGTTTTTCCAGATACTTCTTCAGTCGATTTCGTAATGTCTTGGTCGCTATAAGGGACGCCGACTTTACGCAATGCGGCCATATGCGTAGGCATCTGCGAAGCATCTACGGTGTTCTTTAACAGCCAAGGGTAGGCAGGCATATTGGACTCAGGCACCAAATCACGTGGATTATTCAAATGGATGAGGTGCCACTCGTCGCTGTATTTGCCGCCAACACGTGCCAAGTCTGGACCGGTACGCTTGCTACCCCACTGGAATGGGTGGTCATAGACTGACTCACCCGCTACCGAATAGTGGCCATAACGCAATGTCTCTGCACGGAAGGGACGAATCATTTGTGAGTGGCAGTTGTAACAACCTTCACGCACATAGATATCGCGCCCCGCGAGTTGCAAAGCTGTGTAGGGTAAAACACCTGTCACAGGTTCGGTAGTCGATTTTTGGAAAAACAAAGGCACGATTTCTACCAAGCCGCCGAATGCGATCGAGACCAAAATCAATACGATCATCAATAAATTGCTGGTCTCTACACGCGCGTGCGAAAAACCTTTGGATTGTTCGTCTGACATCAATAACTCCTTAGGCGTGCGCTGGGGCGGGAATAGACACTAATGGTGCTTCACCTTGCAAGGCGGTTTTGATCACATTCCACAACATGATCAACATGCCTGCTAGATAGAGCAAACCACCTGCAAAACGGATGACATAGAAGGGGTAAGTCGCTTTGACAGACTCCACAAAGGTGTAAGTCAACGTACCGTCCTCGTTGATAGCACGCCACATCAAACCTTGCATCACACCCGCAATCCACATCGCAGCGATGTAGAGCACGATACCAATCGTTGCTAACCAGAAGTGCAGCTCAATCGCAGGGACGCTGTACATTTTTTTCTGACTAAACAACTTTGGCACCAAGAAATACAAGCAGCCCATAGAGACCAAGCCGACCCAACCCAAGGCACCGGAGTGCACATGTCCAACCGTCCAGTCGGTGTAGTGGCTCAAAGCGTTGACCGTCTTGATCGCCATCATGGGGCCTTCAAAAGTCGACATACCGTAGAAAGACAAAGATACGATCAAGAAACGAAGAACAGGGTCATCACGCAATTTATGCCACGCGCCAGACAAAGTCATGATGCCGTTGATCATGCCGCCCCAACTAGGTGCCAGCAAAACCAATGAGAAAACCATGCCCAATGACTGCGTCCAATCTGGCAAGGCGGTGTAGTGCAAGTGGTGAGGGCCCGCCCACATATAGGTGAATATCAAAGCCCAAAAGTGCACGATCGACAGGCGATACGAATACACGGGGCGCTCGACTTGCTTAGGGATGAAGTAATACATCATCCCCAAGAAACCAGCGGTCAAAAAGAATCCGACCGCGTTATGTCCGTACCACCACTGGATCATCGCGTCTTGTGCGCCAGCGTAAGCAGAGTAAGACTTCATCCAACCTGCGGGGATCGCAGCGCTGTTCACAATGTGCAACAAAGCCACGGCAATGATGAAAGCGCCAAAGAACCAGTTCGCGACGTAAATGTGTTTGACCTTACGAATACCTAAGGTCCCGAAGAAAACAATGGCGTAAGACACCCAAACGACAGCGATCAAGATATCAATCGGCCACTCGAGTTCTGCATATTCTTTACCTTGGGTGTAACCCAAAGGCAAACTGATGGCGGCCGCCAAAATGACCAACTGCCAACCCCAAAACGTGACGGCTGCTAGTTTTGGCAAAAACAATGCTGTGTGGCATGTGCGTTGCACCACGTAATAACTGGTGGCAAACAGGGCCGAACCGCCGAAGGCAAAAATCACCGCATTGGTATGCAAGGGACGTAAGCGGCCATAGGTAAGCCATGAAATGCCGAAATTCAATTCCGGCCAGGCCAATTGGGATGCAATTACCACACCTACCAACATGCCAACCACCCCCCACACCACGGCCATGATGGAAAACTGGCGTACGACGGTGTCGGTGTAAACGGCTTGATCTGTTTGGTTCATGTGTCACCTTTCATTTACACAAATTGTCTCGAAAGGTGCTGGAACGTTCTTTGATGTAAGTCAATCGTCGCGCAATATGCGCTCAGCTTCATGCTCTAAATCTTCGAATTGCCCTCTGTCAACAGCCCACCAAAGGCCTACCAAGATGGCTAGGACCAATAAAACAGATAAAGGGATTAACAGATACAAACTATCCATCGTCAGTTCCTTGTCAGGAATGAGAGACGCAAGGCATTGAGCACCACACCCAAGGAACTCAATGCCATACCTAATCCAGCCAGCCAGGCTGGGAGCAAACCCATTACCGCCAAAGGAACACACACAGCGTTATAGACCGCAGCCCAGGCCAAATTTTGTTTGACGATGGTTAATGTGCGATGCGCCATCTGGATGCTGTGAACCACAGTCATCAAGCTGTCGCCCATCACGACCAAGTCAGCTTTTGATTGCGCCAAGGGCACAGCGCGCCCAAATGCCATCGAGACATGCGCGGCCGACAAGACAGGGCCATCATTGAGACCATCCCCCACCATGGCGACGCGTGCACCTTGAGCCTGCAAGGCTTGTAATTTTTGAAGCTTGTCTTTGGGTGTACACAAACCTTGTGCATGTTCAATGTTTAATTGTTTTGCAGCGAGTTGCACTGCCTCAGACTGGTCACCCGACAACAGCCACACATCGATTCCAGATTGTTGGAGCATGCGCACCGTTTCAGCAGCATCTGGCCGAATATCTTCAGCAAACTTCCAACTGCCCAACCAGGCGGTATCGCTACACAAGTGCACTTGTGCGCTGAGTGCTTCTTGCGGAATAGCTTTGTTTTCCACTTTACAGAACTTCAAAGAGCCTAGTCGCAATTTTTTACCGCCCACTTGCCCTTCGATGCCTTGGCCTATGAACTCTAAAACCAATTCTGATATTTGATGCGACACAACACCCGAAGTTTCAAAAGCCAATTGAATCGCACGTGAATAAGGGTGCAAAGAATGCTTGGTCAATGTGGCAGCCCATGCCAATACGCTTTCCGCCGATACATCTTGCGTAGTCCAGGACTGCGTGATGCGCTGCGCATCACGGGTCAACGTTCCCGTCTTATCAAAAATTAAAGTATCGACTTCGGCCAATGCCTCTAATGCTTGTAAGTGGCGTACTAATACGCCTTGGCGCGCTAGCGTGCCAGACGCTGCCAACATTGCGGCTGGGGTAGCCAGTGACAAAGCGCAAGGACATGTAACGATCAACACCGATACTGCCACCATCAAAGCCTGGCTCGGGCTGGTTTGCCACCACCATGCCGCAGCACCCAAAGCCAAGACTAAAACACCCAATAAGAACGGCTTGGCCATTCGGTCAGCGAGTTGGGCCAAACGGGGTTTTTGGATAGACGCGCTTTGCATCAAATCGACAATTTGCGAGAACTGGGTGTCTTCCCCCACTTTGGCAACACGCACAACCACAGGTGCACTCAAATTAAAGCTACCGGCAACCACTAAGTCATCCTTGGCGCGGGCTTGCGGGTGTGATTCACCCGTCAATAGGGCTTCATCTGTCAAGGTATCGCCTTGCTCGATCACACCATCGGCTGCAAAGCCTTCACCCACATTGACGCGAATCAAGTCGCCCACTTGCAAACGCGCCACGGTGACACGTTCAAACTGACCATCAGCCCTTTGGCGCTCTACGCTGTCGGGCAGTCGGTTCATCACCGCTTCTAGGGCACCTGCGGTTTTGTCGCGCATGCGCAATTCCAACCAACGCCCCGTGAGCAAGAAAAATACAAACATGCTCAACGAGTCGAAATACACCTCAGATCCCCAAACGCCCGTGGGGTCAAAGGTGGCTGCTGAACTCACCAAGAAAGTAATGCCCATACCAATGGCAACAGGCAAGTCCATACTGATTTCACGTCTACGGATATCACGCCATGCGTTGGCAAAGAATGGCCCGCAAGAGAAAAGTAATACGGGCAACGTGATCACCCAAGCGGCCCAACGCAGCAAGTTCACCATCTCGGGGGTGATATCACCGTCTCCCGCGATGTAACTGGGATAGGCATACATCATCAACTGCATCATGCAAAAACCTGCGACCAGCCAACGCCACAGCGCCAAGCGCATTTCTTTTTTACGAATCTGCCTCAGCGATGTGTCAAGTGCAGGCACAGCGCCATACCCTGCCTCGACCAACGCACCAATCCACTGAGAGGGCAATACCTTGCTGGCAGACCACACCACTTTGGCGCGGTGGGTGGTGGCACTGACTTCTGCCGATTTCACGCCTGCAACAGACATCAGCGCTTTTTCGACTGTGTAGGCACAGGCTGCGCAGTGCATGCCTTGGACAACGACGTGGGAGACCCAATCGTCATCGGCCTTGTTTTTTTCGTTTCCTGAAACAGCCTGTCCGAAACGCGCACATTCCTGACGGTCGTCTAACAGGGTTAGGGTAGCTTGATTAGTCATAGGCGAGGAGCTTAGCGTGCCCATCTTTTAAGTCATTGATATGCATCAATAAGTTTTCTGAACAAATCATTAAGCTGAAGGCACATAAACCAAGGAGCACAACTATGTACGAAAAGATTTTGGTAGCCACCGATGGCTCAACCCTGTCCAAAAAAGCAATTACCAGCGCTATTGCCTTGGCCGAATTCCATGGTGCTGGCCTGATTGCTGTCAAAGTGGTGCCCCGTTTCACCCAAACTTATTTTGAAGGCTCGATCCCAGTCAATATGGGCGAAGTCGACAAAATCGAAAAATCTTGGGCGGACAATGCGCACAAACAATTAGACAAAGTTGCCAAGGATGCCAAAACTAAGCAAGTTACTACCAAAACAGTGGTTGTCAAATCAGACAGCGTGTCAGATGCTTTGGTCGCCACCGCCAAGAAAAACAAAGTCGACTTGATCGTCATGGCCTCACACGGTCGCAAAGGCATCAAGCGCTTGTTGCTAGGCAGCGAAACCCAGCAAGTGCTGACGCACACCACGATTCCTGTCTTAGTGACGCGCTAAGTTCAGACGTGCCCTCGCCTCTTCGTATTCACGCTGGAGGCGAGCCACTAAATCGGCTGTAGGCACCACGGCCTTGACGGCGCCAATGCCTTGGCCGCAACCCCAGATGTCTTTCCAGGCTTTCTTGGCGTCACCGCCAAAATTCATTTTGGAGGCATCGCTCTCAGGCAAGTTCTCAGGATCTAAGCCCGCATTGCGAATCGAGGGAGCTAAGTAGTTACCGTGTACCCCTGTGAAAAGGTTGCTGTAGACGATGTCGTCCGATGATGCCTCTACGATGGCCTGCTTGTATTCTTCGGCAGCCCGAGCTTCTTCGGTAGCAATAAACGCTGAACCTATGTAAGCAAAGTCAGCGCCCATGGCTTGAGCCGCAAGAATGGCGCCGCCATTGGCGATCGCGCCACTCAAGGCAATTGGGCCATCAAACCATTCGCGGATTTCTTGGATCAAGGCAAATGGGCTTTTGACACCTGCATGGCCGCCAGCGCCAGCAGCCACCGCGACTAAACCGTCAGCACCTTTTTCAATCGCTTTTTTAGCAAACTTGTTATTGATGATGTCGTGCAAGACGATGCCACCATAGCTGTGGGCAGCGGCATTCACGTCTTCACGCGCACCCAAGGAAGTGATGATGATTGGCACCTTGTATTTCACGCACATGGCCATATCGTGCTCAAGACGGTCATTGCTTTTGTGGACGATTTGGTTAATAGCGAAAGGGGCAGCAGGTCTGTCTGGATGCGCGCGGTTGTGGGCGGCAAGTGACTCGGTGATTTCGATCAACCACTCTTCGAGTTGCTCTGCCGGACGTGCATTGAGCGAAGGCATAGAGCCCACCACACCGGCCTTGCACTGGGCAATCACCAATTTGGGATTGCTGATGATGAACAAGGGCGAAGCGATGGCGGGAAACTTCAGTTGCTGCAAGACTGCTGGCAATTTAGACATGTGAATTCCTTATGAAAAAGGCGTTTCTCAGGAAGAGCATTCCTGCGAGTGACGCCAGCTTTTTATCTATTGGAGGTTTAAGGCTTAGAAAGCTTCTAAAGCCATCTCGGTAACGCTGTCAGCACCAGCGACGATGCTGTCGCGCACGCCTGGCGCTTTGGACAAGATATGGTCCGCATAAAAACGCGCTGTGGTGACCTTGGCTTGCATGAACGCAAGGTCGTCACCTTTGGCGATATGTTCCAGCGCCACCAACATAGCCCGCGCCATTTGCCAGCCGGACATCAGGTTACCTGCGAGCATGAGGTAAGGCACGCTACCGGCGTAAACCGCATTGGGATTGGTTTTGCTCTCGCTCACAAAGAACTCCACCACATCTAAAAACGCTTCACGCGCTGCAGCCAATCGCTTGGCCACCCCATGGCAACGCTCGTCGCTGTGCGCTTTGAGTTGTTTTTCGGTTTGTTCAATTTGACTAGCGATGGCCTTCGCTGTCTGGCCGCCGTCACGGGCGGTTTTGCGTCCCACCAAATCATTGGCTTGAATGGCAGTAGTACCTTCGTAAATTGTCAGAATTTTCGCGTCCCGGTAGTACTGCGCAGCACCGGTTTCTTCGATAAAGCCCATGCCGCCATGCACTTGCACGCCGAGGCTGGTGACTTCCAAGCTCATCTCCGTGCTGAAGCCTTTGACCAAGGGCACCAAGAATTCGTAGAAGGCTAAATTCTCTTTGCGGGTCGCCGCATCAGGATGGTGGTGTGAAGCATCGTAAGCTGCTGCTGCTACGGTAGCCATCGCGCGGCAGCCTTCCGTGTAAGCGCGCATGGTCATGAGCATGCGGCGCACGTCGGGGTGGTGGATGATGGGCGCGCTGGTTTTCATGCTGCCATCGACGGGGCGGCTTTGCACACGGTCACGCGCAAATTGGGCTGCCTTTTGGTAAGAGCGCTCAGCCACGGCAATGCCTTGCACGCCCACGGCGTAACGGGCGGCGTTCATCATGATGAACATGTACTCCAACCCGCGGTTCTCTTCACCTACCAAGTAGCCGATAGCGCCGCCATGGTCGCCGTATTGCAAAACAGCAGTCGGGCTGGCTTTGATACCCATCTTGTGTTCGATGCTGACGCAGTGCACGTCGTTGCGCGCTCCAACCGTTGCGTCTTTGTTCACCAAAAACTTTGGCACCACAAACAGGCTGATGCCTTTCACCCCCTCAGGCGCACCTTGAACGCGGGCCAACACGAGGTGGACGATGTTTTGCGCCATATCGTGTTCACCGTAGGTAATGTAAATCTTGGTTCCAAAGACTTTATAAGTGCCGTCAGGCTGGGGTTCGGCGCGCGTGCGAACTGCTGCCAAATCAGAACCCGCTTGGGGCTCGGTGAGGTTCATGGTGCCGGTCCACTCACCAGAGATGAGCTTCTCTAGATAGATGGCTTTTAGATCGTCCGAGCCGGCAGTCAGTAGCGCCTCAATCGCTCCGTCGGTGAGCAAAGGGCACAAGGCAAAACTCATATTGGCGGAGTTCAAAATTTCGCCACAGGCCGCGCCTATGGTTTTGGGCAAGCCTTGTCCACCAAAGGCCGGCGGGTGTTGGAGACCTTGCCATCCACCCTCTCTGTATTGGGCATACGCCTCTTTAAAACCAGGCGTGGTGTGCACATGGCCGTCTTTGAAATAAGACGGGTTTTTATCGCCTTCCCAGTTCAAAGGCACCAAAACGGACTCATTGAGTTTGGCGCATTCTTCGAGTACCGCTTGGGCAGTCTCCAGCCCAGCATCTTCAAAAGCAGGCATTTGGGCGATTTGCTCAAGGCCAGCAAGGTGGGCCATGTTGAACAACATATCTTTGACGGGGGCGATGTACGACATAGCGTGCTCCTAAATTGAACCGCGAAAGCGCTAAACAAAAAGAAAGGAAGAAGATTCTTAGGGTCTTGGATATTTATAAAGCGGCAACAAGTTCAGGCACGGCCACAAACAAGTCAGCTTCGAGACCAAAGTCAGCCACCGAGAAGATGGGTGCCTCGGGATCTTTGTTGATCGCCACGATTACCTTGCTGTCTTTCATACCCGCCAAATGTTGGATGGCGCCGCTGATGCCACACGCCACATACAACTGGGGCGCGACGATCTTGCCGGTTTGTCCGACTTGCCAATCGTTGGGCGCATAGCCCGCATCGACTGCCGCGCGGCTTGCGCCTAATGCAGCACCTAACTTGTCTGCCAAGGGCGTGATGACTTCAGCAAATTTCTCTGCGCTACCCAAAGCACGACCGCCAGAGACGATGATCTTGGCAGCCGTCAATTCAGGACGATCGCTCTTGGCGATTTCGCTGCCCATGAATTTGCTTTTACCTGAGTCGGCAGTGGCTGCCACTGTCTCTACCGCAGCTGAACCACCAGTTGCAGCAGCATCAAAGCCTGTCGTACGAACTGTAATGACCTTGATGGCATCGGTCGATTGCACTGTGGCAATGGCATTGCCCGCGTAGATCGGACGCTCAAACGTGTCAGGGCTTTCAACCTTGGTGATATCGCTGATCTGGCCCACATCTAATTTGGCAGCAACACGGGGGGCGATGTTTTTACCGCCAGCGGTGGCTGGGAACACGATGTGTGAGTAACTGCTGGCTAGCCCCAAGATTTGTGCGGCTAGGTTTTCAGCCAAGCCATGCGAGAGGTCAGCACCATCTGCGTGGATCACTTTGCTAACACCCGTAATTTGGGCGGCGGCGGCAGCGGCGCCAGCGGCGTTGTGTCCAGCGACCAACACATGTACGTCACCGCCCATGGCCAATGCAGCCGTGACAGTATTGAGGGTAGAAGGCTTGATCGACGCGTTGTCGTGTTCGGCAATAACGAGGGATGACATAGTGTTTTGCTCCTGATCTGTTCTAGTTAGATGACCTTGGCCACGTTCTTGAGTTTGTCGACCAAAGTCGCTACATCGGGCACTTTGATACCGGCGCTGCGCTTAGGCGGTTCGCTCACTTTCAAGGTCTTGATACGGGGGGCGACATTCACGCCGAGGTCTTCTGGTTTGAAGATATCGAGTTGCTTCTTCTTGGCCTTCATGATGTTGGGTAAGGTGACGTAGCGCGGTTCGTTCAGACGTAGGTCTGTAGTGATAACAGCAGGCAGACTAATAGTGAGCGTCTCTAACCCACCATCGACTTCGCGGGTGACACTGGCTTTGCCGTCTGCTACATCTACTTTCGACGCAAACGTAGCCTGTGGCAAATCCGCCAAGGCAGCCAACATTTGACCGGTTTGGTTGCAGTCGTCGTCAATCGCTTGTTTGCCCAGAATTACCAAGCCAGGTTGTTCTTTATCTACCAAGGCTTTGAGCAATTTGGCCACGGCCAATGGTTGGAGTTCTTCGGTGGTCTCGACCAAGATACCGCGGTCGGCGCCAATCGCCATGGCAGTGCGCAGTGTTTCTTGGCATTGGGTCACGCCGCAAGAGACGGCAATCACCTCAGTGACCACGCCTTTTTCTTTCAGGCGAACGGCTTCTTCTACCGCAATCTCGTCAAACGGGTTCATGCTCATCTTGACGTTGGCAATGTCGACTCCGGTGTTATCCGACTTCACGCGAACCTTCACGTTGTAGTCGACAACGCGTTTGACTGCGACCAAAACTTTCATGATGAGAACTCCAAAAAATGGTGAAAACTAATTGACGTTTACGTAAACGTCACATTCTAATATCCAAACACAAAATTTTAGCACGATCGTGCTTTTTCTTGCCGCCCCAAGTGGCATTTAGCAGACCTTTTCAGGTCACATGGATCCTATTTCTGTCGTTTTGAGAAGCTGCACCTCGTAAGGAGCAAGCGCCAAGAGAACGCCGGCTTTTCTTAATGCTTCAAGCGCCGCCATATTCACATTGGATTTAACTAAACCCTGGCCATGCGCTGGGTCGCCCAGCCAAAAATTCAGTTGGAACCTCAAACCTTGGGGCGCCACCTCAGCCAAGAGAGCCATTGGCGCTGGATCAGCCATGACCAGGTCGGCCGACATGGCAGCGTCAACCAATAGTTTTTGAACCGATTCCACATTGCTGTTGAGACCTACCCAGAACATACAGTTTTGTAACAAATGGCTAGATTCGAGCGACAGGTTTTCGACCCGTTGCGTCATCAAGAGCTCGTTAGGGACGACAGATTCGACACCGTTGATAGCGCGCACCAAGGTGTAGCGGGTTTTGATATCTGTGACCCAGCCCTCAAAACCATCCACCCGCACATAGTCGCCAATACGCAACGAGCGTTCTAACAAAATCACAAAGCCGCTGACATAGTTGGCCGCCAATTTTTGCAAGCCAAAGCCAAGCCCCACACCTAAAGCACCACCAAGCACAGACAAAGCGGTGAGATCGAAACCTGAGGCCGATAAGACCACCAGCATACCGATCAGTAGTAATAAGGCGCGCATCGCATTTGACGCGACTTTACGCATAGACAAATCGGTTAGCGCTCTACTTAACACCTTGGATTCCAAGAAAGCAGACAACCACAAGGTCAAGACCAGCACAAAACTGGAGCTAACCATGACCTCCAGCACGTGCAATAAAGATACATGCGTCTTACCGATAGAAAACTCGATAGCGTCTAGCTCTTCCCTCACCGGCTGCAACAAGCCAGTGATCCACATCACCGCAAAAGCCCATGCCAGCCAAGAAACTGCACGCTCTATCAAACGCGCACCATGCGACTCAGGAAATACCGAAGTCAAAACACGGGCAATAAGTCGAATCACCGCCAAGGCCAAAAGCACCGGCACCGCCAGTTTGAGCAAAGCCACGCTTTGGAACTTCACCAAAATAGTTTTGCAAGCCAATGTGAAAACCAAGGCCATCACAGGAAACAGCAGTCCATCCACAACACGCCGTCCAAACAAGATGGAGTCGCGCGTACCGCCTCGCCCAAGCGCCCAGGCACACATCCAGGCCAAAGCCAATGACGCAGCTAAGACCATTAACTCCATCGGCAAAGAGGAGTTTTGTAAATCTAAAAAAATCTCTTGCAATGCATTCATGGTTTTACAAATCCGCTAACACATACAAATCCTCTGCGATAGCGTCTAGCCGCTCAGGACATTCAGGATGTCCGGCGCCCATTTCGTGTCTTCGACATTCAGGATGTGTGTAATAACCTGTTTTGTGCATATGCGTGATGAATGTATCGAACTCAGCTTAACATGCAAGCCTAGCTTTTCCTCTATTTTCTATCGCGTGAAACTCCCTATTCTGCTCACCTCTTTTCCGATGCGTTTCTTAGTTTTCTTTGCCATCTTCTTCGCTTGCACATGCTCCTCTGCAGCCTTGGCTGCTGTGCATGGCAAAAAACATAAGCCCCACCAGATTCGCACCACGCCATTTGGCCCTCGCGCTGAGGTAGCACAACTAGCTAGTGACATTTCTCAAAACCAGCAAATTCCAGTGGCTTGGGTACGTCACCAACTCAGCCTTGCCAGACGCGTGCAAGGTCTTGAAAAAATGGTGCTGCCACCACCTGCTTCATCACCCAAAAATTGGGCCGCTTATCAAGCGCGATTTATCGAACCAAGGCGAGTCGAGGCAGGCAAAAGATTTTGGCAATTACACCGCGAAGCATTAGACCGCGCGCAGGAGACTTACGAGGTACCTGCTGAATTAATAGTCGGCGTGATTGGCGTAGAAACTTTTTACGGGCAACACATGGGCAATTACAAAGTGCTCGATGTGTTGACGACATTGGCACTGCATTTCCCACCAGAGCATCCACGTGCGCAAGATCGACAAGCATTTTTTAAATCGGAGTTGGGATACTTTTTAAAGATGGTGCATGCACAACCTAAAGGTCAAGCCGCCATCACAGGTAGTTATGCAGGCGCTATGGGTTGGCCACAGTTCATGCCTTCGAGTTGGTCGCGCTTTGCCGTGGACTTTGATGGTGATGGACGCATTGATTTGCTTAAAAACCCAGTGGACGCAATTGGATCTGTCGCGAATTACTTCAAAGCCTTTGGCTGGCAAACGGGAATGCCCACGCACTACTCCGCGCAATTTGACGATGCCAAGTTAGACAAATCCACACTACTAGCCCCAGACATCTTGCCGTCTTTCAGTGCCGCAAGTATGCAAGACAAAGGTGTAGTGTTGACTCCAGATGCGCAACAGCACAAAGGTAATCTTGCCTTGGTGGAATTGTTTAATGGAACAGATGCGCCTAGTTATGTGGTGGGCACTGAGAACTTTTATGTGGTGACTCGGTATAACTGGAGTAGCTATTACGCGTTGGCTGTTATTGAGTTGGGGGCTGCCATTAAAGCGGAGTTAGCTAGATAAAGCCCATTGCACATGCTCTCTTACATTGGCGTCTGTATGGTTTGCATGTAACTGCAAAGCTTGGCGTAAGGCTACCAAGCCCTCAGCACTTAAATTATTTTGTGTTGAGCGCAAAGCATTCCCCGCAGCCACGGCTACATTACGCAACCAACGCAAATAACCAATACGCCTAATCGCGCTGCCTTCTGTGCGTTGTAAAAATTCTTCTTCCGTCCACCCCAAAACTTCAACTAGCTGTTGCCCAACTAATCCAGTTCGTAAATCAAAATCCGCCAAGCCAGATGTCTGCGCATATTTATTCCAAGGGCAAATTAACTGACAGTCATCACAACCATAAATACGGTTACCCATCAAAGGGCGCAACTCTTCAGGAATAGAACCCACATGCTCAATAGTGAGATAAGAGATGCATCGTCTTGCATCGACCAAGCCAGGCGCGACTATGGCTTTTGTGGGGCACACATCAATACAAGCAGTGCACTGCCCACAATGGTCAGAGACGGGCTCGGACACAGGCAACTGGATATTTAAAAAAATCTCACCTAAGAAAAACATCGAACCAGCTTCACGGTTAAGCACCAAGCTGTGTTTGCCCCGCCATCCTTGTCCACTGCGTGTGGCTAATTCGGCTTCCAACACGGGCGCAGAATCTGTGAATGCGCGGGTTTGTAGTGACTCTTCTTGGCCTGCCAGATAGTTTTCTATGTCTTGTGCCAATTGGCTCAAGCGTTGGCGCAGCACCTTGTGGTAATCGCGCCCTCTGGCATACACAGAAACAACTGCCTCGGTTGGGTTGTGCAAACGCCCCCATTCCACCTCTTGCCAATCTTCTGGCGTGTCACGGGGTAGATAGTTCATACGCGCAGTGATCACGCTCACCGTTCCAGGCACCAACTCGGCAGGACGGGCACGTTTGAGGCCGTGACGGGCCATATAGCCCATCTCACCGTGGAAGTTTTTCTCGAGCCATGAGAGCAACGCGGGTTCGGCGGACGACAAATCGACAGGGGCTACCGCAATTTGGGAAAATCCCAGTTCATGTCCTGTTTTTTGGATGTGCGCGAGTAACAATGTGGGATCGATCGGCACTCTACTTCCTTGAATAATTCAACCATTGTAAAAACACTGCTCTGGCCTGACGAACAAGCTACTGCGGGCTTTGCCCAGCAATTGGCGGCATCTCTCGTTCACCAGCAAATAGGATTAAACGCTTGCATCACATTAGACGGTGAACTTGGCGCTGGTAAAACTACTTTCGTACGCTACCTATTGCAAGCCTTGGGCGTGAAAGGTCACATCAAAAGTCCCACTTATGCAGTGGTAGAACCTTATGAAGTGGATGCAGGCCATATTTGGCATTTTGATTTTTACCGTTTCAACGACCCACAGGAATGGGAAGACGCTGGTTTTCGTGACATCTTTGCGAGCGTGGGGCTCAAACTTTGCGAATGGCCTGCGAATGCGAATGGTATGTTGCCAACGCCAGATATCGCTGTGCGTATCAGCGTAGATGCCGAAGACCAACGTCAAGTGACTTTGGGGTCGCTTACTAACAGTGGCGCTGCCTTGCTATCTCACTTGGAGTTGCAACCTTGAATAGCCCACAACAACGCAGGCGCTTTCTTCAAACCACCAGCGCTCTTTTGCTGCTGGGTGGATCAGACATTGCTTGGGGTGCCACGATATTGGCAGTGCGTGTATGGCCTGCCAGCGACTACACCCGCGTTACGATTGAAAGCGATGCAGCGCTCACCACCACCCCGCTCTTCATTGCCAACCCTCCTCGCTTAGCGGTAGACATTGAAGGAATTGAACTCAACCCCGCACTCAAAGAGTTGGTGGGGAAAGTGCGATCGGATGATCCTTTCATCACCGGTGTACGCGTAGGGCAATACACGGCTAGCACCGTACGTTTGGTTTTGGATTTACGCCAAATGGTATTGCCTCAGGTTTTTAATTTATCCCCTGTGCGATCTGGCAATTCCCAATACCAACACCGCTTGGTCCTTGACTTGTATCCCACCAAAGTAGCAGATCCTTTGGAGGCTTTGATTGCACAACACACCCATCCCGACCCATTGGGTGAACTTTTGGCGCGTCAGCTGAATAAGGCGGCGGTTCCTGTGACGCCATCTCCGCCACAAACCATAGCTTCAGCACCTACAAGTTCCGTCCCCCCACCCTTTCCTAGCGCATCGTCGCCCATGGTTTCTGCACCTAACATTACTGCTTCGGCAAGCGATTCAAAAACCACTGCAAATCAATATACCCAAAACACAGATCGCTTCATCATCGTCGCGCTAGACCCAGGCCATGGTGGCGAAGACCCCGGCGCAATCGGTCCTCGAGGTACCAAAGAAAAAGATGTCGTTTTAAAAATCGCCCACCGCATGCGCGACCGCATCAATAACACAGTCATCAAAACCAGAATGGGACCATTGCCCATGCGCGCGTACCTCACGCGCGATGCAGATTTTTTTGTACCCTTGCAACTGCGTGTCGAAAAAGCACGGCGTGTGCAAGCTGATTTGTTTGTCAGCATCCATGCCGATGCTTTTATGACACCCGATGCGCGCGGAGCCAGTGTGTTTGCATTAAGCCAAGGCGCCGCAACAAGCGCCGCAGCGCGTTGGATGGCGTCACAAGAGAACCGCGCCGACTTAGTAGGTGGACTCAATTTAAAGGTGCAAGACGCCACCGTACAACGCGCGCTGCTAGACATGAGCACGACTGCGCAAATCAATGACAGTTTGAAACTGGGTAATGAAATGTTGGGGCAAATACGTCGTATTGGAAAACTCCACAAACCACAAGTCGAGCAAGCAGGGTTTGCGGTGTTAAAGGCACCTGATATTCCAAGTGTATTGGTAGAGACCGCTTTTATTAGCAACCCCGATGAGGAAGCACGGCTCAATAGCGAGAGCTACCAAAACGAACTCTCTGATGCCTTGATGCGAAGTATCGAGCGCTACTTTTTGCGTAATCCGCCCATAGCGCGCAATCGCAATACTTAATTTTTTAAATTAGGCTTCTATTTCAATCAGCAGCATTGCAAGCGTCAGGCCTTTGGGGCTCTAGAGCCTTTCCACGCGCCATATATTGCTAAGGTACCTGGTATCAAAATCATCGCCCAGATGATTTTTTGTATATTCAATTTGACCCATTCAATATTTCCAAAGAAATATCCAGCGGACACAATGCCTCCGACCCACAAAAATCCACCCGTAACGTCGAAGAATGTGAACTTGCGTCGTGTCATCTGCGCAACGCCCGCGACAAAGGGCGCAAACGTTCGCAAGAACGGCATAAACCTAGCGGCCACGATAGTAATACCGCCATAGCGCTCATAAAAAGCATGGGCTTGGTCAAACGCTTGGCGATTGAAAAACCGTGAGTTTTCCCACGCAAACACTTTGGGGCCAAAGTAGTGACCAATCGT